>MDSW01118562.1_pt1 | contig 10595 bp, 7 predicted proteins | sample 811171 | NCBI WGS metagenome assembly MDSW01 (sample SAMN05326641, study PRJNA326480) | marine metagenome | isolation source: seawater | place: Atlantic Ocean: North West | collected 2012 | reverse complement strand
TCCATTGATTTTCTCGTTCGTCGCACGGCTATGGCTCTTGAGTTGGGATTCTATCTCTAGGAGGTCACCATGTTTCAGGGCATTCTTGGCATCATTGCCTTTATCGGTTTTGGTTACCTCATCAGCGAACACAAAAAACAAATCGCTTGGCGCGCCATTGTTGCCGGCCTCACAGTTCAAGTTGTCTTGGCCGCTCTCCTTCTGAAGGTCCCTATTTTCAAAAATATATTTATGGGTCTCAATGAGTTGGTTCTTATGCTCGAAACCGCCACCGCCGCTGGGACATCATTTGTCTTCGGTTACCTAGGTGGTGGCTCTCTCCCATTTGAGGAACCCTTCCCTGGCAGTGCATTCATTTTGGCATTCAAAGCACTCCCTTTGGTGCTTGTGGTCAGCGCTCTTTCCAGTCTCCTATTTTACTGGCGCGTGATTCCCACGGTTGTTGGGTTCTTTAGTAAAGCATTGAGTAAACTTATGGGTATTGGCGGGGCTTTGGGTTTAGGTGCCGCGGCCAATATTTTCGTAGGTATGGTCGAAGCCCCACTCTTTATCAGGCCCTATCTTGAGCGCATGACCCGAAGTGAAATCTTCACCATCATGACTTGCGGCATGGCCACCATTGCCGGAACCGTTATGGTCCTTTATGCAAACATTCTTACGCCCGTCATGCCGGATGCCATGGGACACATGTTGACCGCATCCATCATCAGTGCTCCCGCTTCCATTCTCGTGGCACTTTTACTCGTACCTGAAACGGCACCGACCACCCAAGGTGATCTCGTTGATCCCATGCCAGCAACCAGTGCTATGGATGCTGTGACCCGAGGAACCACTTCGGGCCTTGGACTCCTCTTAAATATTATCGCCATGCTGGTGGTCTTGATTGCGCTCGTTGAACTCTCAAATCTTATTTTGGGATTGATTCCGGATATCGAGGGCGCACCACTTAGTCTCCAGCGAATGCTTGGCTGGGTCATGGCTCCGGTTGTGTGGCTTATGGGCGTACCTTGGCAAGAAGCACACACCGCCGGCATGCTCATGGGAACCAAAACCGTTCTCAACGAATTCATCGCGTATCTCGATATGAGTAAACTGGCACCAGGTACTCTAAGCGCTCGCAGCCAAATCATCCTTACCTACGCCATGTGCGGTTTTGCAAACTTGGGAAGCTTGGGCATCATGCTGGGCGGACTCTGCACCATGGCTCCCGCGCGCCGAGAAGAAATCGTCAATTTAGGCGGAAAATCTATTCTGGCCGGAACCATGGCCACCTGCCTCACCGGCGCCATCGTTGGAATCATTTATACGTAACTCACTGGAAGGTGTAGAACCCTAACCAGCAACACAACTTTTAGAGACGCAGAGAACATGAACTGCGGTGATATCGTTACCAATCCCATGCTAGAGGAATCTTGATTCCACCTGCTCAATCCACGGGTAGGCCGATGTAAGAAAAACACCGAATTTCATGAATGTTTTAAATCAGGTATACTTTTCCTAGACGTTTTCGTTCTGGAGAGACCTACATGAAAAGCTCTTTTTCGTTTAGCTACCTATTGGTCATCGCACTGTCTGCTTTATGTGCCAGTGCCTGTTCTAACACTTCTGACACCCAGGTGAATTCAGATGAACTTTCACAGAATGAGAGCGAAGCCGAATGGGTGCGCGTGGATGTAAATCTAGAGTCGGCCCACCCCTACCAAAACAACCAAGACGAAGAATGGGAACTCCAAGCTCCAGAACAAGCTCAAGGCATTCGTGTTCATTTCAACGACTTCGAGACTGAAGAAAACCAAGATTATTTTGTTATCGGCGACCATGTATACCATGGCTCACTGGGCAGCTTTACCACCGATGTCGCGCCCGGAAACCTCGTCCCCGTTCAGTTCTCAACCGACGCCACCATCAATCACTATGGCTACGATATCGATTATTACGAATACCTTATGCCTCATTCAGCCCTGCGGATGCATAGCACCGCTGACAAAGCCATCGCGCTTCGGGAAAAGGCCAACACCTTAAAAATCGGCTTGGTACGCCCGACCCACCCCCACAGACAAGAGAACAACGCTCAGGAGCATAGCAGTTTCGAGGAAGCACATTACGATAAACTCGTTGAACACAGTCTGATATATCGGTGCTGGAAAACCATCCCTTTTCTAAATATTCCCGCTCCTTTTACTCTCAGGTTGAATCCTACAAGCCTGTTCACTGCCAATATGATTCGTCAGACCCAGCTCGTATTTGACCGACCTCGAAAAACCACAGGGCTATTTAACGGTAAAGCTATATCCATGAGCATCGATTTGAAGAACATAAACATCGGTACCAAAATGGCCACCAAAATCATGGCAAAGACACCAGCCCAATCGAAGATAGATGCAGTTGCGGTCAACACCGAGACCATTCAAATCGGTTTTGGGGCCTGGAATCTGACCGGATTCAATCAAACATCGCACCACGCAAAGGCCAGCCCTAAGTTGGGCCAAATGAAGGCTCCGGCTTTCAAATTCAAAACGCAAAATAAAAAACCAAAAATCTTCTTCTCTTTTAAGCTTAAAAATTTCAAGATCTAAGCAGCATCACTGACCAGACCTTCTCGACAGTCTCGATCTCAAATCTCTTGTTCTTCAGCCGTGGCTCGTGCAATCTGCATCCTATGCATGCACTTACACTTGATACACTTGGACAGCCCCTTCAGCTTAAGCCGCAAAATCTAGCAGAACTTAAAGAAGGGTATGCGCGAATTAAAATTGCCGCGGCAGCCTTGAACCGCCGGGACTTCTGGATCACCCAAGGACAATATCCTGGGATTGTTACGCCCATTATTCTCGGCAGCGATGGCAGCGGGGTCGTAGAGAGTATTCAAGGTGAGCAGAACCATTGGGCGGGTAAAGAAGTCATTGCAAACCCCAGCCTGAACTGGGGAGATAACCCCGCCTATCAGGATGAGAACTTTTCAATTTTGGGTCTTCCTGAAAATGGAACACTCGCCAGCTTCGTCGATGTGCCTTTGAGCAACCTTTTCGAAAAGCCTTCCCATCTTACGTTTGAGCAAGCAGCTGCCCTTCCTTTAGCGGGCGTGACTGCATGGCGAGCCCTGGTAACCAGGGGACGCTGCCAACCAGGCGATACCGTTCTCGTTTCAGGAATTGGCGGCGGTGTAGCCATCTTTGCCATGCAATTTGCAAAAAGCATGGGATGTACCGTTGTGGTTACCAGCAGCAGTCAACCCAAACTCAATAAAGCCTTGGAGCTTGGCGCAGACCACGGGGTCCTGTACACCGAAGACAACTGGCGTAAAGGCCTAGCCAAATCCTACCCACAAGGATTCGATGTCATCGTTGATGGTGCCGGCGGCGAAGGATTTGGAGACCTGGCCCGATTACTGGCCAATGGTGGTCGACTTGCTTTCTATGGTGGTACCCGAGGGAAATGGCCAGGAATTTTACCCCAGCATCTTTTCTTTAAACAGGTTGATATCGTCGCCAGTACAATGGGTTCTCCCCAAGACTTCGAAGCCATGGTAACCCACGTCACCGAGCATAAAATAATTCCTGTCGTTGACTCTGTTGTTGATTTTAAAGACCACGCACAGGCATTTGCGAAGCTGGAAGAAAGTTCCCAATTTGGGAAAATAGTATTAACACCTTAAGGGTGTGCCGAGCTGGCGCTTCCCCCGCAGACATGAGGAGAAGACTTCAGTTCAAAACGAACCCGCTCAAAAGCGCTGGCCCCAACCACCTTACCGTGCCCCGGATAAACAATTCGAGGCCCCATATCTAAAAGTTTATGTGCACTCTGCATGGCCCTGGGCAAATCGGCTGTGTAAGCAGGATGCGGGCCCTGAGGCGTACCCCAACTCGTCGTTAAAGTATCACCCGTTATCAGACCACCGGTATTGGAATTCCAGAGGGCTAAACTGCCTGGTGTATGGCCCGGCGTGTGAATAACCTGCCACTTCGAGCCCATCACAAACTCGCCCGAATCTAAATTTCGAACACCGTGAAGCTTGGTAGGCGCCAAGAAAGCACTGTCTAAATACTCCAAAGCTTGGCCGAAAATATTTCTACCGTAGCCAGGCATTTCAATAAGCCCAGAAAGATAAGGAACCTCTTGCCTGTGCGCGAGAAGCTCCAAGCCCATGGCCTGAAGCGCCGCAGCGTTGCCTGTGTGGTCAATATGATTGTGAGTAAGGATGACGCCGCGGAGTGTGTTGCGACGAACACCAGACGCATGAACTCGCCAAAGAAGCCAAGGCCACATGGCGGGCAAACCCGTATCCACCAAATAATGTCCGTGCGGGGTCGCAATAACAAAGATGTTGATATGCGACCCCAAAAACGGGAGATGGATGACGCGGTCTGCCTCTAACACATAAAACTCTAGAAGTGGTAAGTCATGCCCAACGCGATATCGAGCGCATACCAGTTGTAATCAATAACAAACGGAGTTTGGGCAGCTTGCATCGCTAAGGCTGCTTCATCTTCTTCGGTGTTGGCATCATCTTCAACCGCTTCTGCCGCTGTAACCGCAGCTTCAGCAGCAGCTGTTCCGCGAAGGTCTCCACTGGAGATAGGGAAATAACGTGCAAACGTAATACCCAATGTCGCTGTCATGCTATCGTTGATTTGCCACGTTGCACCCGTCGCAACCGAAATCGCATCGTTGTTCCAAAAGAGGAAGCTAAGCGATTCAGGAGTAGAACCAAGCTTGGCATAAAGTGCGCCGGCACTGATGATAAAGTCATCTACGGTCATTTCAAGCGCTAGGCCTGTTTCCCAACCATCGGTGTAAAGGTCGCCCTTCTCATTTCCAAAGTTATCGGAAGATGGACTTGGTTCAACGCCCCACTTCGCCATCTTGTTGAAGAAGTAAACAAAAGAACCTTCAACGCGAAACATGTCATTGATTTTGTAAGATGCACCCAGGCTCAACTGAGCTGGGATGTCTGTACGAAACTCACCTTTATCAAAATCATCTGATTCGAGTTCATAAAGAAGACGAGACACATCTCGTGTACCTTCTTCATTCAAACAAACACCGGCCACATTCGTTGATGGGTCAGCTGTTCCATCTTCCAGTTCAGCGTAAGTTGGGCAGTCAGGATAGTTACGGGTGAAGTTCATATTGGTTTGGTGAATATACTGAACCGTTAAGTCTAAGCCGTCAGTTGGAACAAAGTGCATGCTTACAACCGGTGTAAAACCAATGGCGCTGGCGTCACTGTTCACAGAAATGTTCACAGGGTCGAGCAACTGCGGCGCAATACTACCGGCAAGGCCGTTACCAACCGTATTCAGGTCCAAGAGGTAGCTGGCGCTGCCCGTTGTCTGCAACGTTCCCAAAGCAAGACGACCACCTACTGAGAAGGAGAACCAATCTGTTGGTGCCCAAGCACCGGAAAGGGTCAAACCAATAAATTTTGAACTTCCCTTAACTTCAGCACCATCTTGAACGGTTGCGCCAGTTGCAACGATGGTCGCAGGGTTTCCGGTGAGTTCCTGGACACCGCTGTTGGCGAGGCCCGCAACACGGCCACCGTAAGCAATAAATACCGGGTGACCGCTTTTGAAGTTTTTCGAACCACCACCTGCGGGCACACCGAAATGCATGCTGGCAGCAAAATCACCGAAACTATAAACAGCTGAGATGTTTGGATAGAGAGGAACTGGATCGTTCGCGGCAAAGTCCATGCCTCCGTAGGTCAGGACGTCACTTTTGATAATAAACTGATTACCCAAACCAATGTGCCAACCATCTTTTAGGAAGGTCGTTCCCGCTGGGTTGTAAACTGCAGCATCTACATCCGTTGATGCATAGCGATGACCACTTCGAATCATCTCTGCACTGTGGTTCGTTCGGTTACCAAGGTTTCCCGCCAAAACGTCGCCACACATTAAAAATGTGAGCCCAATAACTACCCATCGAAGATTTCTCATCTAATTTTCTCCACTGCGTGTTTTGTATATCCGGGCAACCCAATCAGTCGCCGCGGCGCACCGACTAAGTACACTTTCACCCAGGTAAAATCATGGAATAATTAAAAGATTATTCCCCCGGTCAATCATCCCTCCATATTCTCCCGAAGCCAACCCTTGACCCATCGTGAGCAATTGGTAGACCTTCAAAGCCGCGCTCTAAAACGCAACCTGAAAGTTTGAGAAGATCATGCATACGCTTCCCCATGAAAAAGAGATTCGTTCACAATTTCCAGCACTTAAAAGGAAATTGGGTGAAAACCAAGCTATCTACCTGGACGGTCCAGCGGGGTCTCAAGTGCCCCAAATCGTCGCGGACGCGGTTGCAAACTATATGCTTCACACCAACGCGAATGGGGGAGGATTCTTCGCAACCAGCCAAGAAAGCGATGCGCTCATGGACAGGTGCCAAGAAGTGGCGGCAGCTTTTTTTGGGGCTCTCGACCCATGCGAAATCGTCTTTGGCCCCAATATGACCAGTCTTACGAACAAGGTCAGTCGAGCCCTTAAAACACAGTGGCAAGCAGGTGACGAAATCATCTTGAGTTCATCGGAGCATGACGCCAACTACACTCCTTGGGTGAAAGCAGCCGAATCTCAAGGCGTGATTGTAAAAACCATTCCTCTCAACACCGAAGATTGTACTCTGAACCAAGAAGCTTACCAGAGCCTTTTGAGTTCCAAGACCAAACTGGTCGCAGTTGGCCTGGCCTCCAATGCAAGTGGAACCATTCACCCCATCCGCTCAATGGCCGATGCGGCCCACAAAGTTGGAGCTAAATTCTATGTGGATGCCGTTCACTACGCGCCTCATGGCTTGATTGATGTGGAAGCGCTGGGATGTGATTTTCTGGTTGCCTCTGCCTACAAATTCTTTGGTCCTCACGTAGGCATTCTCTGGGGCAAGCGCGAATACCTGGAGGAACTCCCATCGGAAAAGCTTCGTCCCTGTGACGCTTCTCTGCCGTGGAGCATGATGTCCGGCACCCCAAACCTTGAGGGCATCGCGGGAACCAAGGCGGCGATCGAGTACATCGCTGGTCTTACTCAGCTGCCAAGCTCCCAATCTTTACGCAGCCGAATTGAAGCATCGTTCGAAGCCATCGAAACATACGAAAAGAAGTTGCTGAACCACTTGCTGGCCGGGATACAAGAAACTCGCTTTCGTATCCTCGGTATTACCGATCCCGCAAAAATGGAGCAACGCGTCCCTACCCTATCGCTGGTTCACCCGACCCATTCAACAGAAAGCGCCGCGCGCTACCTTGCCGAACAAGGCATCTTCACCTGGTCGGGAAACCACTACGCCGTGCCATTTACAGAGGCTATGGGAATTGAGCCCGAGGGGACATTGAGGATTGGAATCTTGCACTACAATACAGAAGGCGAAATCAAGCGTCTTATCCAAGTGCTTAAAGCACTCGACGCAACTTAAGCAAAACGCTCATCCAAAGCGATAATGGCTTCCGATACCGTCCGGTGGACGTTAAAAGCGCGGCCAACTTTATGAGCCTTTAGGACCTCATCAAAAGCAGGAGGAGCCACAATTCTAGGCTCTAATCCACGGCTTTCGGCTTCTTTCAACGGTCCCACAATCGCATCCACCAATCGCTCGGTCAGTGGTGCACTGGAGACGTTGAAAACCACACAATCGAACTGAGCATCGGCAACTTGGTGAACAGCCTTTTGCATCAGCTCAGGCATGGGCGCGAAATACGTCGATTCCAACGAACCTCCAGGCTGAGGCGGAACCAGTTCAATGACATAGTCTTCAATATCGAGAATTTTCAGAGGCTCAGGATCTACATCAAAAATACCGCCAAGTTGCGACTTACTCAGAGGCTTGAGCAAAAAGCCGTCAAAACCCTCGGTGACACAACGGGTACCCGGGTTGAGTTCACTTCTAAGATAAACCACATGAATGGCCGCAGATGGCTGGGCGCCCCGGAGCTCTTTAAGCAGAGGTAGGACATCCGTGGGCGGATGAATCGACCCAATGATAATTTTATCGAAACGCTGATCGGCACAAATTTTTTCCGCATTGCGTTTGCCAGAGCAGCATTCCAAGTGAATGTGCGACGGTGTCATTTTTCGAACTTCATCTGCAACCCGCTCGCGTCCAATGAAAAGCGCCGCAGTGTTGAGGGCTTGCTCTGCTTGCTCCCCCACTGCCCCACCAAGCACAAAAGAAACCTTCGCCAAAAGCTCTTCTTTGTTGATGGGTTTCACGATGAATTCATTCACGCCGTGTTTCATGCAATTGGCGATGACGGCAGACTGCGTAATGCTTGTGATCAAGATAACCCGGGTCTCAATGCTCATTCGTCGCATTTGCGCCAGGGTGGCCAAGCCGTCCATCCGAGGCATCACCATATCCAGTAGGATCAACTCGGGCTCATTACTGCTGAGGTATTGCAGGGCCTCGACACCATCTCCAGCCGTAGCTGTGGTATAGCCCTGCCCCTCGAGAATCTCCGTGAAGAGCTTTCTCGTGTGCCGACTGTCGTCGACGATCAATATTTGCGCACCACCCGCCATGAATGAATCCGACTAAACTATAAAGTGAGCTTTTCCGCAAACTTGGACGTACTACCCCATACAAATCGCTTGCCTACAGTCTAACACGGAACAGGATGGATTCAACTTCCTCTCAATTCGCCGAGTCTTTCTCAGCTAAATAGAGCTCCAGACCCTCGCTAAGCTGCCGATGCAACTGGGTTCTCAGCTGATCTGGCTCGACAATGCCCGAAAGTGAGCCCACTTCCATCGCACGCTCCACCGAGTGCACAGCATCAAACTCTGCTGCAACTTTACCCTGAATCTCCGCCTCTACTTCCTTATACAAAGCCGCAAATTCAGCCTGTTCAGCTGCTGTTCTCAAGGTACGGTCACTCAGACGTGCCGTGGCTTCTTGGATTCTCGCATCATCCTGAACACGTTTTTTAACCAAACGAGGAAAAACAACCGCTGCCGCAGGGCCGCCACCAATAACACTGGCGTAGGAGCCCCGCACCGCCACCGCCGTCAACCGGTCGTTGAGTGCCTGCGAGAAAACAACATATGCACCACCGTGGTATCGCGAAATGACGCAAAAGATGATTGGCCCATCAAAATTTACCACCGAGCGGCCAATTTCCGCGCCAAATTCCAATTGCTGGCGACGCATAGATTCGGGAGAACCATCAAAGCCAGATAAGTTGGCCAAGACCAAAACCGGTGAAACACCGCTGGCTGCCTGAATTGCCCGAGCTACCTTACGGGAAGACTGTGGAAACAGCGTTCCACTGGTCCATTGCTCAGGTCCATCAATCGGGCGGCTGCCTCGTCTCGGGGTCGCTTTGGACTCGATACCGATACAAGTCAGTGGGCAACCACCCAACTGACCGTGATAAACAACCGCACTTTCACCACCATCGAGATTTTTCCAGCGCTCCAACGGCTCAACATCACGGTCCAATACGGCACCCATCACCTCGCGAATCGAGAAAGGCTGCTTACGACCCGGGTTGCGACTCGTTGAGAAAATATCACCCACCCGGTCAAAGGATTCTTCAGCCTCGTAAGGTGTCGCGTTCAAAGCTCTGTGCAGTGGGTCTGTTGTGTTGACCAACGGCACGTATGCACTGCCCTTGGGAATATAGGTAAAATCGTAGTGCTTAAAGAGAATGTCATAAGCCTCTTTAAGATCCGCCGCAGCATACTGTGCTTCACCGTTGGGCCCCATGATTTCTTCAAGTCCACCAATACCGTTGTTCGTTGGAGCAGCGACTGAACCGGAGAACTCCAATGCTCGCTTACCCGTTAGAAGCATGCAGCCCTGGCCCGTCATAATCAAAGCACCTCGGCAATGATTCAGCATGGTCGCCTCTGCGTTCCAATATGACTGCGCTCCAACACATACACCATCAACGATGACGTTCATCACGCCACCCTTTTGAGTGAACTGAATAATCCGTTTCAGAACCCGTGCAGTCCAATCGAGGTTTTCGGTCCCCGAATCGAACGCAATTTTGGCTCCCGATGAAATCGGTACCCATTCCACAGGCAGCTGCTCAGCTTCAGCCATATCGATGGCAGCGATCACTCGAGCACACTCTGGCTCGGCCAAAGCTCCCATACTTCGCGTTGGGTCGCCGATGATGAGAATTCTCTCCAAGCCACCGGGAAACCTTGCATGGACATTGTTGATTTTACCAACCACCAAGTTCGCTTGGTTCTCACCCCAGGCACGCTCTTTGACCGAAACCAAATGCGAGCCATCTGCACTTAAGTCCAGCTCTTCAAAGGTTCCTTTACCAAAACCAGCACCTGTCTCGTCCGACGTAAGCGTCCGTACCAATTCATACGGGAAGAACTTATTGGACCGGCGTGCCTCTACAACCCGCTGCTCATAATCAGACAATACACGGTGGGGGCGCTGCCAAGGCTTAACGATACTAAGCATCGAGCCTCGACTGGTAGGGTCAGACCACTCGACCGCCATAAAGCGAGCCTCTTCTTCAGGCTGACCTGCCTTCACAAAGTTGCCCATAACAACGACCTTCTCAAGGCCAAGACCTGGCGCCCAAGGGCTCAATCGTTTTGCGATAGAAGCCATGTCATCTTGCGACAACG
>MDSW01040137.1_pt1 | contig 10595 bp, 7 predicted proteins | sample 811171 | NCBI WGS metagenome assembly MDSW01 (sample SAMN05326641, study PRJNA326480) | marine metagenome | isolation source: seawater | place: Atlantic Ocean: North West | collected 2012 | reverse complement strand
GCGTGGTTGAGCAAATAACATCGATAGATCTGACTCCAGATGCTGATGAAATCTGCTTTGACCTCACGGTTAATGGACAAGTTTCAACCTATGCAATCACTGAAACCGGACCAATAGCGCTTACCTCAAGAGGATCGGGCCAATTTACCGTAAAGAAACCAATAAAAATTTGTAGTGAAGGTCTCGTTATAAACCGATCGGTAGCTTCAGCGTCAAACCGTGCTCGCCTCATGAATGTTTCTACAAGTTTTGACTCTGTGCCACTCATGGGCTCCTTGCTGCGAACACTTGCTCGCAATCAACACGCAGACAGTCTTCCAGAAGCAAATAGAGAAGTCGCTCAGAAAATCGTCTGGCAATCATGTCGTGAGACTGATCAGGAGGCAGAGAAAAAATTTGCGGCACTTTCAGACCAGATTGAAAACAGCTTCTGGCAGCCTTTGGTACGACTTGGCCTCAGTCCGACTCCAATCATGGAGACGACGGAAGACAGGGCTACACTTCGGTTGCGACTCAACGCTGACACCCAGTTAGCAGCTCACACCCCTCGACCTCGTGAGCCAGACGGAACACTCTTTGGCTATCAAGTTCATGAATCAACTATCAATAATGCTTGCGAGAGACTCGGGATTAAGGGCCAACGACTTGCACTGGAAGAACTCTTTATTCACGTACAACAACAGTTGGGTTTGGAACAAAAGATTCCAGAAGATCTACCGGAAGGTGTATCCGTTGCATTTGAACAAGTTGAACCAATTCGTGTTGAGTTTGACCAAGGACTTATTCAGGTAAAACTCTCTATCGATGCTCTCGAGAGTGGTCGGCGAAACTGGTATGACGTTATTGGCGGCGTTACGTATAAGCCCGACGCATCTGGAAACACTATTGTTCTCAAGCGAGAGGGACCAATTCGTATCAGTGGACCCGGACACCGAGGACGGATTGAATTCACCTTGAGAACAATATTTGGGAAAATTTTCCCAAAAGAAAGACCTGTGCCTATAGTACCCAAAAAAATTACTGAACATCCTCGACTCCAAGATCTCACGACCCTGCAGGCGATGAGCTGGGACGGCTGGGTTGCAATCGCTCTCGGTGATACTCCTCAACTCCAGACGGCAGAAAATCGAGAAGAACAACCTGCCGCCATCCGCTAGGAAGCAACTCGTGACCACTCCTCGTACATATGTAACGTGGACGGGTTGCAAACAAGGCCAGCACCTCTGACAATTTGGGAATTGTCACCTGTTCCCAAACGCTTCTTCCGAAAGGACTTCGCCGTGTCAAACCAGTCCGAATCATTCCGAACAGAATCTGACAGTATCGGAGAAGTTCGAGTTCCCTCAGACCGTTACTGGGGTGCTCAAACTGAACGTTCGCGTGACAACTTCAAAATTGGTGTAGAACGCTTTCAATGGGGGCGTGCTGTGAAACGCGCCCTTGGCGTTCTGAAAAAATCAGCCGCTCTGGCAAATGGTGAACTTGGACAGTTACCAGAAGAAAAAGTTGATCTCATCGTCCAGGCATCCAATGAAGTTATTCACGGCACGCTTGATGATCATTTCCCACTTGTTGTATTCCAAACTGGTAGTGGCACACAATCCAACATGAATGCAAATGAGGTTATCTCAAATCGAGCAATAGAGATTGCCGGTGGAGATATGGGGTCAAAAAAACCAATTCACCCCAATGATGATGTGAATCGTGGACAATCTTCAAATGACACGTTCCCAACGGCAATGCATATTGCAGCCGTAGACGTTATTCATAGCCGTCTGATCCCGGCTGTTCAATTATTACGAGATGTATTCGCTGATCTTGAACAGCGTTACGGTGCGATTGTAAAGATTGGACGAACTCATCTTCAGGACGCAACTCCAATAACACTGGGTCAGGAGATCTCGAGTTGGCGCACTCAACTGGATGCAAGAATCCTGGGACTAGAACGTGCTTTACCGGGCCTCTACGAACTGGCAATCGGTGGAACTGCCGTTGGAACAGGTCTCAACGCCCATCCTAATTTCGGCGAAAAGGCCGCGGCTTTCATCTCGAGGGAAACTGACCACCCCTTCGTCTCAGCATCAAATAAATTTGCAGCTCTTGCTGCCCATGACGCACTTGTAGAAGTGAGTGCAGCTGAACGTGGGCTTGCAATGGCTCTTCTGAAAATTGCCAACGACATCCGCTGGTTAGCAAGCGGCCCTCGCTGCGGCATTGGTGAAATAGCTATACCCGAGAATGAACCTGGGAGCTCAATTATGCCTGGAAAAGTCAACCCGACTCAATGCGAAGCATTGACTATGGTTTGTGCTCAGGTTTTCGGTAACGATGCAACCGTAGCCTTTGCTGGGAGCCAAGGAAATTTTCAACTGAATGTCTACAAGCCAGTGATGCTTCATAATGTACTGGAAAGCGCGGATCTACTTGCAGATGGCTGCGACTCAATGCGTGTTCATTGCGCAACTGGAATAACACCGAATCTAGATCGCATAGAACAACACCTCAACGATTCGCTTATGCTCGTGACAGCACTCAATACACACATCGGGTATGAAAACTCTGCGAAGATTGCAAAAAAGGCTCACGCTGATGGAACAAGCCTGAAAGAAGCAGCGGTTGCACTTGGTCTTGTTACTTCTGAGCAATATGACAAATGGGTTGTGCCAGTTGAAATGACACGCCCACTTTCAGTTTGATCCTTTAGCGGCTTTATTCTCATCCCGATCGAAAAGTCAAAACTGTGGCCCCCAATCTCACTGCTGAGAAGGCAAACGCTCCACAGATTCATCGTGAACTATCTGAACACGTATCTCTCCTCGACACTCTCGAAGCCGGCCCGGTAAATTATTGATCTTCAGAAAGATTGGGCCGGTGTGACCTGCCGTAATATTTACTTCGGCACCTTCGCCGATTAATTCAAAGTGAGATTGCGGCCCTTTGTTGACCCATTGAGCTGCAAGAAGCCGCCCCAGTGGCTTGCCACGATACCAGTCAAACGAGATGCCATCGGCTGTACTTCCCAGATCCAACTGACCATCTCCACTTTGAATAGTGCCAACTGAGCAGAACCCCGTAGCCTTAAGCCGGTATCGTTGGCCGGCCTCCAGACGCCAACCCGGATTCTGCCAGCCACGATTAGCAGCGACAGAACTTGTGAGCCACGTATCTGCAACGGGGCCTCCCTGAGACCAATCGATAACCATCGAGTCCGTGTCGTATCCGTAATCCAGTTCGGAAATAAAGGCATTAAAGTCACGGCTTCCCACACTTGGGCTCCAGCTCGCATGCGTAGTCAAACGGTGTGTCATTCGCTCGTCAAATGGGCCTTGCTCCATTGCAACAAACGCCTTTTGGTACCGCGGATGCGTCGCTAGGAAAGCCACCACCGACCACGCAAGTGCGTAGGAATGAATTGTGCCATGACGTGTCGGACGAAGCTTAAATACATCCTGAATTCCCACTGTTTGACCTGCATTGCAAAGGTGACGAATTGTCTCAATACGACCAAGTTGCTCGACTTCATTCGGTGAGGATGGTATCGGAGTGTGCTCAAATACCTTTTCTTCTTTCACCAGCCGATGTGTTGCCAGCCACTCTGCTATGCCTTCGGTATACCATACCGGTGCATTCATTTTTAGTAAGGTCGCCGTAAATGCATGAACACCTTCATGCAACATAAGATGACGTCGATATGCTGGATTTGACTGATCAACAAACCAAAACCGGTAGTGATCACAATACCCATTTGTAAAATCAGGAATTGTATCGGGCAGCAAGCCGGCCTCTCGAAATCGCTCTCGATCAACAATCAAACAAGCACAGACCTTCCAGTCTGAAACAACTGATAATGGGACGCTGTAGTGGTCTGCCCAGACATTAACAGCCTCATCGAAGACTTCTGGCAATTCTTCCATATCATCACCAGCACGACGAGGACGATCTGTAATCAAAACCAGATGATCACTCTCAACAACTTGTAAACCTGCGAGTCGCGATCGATGAATAAGATTCTTCCAGTCGAAATTTACAGGATGAGAATATAACTTCGCATGATCCGCTTTTTGTTCACCTGCCAGAACATGCACCGGGAGAAAAAGAAGAGTAAGAAACACGAGGATGACGGCTTGCTGCATCGGGCAGCATTTCATTGAAGAGCCTGTCCGAGACGATTTTCGGCGAACTATAAGCGAAAGAGCTCCTTCCAACCGGAAATGCTCCCAGAATCTTCCAGCGCGCAAGAACCACCTCCAAGCGGGATAAATAGGGGGACTGTTGAAGGGAATATATGTTAATTTTCATAAAGGGGGCAGCATTAAAAGGATTTTCCGGCGCGAGCAGCTGTGTTTTGCCGAAAAACAGAAGAAGCGATGCGTGTCTGTGTGATTATTCCCAATGCCTTTACCTTCCAGCTGCAGTGGATCATGATAAAAATCATTTCGAAAAACACATCTGCAATTTCGGAGGCCGGCCGTTGTCGCGACTGGTTTATTTATTTTTGTTGTTCACTGATTAGTACGACAGCTTTCGCCCAGCAGGTCATTCTCCTACCGGGCACAGCCCACGTACCAGTAAATCGCATTCAAGCGCCTGGATATATTCCACCACCACCAACGGTCCGTCGACCTTGGTGGTTTACCGTCCAGACAGTTTCTGGTCCTGGAGCTGTCATGCCGGTACCGCGAGTAACACATTACCGCCCCCAAGTCTTCCGATTTCCAGCCCAAGCGTCGGTCCTTGCTGGTAAACCAATCACTCCACCAACGAGTACCTTTCCTTCACAATGGGCTTCAGCTCCGCCGATAACACCATCAGCCCCAGTTGCTCAAAAGACTGAATTGGCGCCGCCATCTTCCTGGGCTCCGAGCGTTGGTTCGCCACCTCCACAAACAAGGCAAGAACCACAAAAACCGCTGCCGCCCCCAGCACCACTGAAACAAGCATCCCCTTCTTTGGCAACACAACCACCACCTTCAGGCAATTGGGCGACAATTGCGATTGATGCGAGTGAACCTCAGTCCAATGCTTTGGCAGTCACAATTCCAGCTGAACCGGACAGTCTTCTGGCGGCACAGCCTCAACAAAATGCCCCTCAGAAGGTTACAGCATCCGCACAACCTGTGAGCATCCCTCAACCACCAGCACCCGCACCCACCGCCTCAGTGTCCTGGTGGCGATGCATTGGCGTCACAGATGGTGATACGTTCACCTGCCTTGATACGGCTGGGAAGCAACAAAAAGTTCGTGTTTTTGCAATTGATGCGCCTGAACTTGGTCAACCGTATGGACGTGACGCACGAGACACACTTGCAGAATTAGTATTTGGCAAATCACTTGCTGTTGTCCCAATTAGCAGTACTGCGGACGGACTCGTGATTTGTAAAGTCTCTGTGGACGGAAAAGACATCGGGCGTGAGATGGTGGTTGCAGGTGCAGCATGGACTCTACCGCAATCAGAGAGTTCACTTACCAAGGACCAGCAAGATGCCCAAAGCGGCAAACGAGGCCTCTGGTCAGGGGCTTCGCCAACACCACCGTGGGAATACAGAAAAGCGGCTGTGACACCTTGGCAGCAAGCTGCGTAGGTTCATTCGTGCTCACTTGTAATTAATGGCTGACCGTCTTCCAGTATATCAACATGGAGCACCATGGGGTTACAGCAAATTGGGCAATCTTCAACATAGTCTTGATGAAGCCCTTCAGTAACGTCGATTGGCACGACTATCTCTTCACCGCATGAATCACAGATATAGTGTGCCTCTACCTCTGCAGGTTGCATATCGTGCCGATTCGCGCTCAAACGTAAACGACTCACTTGCAAATGCTCGTCTATCTTGTGTTTCATGCCTCTACTCCTCAAGAAGACTTTCTAAACATCCGGAAACAGTAAATCTCGCGTTAAATAATACTCCCTGCCAGTTAAAAGCGTAGGCTATCCAACAAATAAAAATCAGACAGAGGCAGCCAAAGAACACTCAATCAACACACACGAATATTGGCCGCACAAGATCAACCGAAGAATCAAGGCTTTTGAATCCTTCGAAGGACATTGTCCACTTTACTACCCAAAATGGCCGCGTGTCTGTTCAGTCGGAATTCGGTTTGAGTGCACGCGTTCGGACACTCCGTCTAGAGACACTTATGCTGACATGAAAACAGTTTTAATAACCTGATGTACGTCTAGGCTGCAGATAACGCTATTGTTTTTTCTATACTCATTAAATGAGAGAAGACTTCTTAGAATTGTCACAAAACAAATGCAGTCTCTAGTTGCACCAACGATTTTTGAAAAGAAAGAGCGGGCGACCGGGTTCGAACCGGCGACAACCAGCTTGGGAAGCTAGTGCTCTACCAACTGAGCTACGCCCGCAAAAATCCCATAATAAAATTTCAGCCTGTACCTTACATCAAACCAAGGAGTAATTTGATAGGTACAATATGAAACCGGTAACAGGCTCGCTTCTTTCTACAAGACTGCTTCAACCGTTCTCATCTATTTGTAATTCAAACAGGAATCAGAGATGGCAGATAAACCAGACCACGTTGAGAACAGAAACACTTCCCTGCCACAAGATGAAAACCTGAAGGCAGAAGCACACCAGAGCGAATCGATCGTGACCGATCTATCCCAGCAACCCAAGAAGCCGCACTTCCGCGTTCTGGGAATAGTGTTATCTGCAGGCATCCTCATTGCGTGTGCAGTCGTGGCATTGCTACCTCAGTGGCTCGTCTCCGCAAGTGGCGTCCGTCAACTCATCGTCCGATCAGTACCGAATTTACGAGGCGATGTTTTTGTCGGCGCAGCATCAATCGGCTGGTACACGCCGCTGAGAATACGAGACATTGAATTTCGTTCTGCTCGTAGCGAACCGACACCGATACGGATTGGTAGCATCGAGGGCACACAAGGATTGCTGGAAATCATTAGAAACGGTGGTCGACTTGGACTGATAACGGTCAAGGACACCGAGCTCCATCTTGCTTATGACGAAGACCATATTTCAAATTTTCAAGCAACTATTGGCACAGATCCCAAAACAAGCCAACTGCGCAACCAATCAGAGAACTCCACACCACCCCTGCAGCAGCCTACTGGCCCGACAAACGAGCGTGTTCGTATTGCTGTCAAAGATGCACGTGTACGAATCGATGGCCCATGGACAAGCACGCCGTGGGAAAGTGAATCGATTGAGGTTGAAGCGGTTCTGAACCAGTACACTGATGGCACGAAGGAGTGGGCCTTAACTCCTGTTACACTCCTTAATCATGCTCAACTCAATCCTTCGGTCGCTGCGGGAGCTCTAGCCTACGCTGCACCGATTCTTGCAAATACCACTCGTGCTAGTGGTGAGTTTTCCCTCGTCATTGACGAAGCTCGATGGATCGCTGGGGAAGAAAAAATGGCTGCTATCGACGGGAATCTTACACTGCATGCGGTCGACATTGGCCCCGGGCCCATGGTGGCGAAAATTATTGCGGCGTTGCCAGGACAACTCCCTGTACCACCCACCGTACGGATAGCAGAGTCATCAAAAGTACACTTCCGAAAGTCAGATCGCCATATCCTCCATGAAGGCTTGGCGTTTGGACTACCCCTCAAAACATCCGGTGATCGACTCGATATTACATCCGAAGGATCCGTTGGTATCGACGACCGTTCAATCAATCTTACACTCTCCCTACCAATACCCGACTCTTTGCCGACAGAAAGACCACTGTTTGCTGCCCTCGCTGGAAAAACGATCAAGGCCTCCGTCGAAGGAACTCTTGATGATCCCAAGCTTCAATTGGACGCCTCATTGAAACAGACCGCGGCAGATGTCGCGGCAGATTTTATTCGAGAATTACGGAATAAAAAAAACCAGACACCACCAGACGAAAGCTCTGAAAAAAGCAATGGTGCTCCAGAACAGCGACCGTCATCATCAGCCAGCAATCCAGGCATGAAAAACCCCAGGAGCCAGCAGGCTAAAGAAGAAAAAGTAGGGAACGCGAAGAAACTGGATCAACTTAAAGGCCTGCTGCCTACCGACATTTCTGATGACCCGACCACCGATGCGGTTATCGACGCCGTGGGAGGACTTCTCGACGAGGTTGCAAAGAGGCGGGCAGAACGCGAGCAGATGAAGAGCAAAGAGGCTACAGACACTTCTGACCAAGATCGACCAGCACGACGTTTTCTAAAAAAACTTTTGGATGCTGGTAATAATGAGGCGTCCGACGACGCGGTGAAAAAATCTCAATAGACACCACGTGTCGGTCTGCAATCAATGCAATAAAAAACCGGATCCTGCATAACGCAGGATCCGGCAATTCAGCGATGAATCTCAGGGCAGATTCATACATGTTTTATAAAACCAATATTAGGTTTTAGCTGGAGCTGCAGGGGCTTCCTTTTTCTTATTCTTCTTGGCCTTCTTAGGAGCTGCTTCTGTTGGAGCAGCTTCTTCAACGATAACAGAACCACCACCACAGTTACCGTCTGCACATCCGCTTGTGCAATCTGAACATTCGTATGATTCACATGAATCACAAGAGGCAGCTTGCTGACCGTGGCAACGATTACGACGACGATGAAGAAGACCATGACTACGACCATGACAACGACGACCGTGGCAACCATGACGGAAACCGGCAACGGCACTGGTGTCGACGCTGATCAGAGCAAAGGCGATCAATGCGATGAACGCCGCAAATGAAATTCCCAGAAAACGCTTCATTTCTTTCTCCGAAACAAGTTAATTGGTGCGGGATTGCACCTTATTTTGCCGTCAACACACAAATCCGACCCGGGACGGCGACCGGAGCAGAGCAACCAAAAACAAAACTCATTATTGGAAGCTCGTCGGAACAACCCGCGGCACCCCCCTGCAGGTGTTGCAGGTCGGCCGATACTTCCATCAATCAAGTTTGACAAAAAGGCTAGCAGTCAAAATAAGACTGTCAAGCAACATAGGGGGTTTGGGGGGTTTTTGAGCTGTCAGGTGAAAGGCTGGTATGCCTTCTTGGCAATGACAAAGCACGCATCAACGTATCAAAACAGTCAAATTTGCGGTGAAAAGTAAAAGCTGTCACCACCCTGCAATCCCAAACCCCTTACAGAGAGGGGCCGGGCGTCTTCAGCAGCCAGTTCGAAAGACACGCATCGGGACACGGATGGACTCGGGAAAGGTCCTGTCGACGTCTTCCGTGCTACTCGACAACTGTCCCGGAATCACCAGACGCCGTGCGAGTTGCTGGTGCCTGCTCCTGCATCGCCAGTTTGGCCCTTCGCGTAATCTCCTCGGCTACCAGCCGCTGTTTTGCGAGCATATCTTCAGGGTCTTCGAAATCGAGCAGCAGAGGTGGCATGTCTGGGAAAATCCTCATGGCCATACCAACAACCCGCCAGCCCTCAGGATCAAGCCGGCATACCCAGATTACATTATCCGTGGTTGTAAAACCTTCTGCATCTGTATCTGTCCATGTCGTTGCCACGTGGACAATATCATCAGTTCCTCCAACGGTTTCACAATCGCCCACTCGGTAGGTAGCTGTATCCTTCACTGGAGGAGCAACTGAAAGGCCTAACTCCTGTGTTTTTGCCCGTGCAACCTCTGTCAGCATAGCCATTGCAGATCGTTCATCACCACGTTTTATTGCCTCCAGAAATGTCGTAACTGCAACTTTTGCAGGTTCGATATTCGCGACTACTGAAGGCTCTGCACCTCCTGCGGAGCATCCTGACTGACTTGTCAAAGCAAGCATGCAGCATCCGGCAATAAACGAAATCAGCCAAAGTGAAACAGCTTTTCGCAATCGCTGCTTACACACATCTCGCACGCCGCCGATTGGTGACGGATTAGGAGAAACCATTGAAACGCCTTTCTGGGACAAAGTATGTCGAAACTACTCTTTGCCTGATCCCGTTTCCGTGCGCGCACGTCGCACTACATTTCGGATGGTGGGCAATCTCGACCCCACTGATCATGATGCCCGGGCTAGGATGCGGTCAAGGTGAAAACTGGCGTTCGAACAAGTTGGAGCACAACCATACCAAATTGCCCTGCCCGCCCGCACGCCGCAAACCAACATTGAATCAAGGCATAGGCTACGATACTCATAGTATCTTCCTCGCAGGGGTTTTTGCTTTGAACATCCCAACACTCCAGGTCTGGCTCATCAGGTGTTCCAAAAACAAACCTTTTTTGTGGTTAGTCGCAACGCTCTTTGTAAGCTTTTACCCACCGCCAGCAGATGCACGTGCAGGTCCAGCCAAACGTCAATCTGCACCACGCCCTGAGAATCTTCCTGAAAGCGAAGTTATTGCAAAAGATGCCTTCCAACTCCTTGTTGGGCCAAAGCCTGATTTCAAAGCGATACCCCAATCAAAAAACTCTTCTGAAATAATTCAGCCCAAATCAGCGTTGGCTTGGTCGCAACTCATTTCAGGTTCGACACTTGATGATGAAATTAAAACAGCAATGCCTCGATTAAAGAAGATCGTTGCAACCAAGACTTTTTTTGAAAGCCATATCGGTGACGCAATTGATGAATTTCAATTACTAGCTATCTACTTTGGAATCATTTCTGCATACGACAAAGCCGAGGACGTGCGT
>MDSW01045657.1_pt1 | contig 10596 bp, 12 predicted proteins | sample 811171 | NCBI WGS metagenome assembly MDSW01 (sample SAMN05326641, study PRJNA326480) | marine metagenome | isolation source: seawater | place: Atlantic Ocean: North West | collected 2012 | reverse complement strand
GCGCAAAAAGTTGTTTCGATCACTCGAAGACAGACTTTCCCTAAAAGCCGAATTTGCAAAATCGGCCATATTAGCAACGGTATTTGTTGTGCGCTATGGTCGGCGCAGCGTATTTACATCATGGCGTTAATCACCAGAGCCGAAGCCGCGCGAGCAATGGGGGTTACGCCCGAAGCCGTATACGCGGCTGTAAAAAGCGGAAGATTATCGGTCATAAAAGACCGTGATGGCAAGCCCCTCGTCAATAGCGAAACGATGCGAGAGGAGTGGGCGAAGAACACGCAGACTCGAATTGGGATTGGTCCGAAGGCTCCTGGTCGTGGCCGAGAACGCAAGCCATTACGCAGCAGGGAGGAGCGCATGGCGCCAAGGGAAGACGATCGGATCAGCCGCACCAATGAGTCGATCCCGGATTACGACGAGTCGCGAGCCCGTACTGAGCACTTGAGAGCAGAGCTGTTGGAGCTTGACCGGCAGCAGAAAGAAGGGCTGTTGGTTGAGACCGAGAAGATCGAGCACGAATGGGTAGAGATAGTGACTCGCGCAAGGACAAAGTTACTGGGCATTCCAACAAAAGCAAAGCAACGGATACCTGATCTGGACACAGATGCGATTGGTGTTTTAGATGATATTGTTCGTGAAGCCTTAGAAGACCTAGCTGTTGACGGTGAATAACGCAGAAAAGCTCAAAAAAGCCGCATTTTTGGCGTTCAAACCGCCAAAGAAGATGACTTTGAGCGAATGGGCCGATTCTTATGCGTATTTGAGTGCAGAGTCAAGTGCAGAGGGGGGCAGATGGCATACGTTGCCCTATCAGAAGGGAATCATGAATGCCGTCACAGATCCGAAGATAGAACAGATCACTGTTATGAAGAGTGCCCGTGTTGGGTACTCGAAGATTCTGAATCACGTTGCTGCGTTTCACATTCACCAGGATCCGTGCCCGATCATGATCGTGCAGCCGACGATTGAGGACGCTCAGGGTTATTCGAAGGAGGAGATTGCCCCGATGTTGCGTGACACGCCTTGCCTGAAGGGTGTGGTGAGCGAGGCGAAGGCGAAAGATGGCGCCAACACGATTTTGCAGAAGCAGTTCCCTGGGGGGAGCTTGAGCCTGGTCGGCGCAAACTCGCCTCGAGGATTCAGGCGTGTCAGTCGCCGGGTGGTTTTGTTTGACGAGATCGATGGTTACCCGGCATCGGCTGGCACCGAGGGTGATCAGATCAAGCTGGGCATCAGGCGGACTGAGTATTACTGGAACCGGAAGATCGTGTCGGGCTCCACGCCCACGGTGAAGGATTTCAGCCGGGTGGAGCGCATGTTCCTGCAGGGCGATCAGCGCCGGTATTTCGTGCCGTGCCCGGATTGTGGGCACATGCAGTACCTGAAGTGGGGGAACATCAAGTGGCGTGATGATGATCCCGATACCGCGAGCTATGCGTGCGAGGGGTGCGGGGTGTGGATCCCTGCATCGAAGAAGCGGTGGATGGTTGAGCGCGGCGAGTGGCGACCCACAGCGCCTGGGAACGGGAAGCATGTGTCGTTCCACATCTGGGCGGCGTACAGCTACAGCCCGAATGCGACGTGGCAGAACTTGGTCGAGGAATTTCTGGATGCAAAGAACGACGCAGAGCAATTGAAGACGTTCGTGAACACGGTGCTGGGCGAGACGTGGGAGGACGAGTATGCGTCGAAGGTGGGCGCCGATGCGTTGAGCCAGCGTGCGTCGGTCGAGGAGTATCAGCAGGGCAATGTGCCGAGCGATGCGTTGCTGCTGACGATCGGGTGTGACGTGCAGGACGACCGGTTGTCGCTGAGTGTCTGGGGCTGGGGCCGCGAGGAGCAGGGGTGGCTTGTGGATCGGGTGAAGATCTATGGGGATCCGTCGAGGGGAGAGGTGTGGAAGCAGCTCGACGAGATCTTGCAGGCTCCGTATCCGGGTGATGGCGACAGGAAGTTGAAGCCGTTGGTGGTTGCGATTGACAGTGGTGGTCACCACACGGCGGAGGTGTACCAGTACGCGAGGGAGCGCCAGAGTTTGGGTGTGGTAGCGATCAAGGGCATGTCAACGAAGAACAAGCCACCGATCGGCAAGGCGAGCAAGGTAGATCTGAATGCGAACGGGAAGACGCTGAAGAAGGGTGCGCAGGTGTTTCCGGTCGGTTCGGACACGATCAAGTCGCTGCTGTTCGGCAGGCTGAAGCACAACGACCCAGGGCCTGGGTATCTGCATTTTTATCCAACAGTCGAGAAGGATTATTTCGAGGAATTGACAGCAGAGAAGCAGATCATGCGTTTCAGGAATGGTTTTCCTGAAAGGATCTGGGTGAAAAAGAGCAGCGCAAGGAACGAAGCGCTTGACGAGCTTGTTTATGCCTATGCGGCGCTGAACAGGGTGTATCAGATCAAGGATCGCCGGACATTGTGGGATCAGATGGAGAAGGCGCCGGAGGAGCGCAAGTCAAGACGCAGTGGGCAGACAAGAAAGAGTGGGCGGAGTTTCGTCAATCAGTGGTGAGAGTTAGACTGCTGAATATCAGTCGATAATTCTGTCGATGGCGATCCCACCGTCCATAACAAGTGGCGTGGATGCGGTGTGGACTGATGCCGAGACCGTTGATGTTTTTGGCGACGCAGTAACTAGCACCACTCATACACTTGCGTATTACTTTCGACTGAACACTGCAGGCGAAGGTGTAACAGCAGCAGCAGTTGCGGATAACAGCGGCTGGAAGACGACGTTGTCTGCTGCCGTCACTGGCTCGATGCTGGCGAGTGACAGTTGGTATTTCCAGGCGCTGCTGACGAAGATCAGCGACGGCACGGTTCAGGAGTACAGCCGAGGCCAGATCGAGGTCAAGGCTTCGCTGGCATTTTCCGGCACGCCGGCTGCGTTTGATGGCAGGACTCAAGCTCAACAGGATCTGGAGGCAGTTCAGGCTGCGATCAGGGGGCTGATCAGCGGCGGCGCGGTATCTGAATACAGGATCGGCAATCGGAACCTGAAGCGATATGAGCTTTCTGAGCTGATTGAATTGGAATCGAGGCTAAAGTCAGTTGTGGCCAAGGAAAACAAAGCCAAGTTGATCGCTTCTGGTCTTGGCGATCCACATAATCTTTACGTTCGATTCGATCGAGGCTGATGGGACTTCGTACACGATTTCTTAGAAGGCTCGGTCTGCAGCCAATCCCGCAAAGTCGGCCTCGTCGTCGTCGCAGTTATGCGGGCGCGATTATCTCTCGACTGACGAATGACTGGATGAGCACTCAGTCGAGTGCTGACGCAGAGATTCGACAGAGCCTGCGCAAGTTGCGGGATCGTTCCCGCGAAATGGTGCGGAACAATCCGTATGCAAAGCAGGCGAAACGCACGACGCAGATCAATGTGGTCGGCAGCGGGATCAAGCTGCAGTCACAGGTGCAGCAGGTTCGTAGCCGAAAGCCGAGTGAGGCGATCAACAGGCTGATTGAGGAGAAGTGGAGTCTGTGGACTCGAGCGCAGCATTGTGATGTTGCTGGTCGGCACAGCTTCCACATGATGGAGTGGCTGGCGACGGGTGCGCTGCCTGAGTCCGGTGAGGCGTTGTTCCGCATCATTCGGCGGCCGTTTGGGGGCAGCCGGGTGCCATTGGCGCTGGAAATGCTCGAGTCGGATGTGCTCGACGAGGAGTACCAGGGTCCGACGCTTGAGAAGAAGAACCAGTGGCGGATGGGTGTCGAGGTGAATGAGTGGGGCCGCCCCGTGCGGTACGCATTTCTGACGCGGCACCCTGGTGACTACTGGTTCCAGAACGCGCCGGAGACTGCTGGCAAGCATGTGTTTTTGCCCGCCGAGGACGTGATCCATCTGTTTCTGCCGGAGCGTCCGCAGCAGAACCGTGGGGTGCCTTGGTTCCACCCAGTGATGGCAGATGCGCATCAGCTCCAGGGGTATGAGGAGGCTGCAGTGATTCGAGCGCGTGCGGGCGCATCGATCATGGGTTTCGTCACCAGCCCGGAGGGTGAGCTTGATGCCGACGATGTCGAGGACGGTCGCCGGATTTCAGAGTTCGAGCCTGGGATGTTCAAGTATCTGGAGCCGGGCCAAAACGTGTCTGTGCCGAACATCGACTCACCTGATCAGCAGTTTGAGATGTTTGTGCGCAATAAGGTGCGCAGGTTTGCAAGCGGCTTTGGATGCAGCTACGAGACACTGAGTCGTGATTTTTCGGAGACGAATTACAGCAGCTCGAGGTTGAGCTTGCTCGAGGATCGTGAGCACTGGAAGGTGGTGCAGTCATACCTGATCGAGCATTTTCACAATCGGGTGTTTCGTGAGTGGCTGAACCTGGCGGTGTTGTCAGGGGAGCTTCCGTTTGATGATTACGACACTCGGCCTGAGCGGTACGACTCTCCGCGCTGGATGGCTCGCGGATGGGACTGGGTCGATCCGTTGAAGGAAGCGAAGGCTTACCGCGAGATGGAGCAGGCGGGTTACATGACGAAGGCGCAGATTGTCGCGAAGCTTGGCGGCGACTTCTATGACAACCTCACCGAGATCGCTCGAGAGCAACAAACAGCCGCTGATCTTAGTGTTGAGCTTGACAAGGACATTTTTGAGCAGCCCCCGGAGGTAATTGAGTAATGCCTGCAATGCCAACTGAAGGCATGCGCGAAGAAGCGCAGCGCTACAGAGACTGGAAGGATGAAGGCCGCGATGGTGGCACTGAGGTTGCTGCTCGTCGTGCGTCTCAGATTTTGAGTGGTGATGAGTTGAGTGATGAGACCATCGTTGCGATGAGCGCATGGTTCGCTCGGCATGAAGTGGACAAACAGGCCGAGGGATTCAGCCCAGGGGAAGATGGCTATCCATCGCCTGGGCGTGTGGCGTGGGCTGCTTGGGGTGGTGATTCAGGTAAGACTTGGTCCGATCGACTTGTTGAAGCCATGGATCGCGCAATTGAAACCGAAGAAAGAGCTGAGCCTGACGGGCTCAAAGTTGGTGATTTCGTTCGCTGGAACACTCCCGGCGGCAAGGCGCAGGGCAAGATCACGAAGGTGATTCGTGACGGACAGCTTGATGTTCCTGGTTCCGAGATTGTGATCAACGGCGAGGAGAGCAATCCTGCAGCGTTGATTCAGATCTACCGCAAGAAAGACGGTGGATGGAAAGACACTGATGTTTATGCCGGGCATCGCTTCAGTACACTGACAAAGATCGCAGCATTACGCGCAATGGAGCCCGAGTCTGAAGCGCCAGAAGTTGTAGCAGAAGAAGATTCAAAAAAGGATCTAACTCGCGACATTGAAGGCGAAAAGTTTCAGCGTGTTGAATCCACAAGTTTCAACGTGCTTGACGATCGGAGCATCGATTTTCCATTCAGCTCCGAGTATCCCGTGGCTCGCTACTTCGGAAACGAAGTCTTGAGTCATGGGATGGAGTCCGCGAATCTTTCGCGGCTCAACGATGGCGCACCGCTTTTGTTCAACCATGATCCTGATCGCGTTCTCGGCGTTGTCGAGCGTGCATGGATCGATGGAGAAAAGAAGCGTGGCTATGCCAAAGTTCGCTTCTCGCGCAATAAATTTGCGCAGGAAGTGCTTGATGACGTTCGCGATGGAATCCTTCGCGGCGTTTCTTTCGGTTACTCCATCGATAAGATGGAGGAGCGCGAAAATGACTTTGTAGCGACTCAATGGTCGCCTTACGAAGTCAGTGTGGTCAGCATTCCTGCTGATCCAACCGTTGGGGTTGGTCGCTCTCTCGAGGACACCAATTCTGAACCTGCGGCTTCAACCGCATCTCCTGCAAACACTGTGACTGAATCTGTCATGGACAACACTCCTGACCTGGAGGTGATCCGGTCCGAGGCCGTAGAGGCCGAGCGTACCCGGACTGCTTCCATCTCCAAGCTGGGCGAGCGTCATGCTCTGCCTGAGCTGGCACGCGAGCTGATCGACGGCGGCAAGTCTGTCGACGAGGCCCGTGCCGCATTCCTTGAAAAAATCGGTGCGCAACCCGTGGAACACAGCATTACCGCCAATGACCTTGGCTTGACCGAAAAGGAGACCCGCTCCTTCAGCTTCGTGAAAGCTCTGAACTACCTGGCCAACCAGGGTGATGTGCAGGCTCGTCGTGACGCTGCTTTTGAGATCGAGGTTGGTGAAGCTGCTGCCAAGAAGTACGAGCGTGCTTCAAACGGCATCGTGATCCCCAACGAGATCCTCCGTCGTGACCTCGTTGTCGGCACTCCTAGCGCTGGTGGCGATCTGGTTGATGACGTGCTGCTGGCTGGCTCCTTTATCGATCTGCTGCGCAACCGCCTCTCGATCTCCCAGGCTGGCGCCACGATGCTGACCGGGCTGCAGGGCAATGTTTCCATCCCTCGCCAGACTTCAGCTGCGACTGCTTACTGGGTCGGCGAAGGTGGTTCTCCCACCGAGAGCCAGCAGGCAATCGATCAGGTCAACATGAGCCCCAAGACCGTGGGTGCTTACGTCGACTACAGCCGTCGCCTCCTGCTTCAGTCTTCCGTTGATGTGGAAGGCATGATTCGTGGCGACCTGGCTCGCGTGATTGCTCTGGAAATTGACCGCGCTGCCATCTACGGCACCGGCTCTTCCAACCAGCCTCTGGGTCTGACCAACACCTCCGGTATCGGTTCCGAGGCCCTGACCGGTGTGGGCACCTTCACCGAGATGATCGCGATGGAGACCGACGTGGCAGCGGCCAACGCTGACGCCGGCGCCATGCGCTACATCGTCAACGCCACCACTCGCGGTGGGCTGAAGGGCACCAAGAAGGACGCTGGCAGCGGCGAATTCGTCTTCGCTGATGGTGAGATCAACGGCTATCCCGTGATCGTCTCCAACCAGCTGGCTGACAACGATGCTCTGTTTGGCGACTTCTCCCAGTTCGTCATGGGCATGTGGTCCGGCCTGGATCTGACCGTGGATCCTTACGCTGGCGCCACCGCTGGCACCGTGCGCGTGATTGCGCTTCAGGATGTTGACTTCGCCGTCAAGCAGCCTGGCGCATTCTGCTTCGCCACCTGATTCTCATGAGAGTCGAGATCACACGCAATGTGATGATCAACGGGGAGTCTGTGAAAGCAGGCTCCTTTGTTGAAGTCGAGCTGGGCATTGCGAACCTGCTGATTGGCAGCGACAAGGCGAAGCTCTCTCCTGAGCCGGAGCCAAAGCCGGAGCCGAAGCTGGAGATCCAGCAGAAGCCTGTCAAGTCAGAACCCAAGCCTGCTGCTCGACGCGGGCGTCCAAAAACAACTTCTGGTGACGACTGATGGCCATTCTTTCTGTGGGGCTCGAGAAGCTCTCCCACTTTGCGCTTGCACCCACTGCTGAGCGCACTGCCGATCTTGACGGCACTCCTGTCGATCTGGCCACCTACGAAGGTGACGTTGTCGTGATCCTCGATGTCGAGGCTGGCGGCACTTCCACCCTGGACGTGAAGATCCAGTCTTCTGACACCTCCGGTGGCACCTATGAGGATTTGGCCGGGGCTGCTTTCACTCAGGTGAGCGCCACTGCTGACAAGCAGGTGCTGGTGTTTGCCAAGAGCGACGCAAAGCAGTTCATCAAGGCTGTGTCCACCACTTCGACTTCAACGCACACCTATAGCATCAATGCTTTCGGTGCGCTGAAGTACGGCTGATAACGACATGCGCCCGGTCATCCGGGCGCTTTTTTCATGGCATTCGCTGAAGACCTGAGTGTATTTTTGAGCAGTGCTGAGTTTGCGCTGCCGGTGGTTGCTGGCACCGAGACCGGCCTGGGGATTTTGGACATGCCGAGCGAGATGATCGCGGACGGCATCGTTCTGACGACGGATTACAAATTGACGTGCGAGGCGTCGAAGTTTGGAAGCTTATTGCATAGCGATAAGCTAACCGTAGACGGTATCGCTTACACAGTCAGAAGCACTGCGTTGATCGACGATGGTGCATTCTGCGAAATCATGCTGATGAAAGACTCATGATCGCTGAAATTGGCTACTTCGCGGAGAATTCCAAGAACATTCATTTTTGGGATCCGCTTACCGCTGATGGTTCGACTCCTGCGGTGAAGATTGCTGGGATCAATTTCACGTTCTGCGACAAAATCGTAGGCGCAAGCATTACGGTCGTGCATCAGGGGTCTTTCGATCAAACTGATTGGTTCGATCTGGAGACTCATTCGCACACGGGCAGCAACATCGATCGGCACACATATTCAAACACTCCAGTCCTTTACGTTAGAAGTGTCGTCTCCGGGATTGGGGGCGGAGAATCGTACACCGGCTCTGTGATGTCTGACTGATGGCAACCAAGCGCGAACAGATCCTGGCCCAGATCGCCTCAGTCCTGGCGAGCACGACTGGTGTCAGCGGGAGGGTCTACAGGTCACGGGTGACGGCCGCTGCTCGAGCAGAAAGCCCGATGATCGTGATCGAGCCGGTCAACGACACCTCGCAGCAGGTCACGTCACTGCCAAAGCTTGACTGGACGATGCGCGTCCGGGTTGTGGTGATCGTTCGCTCTGTTGATGCTTACACGGATGCGGATCCGGTAATTGAGTCGATGCACTCAAAGATTATGGCGGATCTTACGCTTGGGGGTTACGCAATTGATGTACGTCCAGTGCTGACCACATTTGAATTCTTGGATGCAGATCAGCCTGCTGGGGTGTTTTCTAACGAATACGATGTTCAATATCGCACTACGGTCTCAGATTTGACTACTGACTAAGATTGAGCAAACGCAGGTTCTACCATGTCTGATGAGTACAGCGGTCAAGGTGGGTCGTATCTTCTCGATCCAGAAACCGGAAAACGCACTCTGATCAAGCGCACACTTCCCGCCGAACCCCAGCAAAACGATGGCACTTCTTCTTCGGAAACGACTGATTCTGATCGAGTCGGAAGTAACTTACGGGACCGACGCAGTTCCAGACGGAGCCGACGCGGTTCTGGTGAGGGATTTGAACATCACCCCCCAGCAGAGTGATGTCGTCAGCCGCGATCTGATTCGCCCTTACCTTGGAGCTTCTGAGCAGCTCCTGGCCAACACTCGAGTTGAATGCACCTTCAGCGTTGAGCTTGCCGGTTCCGGCACTGCAGGAACTGCTCCTCGTTATGGCAAGGCGCTTCAGGCCTGTGGCCTGAGCGAGACGATCGTTGCTTCTACGAGCGTCACCTACGCTCCCGTGAGCGCAAGCTTTGATTCTGTCACCATCCACTACAACGTGGACGGTGTGCGCCACCGGGTGACCGGCGCTCGCGGCACCTTCGTGCTGAATGCAGCAGTGGGTGAGATCCCGACGATTGACTTCACCTTCACTGGCATCTACGTTGCCCCAGACGACTCAGCGCTGCCAACTGCAACCTATGCAGATCAGGCAACTCCGCTGATCTTCAAGAACGGCAACACCGACACGTTCTCGCTGCTCTCCTATTCCGGCTGCCTGCAGTCCGTGAGCATGGATCTCGGCAACTCGATCGTCTATCGCGAGCTGATCGGCTGCGACAAAGAGGTTCTGATCACCGATCGCAGCTCCAACGGCACCGTGGTCGTTGAAGCCCCAACCATCGCCGAGAAGGATTACTTCACCTCGGCGTTGTCTGACGGCACTCTGGGCGACTTGACCTTCCAGCACGGAACCGCTGCAGGGAACATCGTCGACTTTGCCTCGAGTCGAGTCGACATCGGCGATGTGTCTTACAGCGACCAGGATGGCATCGCGATGCTGAACATGCCCTACACGGCAATTCCTTCCACCGCTGGAAACGACGAGTTCACTTTGGTCTACACTTGACTCGAGGCGAGTGGGGAGTTAAGGGTCGCATTGCGGCCCTTTTTTTATTGCTGTATAGTTTGCTGGAGTCTATTTTGCTTCATGGCTTTTATTCGCAAAAAGGTCAAGACCTTTAAGTGGCCTGTAATTGTTGAAGAGCCTGCTGACGGCGGTGTATTTGAAGATTCAAAGTTTGATGCTGTCTTCAAGCGCGTGCCTCGGTCTGAGTTTCAAAAGCTTGCCGACAAAGGAGACTTTGAGCTTCTGAAGGCTGTGCTGACCGGCTGGGAGGGCATCGAGGATGAGGATGGCAAAGCGGTGCCTTTCTCTCAGGCGACGATGAAGGAGTTTTCCGACGATCCCTATTGGATTCGTGGTGTGCTCAAGGCTTACACCGAGACGTTTGAAGGTGCCCGCCTGGGAAACTGAAGTCTGCCGTCCAGTATTGGGCGAAAGGCGGCAAGAAGATCGAGGACAAGAGCAATGATGACGCTGCAGCATTCGGGCTGAAGCCGCAGCGTCAGGCTCGCTCGGAAGAGGAGCATTGTGAAGTCTGGGATGAAAACTGGGATTCATTGATGATGTTCCTGCGCATGCAGACGCAGTGGAACATCACGATGGGGGGCTATGTCGGGCTGAAGTACGAGGTGCTGCTCGGTGCCGGGGGCCTGATGTCCCTTTATGATGTAGAAAATCCACGCGGCTTACTGGAAGACATCCAGGCGATGGAAGCCGTAGCACTCACTGAGCTGAACAAGAAAGATGGCTAAAACCGTTCAGCCTATTGCTATTGAGCTTGGGATCAAGGGCGGAGAAAAGCTTGCAGCG
>MDSW01193238.1_pt1 | contig 10598 bp, 4 predicted proteins | sample 811171 | NCBI WGS metagenome assembly MDSW01 (sample SAMN05326641, study PRJNA326480) | marine metagenome | isolation source: seawater | place: Atlantic Ocean: North West | collected 2012 | reverse complement strand
TCGGACGCCTCGTCGGACGCCTCGCCCGCGAACGAGACCGCGCGCCCGACCCGCCGTTCCGCGCTCGTCCTCGGCGCCGCGGCCTCGGGGAGCCTCCTCCTGCCCCCCGGACCCGGACCCGCCCGCGCGTCCCCGGCGTCGTCGCGCGTCACCCTCGCCGAGCTCGACAAGCGCCGCGGCGACGCGGCGGCGCTCGCGTCTCGCCCCAGCCCCCCACCTCTCCCTCGATCGATCGCGCCCGGGACGTCGAAGTTCACCGGCACTGAGACCCTCACCCCGGTCGCGAACGGCGCGCTGACCCTGTCCCCGATGGGCCTCGGGACGTGGAGCTGGGGCAACCAGTTCGTCTGGCAGTACGAGGAGGAGAACGACCCCGAGCTCAGACGCGTCTTCGACGCCGCCGTCGCCGCGGGCGTGAACGTCTTCGACACCGCGGACTCGTACGGCACGGGCTCGGGGCTGGACGGCCGATCGGAGGTTCTGCTGGGCCAGTTCCTGAAGCAGTACCCCGACCGGGAGGCGGCGGCGAAAGTCAACATCGCGACCAAGTTCGCCGCGTACCCGTGGAGGGTGACGCCCGGGAGCGTCGTCAAAGCCGCGCGCGAGAGCCGCGAGAGGCTCGGAAAAGGCCCCGACGGCGCCATCGAGCTCGGGCAGTTACACTGGAGCACGGGGAATTACCAGCCGCTGCAGGAGCGCGCTTTATGGGCCGGGATCGCGGACGCGTACGAATCGGGCGTGATTAAGGCGGTCGGGCTCAGTAATTACGGCCCCGAGCAGCTCCGGCGAGTGCACGCGTACATGACGAAGCGGGGCGTGCCGATCGCGACGCTGCAGGTGCAGTACCACCTCCTGAGCCGCTTCCCCGAGTTTAACGGCACGAAGGAGACGTGCGACGAGCTGGGCATCCGCATGATCGCGTACTCGCCCCTGGGGTTAGGGCTCCTGACGGGTAAATATTCCGACGCCAATCCGCCCCCGGGGCTCAGGGGGGTGGCGTACAAGGGCGTCCTCCCGCCGCTTCCCGGGTTGCTCGAGACGATGCGCGCCGTCGGGGCAGAGCGCGGGGGGAAGACGCCCGCGCAGGTGGCGATAAACTGGTGCCTGAGTAAGGACACGACGCCGATTCCGGGGGCGAAGAACGTGAAGCAGCTGGAGGAGAACTTAGGGGCGCTCGGGTGGAGGCTGAGCGAGGCGGAGGTGAAGGAGCTGGACGACGCCGCGGAGAAGGTGGGCGTCAGCGCCAGCCAAAACATCTTCCAAACGAAGTGATGTGACTTTTTGAGTCCACGGATGGTTTCGCAAAATTTGGATTTCACAATCCTGAACGGGACGGCGTCTCGCGTGTGATGAAAAAAAAAAAACGTTCTTTCGACCATCGAAGAAGCGGGGCTCCTCTACTCGCCGCTCGCCGCCGCCTCGCTCGCCGCCTCGCTCGCCTCTCTCGCTCTCGCCTCCTCGCCTCTCGCTCTCGCCTCCTCGCTCTCCTTTTTCCTCGCCTTTTCCTTCTCGGCGTTGAGTCTCTTCCTCTCCTCGAGGATCTCCCGTTCCTTCTCGTCCGCGGCCATCTTCCTCGCCTTCTCCACGCTCGAAAACCTCTGGCACTCCCTCGCGAACTCCCTCGCCTTCTCCGCGCGTTCCTCCGGGCTCAGCTTCAGGTCCTCCTCGTCCAACACCTTCAGGATCTCGTACACGGGATGCTTGGGATCGTCCAGGGGATTCGGGGAAACCTCGGGGTCGTACCCGACCCACTCTCCGTCGGGATCGGTCTCGGGCTCGAGGCCCATGCGACGGAGGTACTCCGCGTGCTCCGCCCACGTGCACCCGATCCCCGTGCGGAAGCACACGCCCTTCTCCGTGGCGTCCCTGTTCCCGCCGTTGATGCGCGCGTAGTGCACCAGGTCCGCCCACTCGCGCCTCGCGGCGACGACGACGGGTTTACGCGGCGGACGCTCTTTTCTCAAAGACCCGTCGGGGTGGCGGTAGACGCGCTCGTACGGAACCTTCGGCGGGTCGGGGACGCGCGCGAGGGCGTCGGTGACCACCTGGGGGCGGCGCGGGGGGGGGAGGAACGTCGAGCTCGTGCGCGTGCCCGCCGCGCCGGGGCCGCCGGGGACGCGCGCGCGGGGGTCTTCTTTTTCGTCCCCCGACGTTTCTTTTTCTTCGGCTGGGGGGACGCGCGCGTCCCCGCCCGAGGCGACCGCGGCGTCGACCGCGTCCTGGATCGCGCGTGAGCGGAGGGTGCTCGCGCGGCGCGCGGAGGCGCGCCAGACGGGCGTGTCGTCGTCGAACGCGCCGGTTGTCGCGGGGGCGGAGGAGGAGGCGGGGTGGGGGGGTGCCGGCGGGGCGTCGTTCGCGACGGGGAGGGGAGGGGGCGCGGGGCCGAGTCGTTCGGGCGCCGCTGGGGTCTTCGTCGTCGACGGCCCGAGGCGGGACGCGCGCCGGGCGGAGAGGTGCTCGGAGAGCTTCGGCATTCGCGCGGGGGGAGAGCTTGAGGGAACTGGGGTTGTGGGGGGGCGAAGGGGGGAAGGGGGCGCGCGCGAGGGTGCGCGGGCCGCGGAACGACGCGACGTGGGAACCGCGAAGGGACGGAAAACGAAAACTACGGGGGTTTTGGGAACCCGAGGCGGGCGCGAGCGACGCCACGTGGCGTGGCACCAGAAATGTCGTCAGTGACGGTTCCTAGGGACGGGGGGGCTGAAAATCCAACGAGCACGGGAGGCGGCGACGCAAGTGCAAGGAGTGCCGTGCGGCTCGCGACGCGGCGGCTCCCGTTGTCTGCCTCCGCGTCCACCCCAAGCCCGAGATCCTGGCCGAGCTCGAGGTAGTGGAGGACCCGGGCGAGGAGGACGAGTAGCGCGTAGAAAGTAGACTATTACCTTACCCTCGTACTATTTTCGAAAGTAGACTACGCGACGGTCGCATCCGTCGCGCTCCTTCCAAGCGAGGGACTCGATGAAGCCGCTCGACATGCCGACGAGGCCGTACCCCCCCTTCGCCAACCCTACCGGTCCCTCGTCAGCCTCCCCAGGTGACTCTTCACGCGCTTCGGGCTCTTCCCGTAGTCCGGTTTCGGCGCGTCCAGCCGCCTTAGGCTCCCGTGCACCGCGATCATCGCCGCGACAAGGACGATGGCGAAACTCAGGGCCACGGTCACTTTGCAGTACGCGCCGACGCCCCACGAGACGATCGTCGCCAAGCTTCGCTTAAACTTGGCGTTGAACGACCTCGGGTCCTCGTTCGCGTTCGCGCGACCCAGCGCATCCCACATCCGCGCGACCACGACCGCGCCGACGAGCGCCCGCGGGTCGTTGTACAACACGCAGCACACGACGGCGAACGCGGCGGTTCTGTAGTTTCCCAAAAACGTAAACGCGTTGGCGTCCAACCGTCTCTTGGCGTCGGCGACGGATCTCGGAAACGCGTACCCGCGCCAGACGTCGTCCGCGCACAGGAACTCGCGCCAGGGCGCGGGCGGTTTCCGGAGGTCGGAGACGGTCAGGTACGGGGTTTTGTACGCGTAGTTATCCGAGCCGCCGCCGCGAGAGGAGCCGCCGCGCGATCCCGACGCGCCGCCGCCGGATCGATCGCGTCGGCGTCGCGCCTCCCGCTCCTCCTCCGCCTTGGTGTCCTTCACCCACGCCCCCACCGCCTCGTTCGACATCGAGAGCGAGAGGGGGTTCGCGGTGAACGCCGCCATGGTCGGAGCGGGGCGCCGCGAGGGGCGGTGAAGGCGCGAACGGCGGTGGGGTGGCGGCCGCGAGGGAGGAGCGGTCGCGAGGGACCGGAGGAGGAGGAGGAGGAGGAGGAGTGCGCGCGCTGGAACGACGAGCCGGTCACCGGACGGATCGCGGCGGCCCTCGAGAGGGGGGCGCGAACGCGACCGCGAGGAGGGGGGGTGGAGGGGGGGCGCGGGTCCGACGGCGCGGATCCCCCGCGGGGCGAGGAGCGAGCGCGCCGGGGTGCGCGGCGCACGAGTGCGCGCGAGGCGCGGCGAGGGCGACGCTGAGCGCGAGATCGGCGTCGTTGTGTTTTGGCGCGGTGTCCCGTACAGCTGACAGCCTCGCGCGACGAGCGACGACCAGTCGACGAGCGAGCGCGATGGGTTTTCGCATCGTCTGTTTCGCGCGGTGAAAAACAGCAGACACGTTTTTTGTTTTTTCCCCTGACGACACGCCCCCCCCCCCCCCCCCCCCCCCTCGCTCCCTCACCTCGGGTTCGGCGGCGCGTTCCCCGGTCCCTCCGCGAGCCCCGGCGCCGCGCTCAAGAACGCCTCCAGCGCCGCGTCCGACGCCGCGGCGACTCGAGCCGAACGCCGCGTCTCGTCGTCGTCGTCGTCCCCTCGCCGGCGTCGTTCCTCACTACTGCGCTCGTCCCCCGCCGCCCCCTCCTCCCTCGCGCGCGTCTCCTTCGAGAGAGGCTTCTCCGGCGCGCGCTCGACGCCGAACCGCCCGACCCGCCGGACCTCCTCCTCCAGCCACACCCCCGTCCGCTCGAAAACCTCCGCCCGGACGCGAGCGATGAGCGCCGAGTACTCCCTGCTTCCCCCCCCCGAGAGACGACCGTCGTCGTTCCCTCTCTTTTCCTCGCCTTCAAAGTCCCCGTGGTGCCGCACCAGTAAAAAGTTGGCGTGCGCCTTCGAGACGCTCGCCCTCCCGATCGCGGCGCCTTTCAACCCGCTCCGATCGATCAGAGCGCCCGCCGAGTCCGCCCCCGCCCCCGGATTCCGAAACGCGCACCCCGTCGAGCGCTCCGCCAGCGGCTGCGTCTCCCGGCGACGCCGAATCGACGCCGCCGCGCGCTTCGCCGCGTTGGGATCGCGCGTCAGCTCAAACGTCGCCGCCGTCACGATCCAACCCGCGTACCTACGGGAGGAGGCGGAGGCGTTCTCGTTGGTCTCCGAAGAAGACGACTCCGCCGAAGACACACCTAGCGATGATGAGGCTGAGGCCTCCTCCATGAACGGACTCGTCCTGTACCCGAACGCGCTCGCGAAAGCATCCTCCGCGTCGCGTCGCGAAAAACGCGTCACGGGGATGGTCGCGAAATCTCGGCCATCGGGGCTCACCGCCTCGATCTCGACCAGCGCGTCGCGCGTCTCGCGCCCGTCCGCGCCCGCGTTCATGAACACCGCGCCGCCGACGGTTCCGGGGATGCCGACGGCGAACTCGAGCCCGGACCACCCCGCGCGGCTGAGCGCCGCGCCGAGCTGGTGAAACGCGCACCCCGCGCCCGCGCGGAAACGAGCCTTCTGAGGAGGCGCCTCGCGAGGAGGCGCCTTCTGAGGAGCCTCCTTCGAAGACGCCTTCGAACTCGCACCCGAAGACGCTAAACGTCCTTCCTCTTCGCCGTCTTCGTTCGTCCTCGCGTCGTCCTCCTCGGCGTTCGGGAGGACGCGCTCGACGTGTTCGATCTTGTTGACGACGACGACGCCCTCGAATCCTTCGTCGTGGAAGAGGACGTTGCTCCCTCGCCCGATGACGACGACGGGGAGATCGGCGCGGCGCGCGCTCGCGAGCGCGGCCCTCAGCGCGTCGCTCGTGCGCGCCTCCACGAGCGCCCTGGCCTCGCCGCCGACGCCCAGCGTGCAGTAGTCCGCGAGGGAGGCGCCGCGGCGAACGACCGCGGCGGAGGATCGCCCCGCGGCGCGGGGGGGGCCGCCGCCGGGCGCGGCGCGAGAGGAAGGCGGGACGATCCGGAGGAGCGGGTCGCCGTCGTCGTCGGCGTCGTCGCGCGCGCGGGCGTCGCGGCCGCCGAGCGGGGGGTTCGGGGCGCGAGCGCCGCTCGGCGCCGCATACGACGACGACGAGGCGGCGCGCGGTCGCGCCGCGTCCTCCGCCTCGAGCGCGTTCGCGCGGACCCGCTCGCGCGGCCGCGAGGGGTGGCGCGGCGGGAAACCGCGTCCGCCTCGCCCGGCGGACGCCGACGCGAGCGACGCGGACGCCGGCGGTCGCGGTCGTCGCGCGGTCGCGATCCGCGCGTCGAGCCGCGGGGAGAGGCGGCTCGACGAGGGAGGGCCGGCGGCGCGCCGGGACGCCGGGACGCCCGCGCGCGCAGACGACGCCATCGTCCGCCGCGCCTCGAGCGTGTGCGCTGGCACCGCCGCGATAAGACGCGACTGTGCGCCCACTGGGACTATTGCCAAATCTTTTGACCGCGCGCGTTTGGCAAATGCGCCTCGGTTTCGGCGCGAAGGCGAAAATTCAAATTTTCTCCCCCGCGTCAACAGCTCCTCGTCGAGTGAGTGTTTTCGCGATGCGTCGTCCGTCGTCGGGCGCCTCGGACGCGACGACGGCGGTCCCGCGGGGCGCAGTGATGGAGGGCGCGACGACGGGCGCCCCGCGGTCGCCGCGAGGCGCGATGGCGAGCGCGCCCGCGGCCGATCGGTCCGACGGGGAGAACGAGTGGCGCGTGGGCGGGTTCGACGTGTTCCCCGCGCGCGCGTCGCCCCTGCGGCGAAAACGCGCCCTGAGCGTGCGCGACGTCGCGGACGCGCTCGACGCCGCCTCGCCCGTCCCCCCGGGAAGAGGCGTCCACCAGACCCCGGCGGACGACGGCGCGCTTGGCGCGGACGCCGCCGCGGACGCCGCCGCGCCGCGGACGCCCCTGCGCCGCCTCTTCCCGGGGAACGCGGGGCTCCACCGCGCCGCGGCGCGCGAGCGCGACGCGCGCGAGACGCGACTCGCGCAGCACCGCGCCGAGGACGCCTTATTCGCGACCGGTCGCGCGCCGGGCGACCACCCCGGACGCCTCCTCGTGCCCCCGGGCGGGCTCACCCTCGCGCTCGCGGACGCCGCCTTCGCGACGCCCGTCCCCGTGGACCCGACGACGACGCGACGAACCCTCGGCGTACGAGGGGACGACCGCCCGATCGCGGCGAACGACGATGTTGATGCGTCTCCCCATCTTCGTCAACCCGCCGCGATGACGCCGCCCCCGTCGGCTCCGCCGCCCCCGCCGCCGGCCTCCTCGGGGAGAGAGACGGGAGTCATCACCGTCTCTCCACCCGCCGCCCGTTCGGATTCCCCCGCGGCGCGGATGGCGCGCCGGCGCCACCGCAAGCGCCTCGCCGCCATCGTCGTCCACCAGTGGAAGTGGTTCGCCGCCGACGCGCTCGAGACCCTCCCGGGGCGCATGCACTTCGCGTGGCGAACGAAACGCGAGTGCGCCAGGGCGTGGCTCGCGACGGCGACGAACGCGAAGAAAAGGCGCCGCCAATTATTAACCCACCACAACCACCCCGTCGAGGAGGAGGAGGAGGCGAGCGCGAAAGCCCGCGAAAGTCCCCGCGCGGGCGATGCGTCGGACGCCCGCCGGGCCGCCTCGGCGCCGCCGGCGGAGGTTTCCGACGACGTGTTCGGCGCCGCGCCCGTGGGAGGTGACCCCTCGTCATCAGCGGAGGAAAACGCCGCCGACGACGGGAATCCGTATTTTCTGCTCGACGCGTTTTTGCGGTGGGAGGCGAACGCGACGTCCTCGAAACGGCTCCGGGCGTCCGTCGCGCTCGCCGACCGCCACCGCGCCGTCGTGTTAGCCCGCGCGATCGTCCCCGCGTGGCGCGATATCGTCTGGCGGTCGCGCCGCGACGCGCTGCTCGAGGTGCGCGCGGTGTCTCACGCGGCGAAACGACGCGCTCGCGTGTGTCTCAGTTTCTGGCGCGACGCGGCTCGCGTTCGGCGCGGGCGCCGCCTCGTGCGCGAACGCGTCGCGGACGAACTCCATAACGCGTACGTCGTTCGAGTGCTCGACCGGCTCTTGACCGCGTGGGCGGCGCTCGTCACGATGGCGCGGTCGCGGAGGGCGCTGGGGTACGCGAGGGCGGCGCGGCGGGTCGCGAATAGGCGACGAATGAACGCGTTCGTCGCGTGGCGCGGTCGCGTCGAGCGGAAGAAGGAACGACGGATGAAAAGACGCGCGGACCGAGCGGCGCTCGTCGAGGAGGCGGAGGCTCGTCGGAGGCGGGCGGCCCTGGCGCGCCACTTCGCGGCGTTACGGGGGTGGGCGGCGCGGCGGAGGGCGCTCGAGGCGAACGTTCGAAGTCTGGTCGAAGTTCGGGAGGCGCGTCTCCGCCGCGACGTCTTCGCCGCGTGGACCATCGGCGCGAAGCGGTCAAAGACGGAGCGTTTGGTCGAGGAGGAGTTACGCGTCGAGCGAGAAAAAATCGCCCTCGCGGACGCGTTACGTTACGCGTGGGCGGTCAAGCGCCTCGCGCGGAGGTTCCGAGCCTGGTCCGAGTGGGCGGAGGCGGAGGCGCTCGAGAGGGCGGCGCTCGAGACGCGCGCGGAGGGCGTGCGCCTCCGCGTCGTCGAGAGGAGGCGTCGCGTCGCGTTCGAGGACTGGCGCGCGATCGCGCAGACCCTTCGCCTCGACCGGCTCGCGTACGGCGCGTACCAGGCGACCCTGCGAGGGCGCGTGTTCCGGGCGTATCGCGCGCTCGTTCGCGCGATTCGGTTTGGGGGTGGTGGTTTTTCTTTTTGTTCGGGAGGAGACCTTCGAACGGCCTTTGAACGACCTTCGAACGGTCGCGCGTTGCTCCGCGGCGCGATTCGGCGGTGGCGACGCGTCGCGCGGACGCGGGCGGAGCTCGACGCGCTCGCGAGGGTCGCGAGGGGCGCGTTCGCGGGTCGAACCCTCAGGGCGTCGTTCGCGGTTTGGGCTGAGCGCGCGCTCGACCGCCGCGACCGGCGCGAGAAGCGCGGGGTCGCGAGGGCGCACAGGGCGGAGCGGCTGTGCTTTCTCGCGTTCGACCGGTGGGCCGGGGGGTTCGTCGAACGAGCGAGGAATGCGAGTGCAAGAGCAGACGCGATGCGAACCGAGGCGCATCGCAAAATCCTTCGCCTCTCGTACTGCGCGTGGGTCGATACCCACCGCGAGCGCCTTCGGCGCCGCTCGTCGTTGGCCCTCGCGGCCGCGCACCACGGCGCCGTGGTTCTGCAGAGGAGCCTCGAGACGTGGCTCGCGGTCATGGACGAGGCGCGGGCGAGGCGGGTCGCCGAGGACGAGGCGGTTTCGCGAGCGGTTCGTGCGCTTCGGCGCCCGATTCGCGCCAGGATTGTCCGCGCGTGGGCGGACGAGGCGGTCAAATCGACCATCGCCAGGCTCCTGGCGAACCGCGCGGACGCCTGGCGCGTGACGCGGACGCGAACGATTTCGTTCGAAGTCTGGTCGAAGTACGTCGAAGGGCGTCGGGTGAAGTTCGAACGGAACCGGAGGGCGGACGCGTGGGCGATGGAGCGGCGGTACCGCTTCGGCGCGTTGGCGGCGTGGGTGAACTATTTGGTCGCGCGAAGGCGGAAGCGGAGGGCGACGGCCGAGGCGGAGGCGTTTCGGTGGGCGAACGCGACTAGCGCGGTCATCAGCGCGTGGACGTCGTTTCGCGACCGGAGTAAGGCGCGGAGGCGGCGGGTGGAGCGGAGCTTGGCGTTTCACAGGGCGTCGCTTCTGCGCGAGGGGTGCGCGTTGTGGGTGGAGAACGGCGAGGCGCTTCGCGAGCGGCGCGTCGACGCCGCGACGCGAGAGGTCGCGGAGAGGGACCGAAGGGCGCTCGTGAAAGCCGGGGGGTTCGCGCGGAGGTGGCGCCGAGTCGCCGCGAAGAGGGCGAGGGAGAGAAGGGAGGGGGGTTCCTTCCTCGCGGCTGGCGGCTCTCTTGGATCCGTGTCCGGGGGCGCCGGGGGCGAAGCCGACGACGACGACGCCCCGGAGGCGAACGAGAAGGAGAAGGCGGCGGCGCTTCATCAGAACGGCGAGCCCCTCCTCGAGCCCCTCCTCTCGCCGCCGCCCACGACGCTCGCGTCGTCGCTCGGGCGCGCGCCGAGGCTCCGGGTGGGCTCCGACTCGCGCGCGACGCCAACCCGACCCGCCTCCGACGCCGCGGGGGCGGAGCCCGAGGCCGCCGCGGGTCCGGAGGGGACGCGTGACGTGACGCTCGAGGAGGCGCTTCCCCCCCCGAGGAGGTCGCGCCCTCCCCCGAGGCGCCTGGCCGACGTCGACGACCCCGCGCCCGGAGCGGGCGAGCGCGCTTCCGACGCGAAGCCGCGCGGAGCCTCCGACCGCGCGCCGCCGAAGACGCTTCTTCGCCCTCGAGAGGACGACTCGGGCTCGGGATTCTCCGGCGGCTTTCTCTCGGGGGGCGGTGCGTTCTCGTCGGGCGCGTCTCGCCTTCGGAGGCCTCCTCGGCCGCCGCCGGCGGACCCCCTCGGCGGCGGCGGACCGCTCACCCCCGAGCGCCTTCGCGAGTACGAGACGGCCATCGCCGAGTACGAGGCGCTCCGCGCGGAGGCGGCGAGGCTCCGCGCGGAGGCGGCGGCGCTCGCGGATCCCCCCCCGGAGGCGGAGGAGGAGGAGGAGGAGGAGGCGGGGGCGGCGGTGGCGCGGGCGGCGCGGCGTCGCGTGTTGGCGGCGGCGGCGGCGCACCTCAGGGCGCGCCGCGCGGAGCTCCTCCCCGCGGTCCGCGCGGCGGCGGCGGCGCTCGGCGAGGCGCGAAGCGATCTCGCGAGCGTCGCCAGCGCGTTCGAGGGAGGCGCGTAGACCGCGGCCATTCGGGGGGAGGGGCGCGCTGGTTTTTTTTTTTCCTCCGCGGGAGGAGGATCGATTTACAT
>MDSW01161790.1_pt1 | contig 10598 bp, 10 predicted proteins | sample 811171 | NCBI WGS metagenome assembly MDSW01 (sample SAMN05326641, study PRJNA326480) | marine metagenome | isolation source: seawater | place: Atlantic Ocean: North West | collected 2012 | reverse complement strand
TTGTTCAAAATCTAAAATTTTCACTATTGGTTTAGAATCCTCATGGGATGTTTCAATTTTTGATAATTCTAACTTTTTACTGATGGATTTGATTAATGCTTCTTTAAGAGCAAATTTTCCAGCAAATTTTTCAGATGAATTTTTGAATTTTAAACAGTATTCAATTTCTTCGTTTGAAAATATTTTTTTATAAAAACTTTCATTTTCTATAAATGATTTATCCTTAAATTTTTGTATACTTGATACATCAATACCTATACCAAAATTCTCAATCATCTCTAACAATTATTTTACCTGTTCCATTTAGAAGAATATCATTTTTTTCATTGATAATTTCTGAATTAATTTTTATGATCTTAGTTGCTTCACTTTTATCAGTAATAACGCTAGAAATAGTAATCTTATCGTTTATGAAACATGGATTATGAAATTCTAATGATTGTGACAAATAAATCGCGTGTTTGCCAGGTAAATACATTCCAACCATTTGTGATAGGAAAGATGCAAGAAGCATACCGTGAACTACTCTGCCTTTGAATTTTTTTGATTTAGCAAAATCCTCATTGATATGAATTGGACTAAAATCTCCTGTAATTTTTGCAAAATCATTAACTAGGGATTCAGTGATTACTACCTGAAATTCTTTATTATATCCTATCTTAATTTGTTCAAATGTTAAGTCAGAAGAATTACTAGACATTTAAGAAATATTATGATTTTTGAGATGTCGTTTGATGTCTGCTACTGTTTTTACATCTGTGATTTCGCTAATTGAAAATTTTATTTTGAAATGATTTTCTAATTCATCCACTAAAATTAAACCATTGAAGGAATCCCATGATTCAATATTTTCAGGTCCTGATTGATCATTTATCTGAGATTCAGAAATTGAAAATACTTTTGCAATTATTGCATTAACATCATCTTCCATCATTCTACTTCAACCTTCAGATGTTTTGGTGTTTTTATATTATTATCTAGATTATAGACCCAAAATTCATCTTGTTTCATGAAACCATAATCAGACAAGAATGTCTCAGCAGGTTTATTTTTTTGAGTAGGAATGAATTCTGCTTTAATTTGCTTCACTCCATTTGTTTTTGCATCTTTTAAAATTTGAGATAAAATTGCATTTTCTATACCTCTTCCCATTATTCTACAACTCAAAAGAAATGTATCGATAAACCAAACGTTCTCATCCTTTTTCACAATATAAACTCCCGTAATACCATTATCTCCAAATTTATCCAGAACTTGAGCACAACCTATGGAAAAATTTGTGTCGTTTGATTTAGTTCTAATCTCTTCTTCTTGATATCTCCTTGTTGTTAAATTGAATTGATTAGTCTTTAATGTTAGTTGAGAAATTCTGGGAATAAGAAACTCATTTGATTTTTTTATTACAACTGTGATGTTAAGTTCTTGCAGAAAATCATCGAGATTAGATATACTTCGTTCCAAACTATTACGTTCTCTTTGCTGTGAGTACATTTCTCCTCTTTTTTTATCTTCAGTAGTTCTCTGTAGGACATTAAAATCGTTAAGATCTTTTAAAATAGGCACAAATTGTGATGGATCATCTGATAATTCAAGAGTTAAAACTTCTGGAAATTCCTGTTTAATTCTTTCTTGATTTAATTTATCGTCGTCACAAAACACTATTGAATTTAATCCAATATTTATTTCATTTACAATATGTTTTAAATTTTCAGCTTTGTCGTTCCAATTAATTTGTATACTAGCAAAATTTTTCTCTCTTAGAATCATATTTGGATGTTCTTTAATCACTTTCATTGCCTCGTCAAAATTATTTTTACTATTTATTACAAGAATAATTCCTTGTTCCCATAATGAAAGTAATTCTTTTTGAAATTCAACAAATGCTTTTCCATTAGGAGTATGACCTAATTCAATTCCATCAAAACCATCTTCTCCAATAATGCCACCCCATAATGTATTATCTAAATCTAAAATTATACATTTTTTATTAAGACCGCACATGGGTTTAACATAGCTCATTAATTCATCTGCAAAATATGGAATGAAATTCAAAGAAATTTGTATATCGCCTAAGTAAAACTGCCTATAATCAAAAATATTTTTCTCACCAAATTTTGAAATAAATCTGGTAAAATTGTATATGTAAATTGAATTATGAGTTTTAGATATATTTCTAAGTGAATTGTTTATTTCCTCAATCATTTCATGAAAACCAAATTCAGATTTTAACTCTAGTATACCATTTGAAGAATAATATGGAATGTTAAAATTTGTAATAACTAATTTTGAATTTGAATTATTTTCAAAATTCTTAATAATATTTTTTAATTCTTTTATTTTTTCTTGAGTTAATGATTTTCTATCTTCGACAGAAATATTATTAAAATTATAGAAATTCTCACCTAGTAAATTTCGAATGTCAAGTATTAAAAATGTGATATCCGGAGAAAATTTATAGTAATCACTACTAGGTTCTAGTAATTCTTGATTATATTGATTATATCCTGCAACAAATGATTGGTATTTAATTCCTAATTGGGAACATTTTACATGAATTGTTTCATCTAATCCATTTAAGGTAAAACTGGATAGAATCGCTACCTTCAATTTTTTATCAAATTTTAGGTCATCTATCTGCTTTGATAATGTCATATAATCTGAAAGTGTTTTTTTCAATGTTCTATAGTGAAAATGATTTTTTCAACAATAAATATTATGTATGAATTCTACTATTTTTTATCAGTAAGCTTTAGATTTTGAAAATTTGCTAAAATCATGGTTAACATGAATGATGAAAATGATGCCTTTCCAATTAATGAAAAAGAAGTAATGGACTATTATGGCTATTCTGGAAGTTTTGGCCGTTTCAAAATGAAAATTAAATTTTTACGAGGTTGGATACTTCATTCTCTATCATATTCTTCTCCAATCTCTGGTTTTTCTGTAAAAATGCAACGATCTAGAGGAGTAAAGATTGGTAAAAATTGTCATTTTAATCCATATGTCTTAATTGATTTAATTTATCCTAAAATGATCGAAATAGGTGATAACGTAACATTAGGTTCTCATTCAATGATTTTTGCTCATAGTAACCCTTCCGCAAATTTGTTTTTAAAACAAGGTGATTTTCCTAGAAAAGTTTCAAAGGTTGTAATAAAATCTGGTGCAGTCATTAATCCTGGCGCAATAATTATTGCAGGAGTAACTATTGGTGAAAATTCAATAATTTCACCAAGAAGTGTAGTTACACAAGACATACCGGACTATTGTATAGCAGTTGGAAATCCTGCACGAGTTATAAAAAAAATTAATCATTAAAGATCTAAAATGAATGTATTAGGTATAGATTTTGAAGATTGGTTTCATCCAGAATTCATTCAAAAGTATCTTTCCAATGAACAACATAAACCAAAAGTAATTGATGGTATTGATAAGATTATTGATCTATTACGTAAACATGACACAAAAGCCACATTCTTTGTTGTAGGTGAGCTCTTAGAATTTAAACCTGAACTATTAGATATAATTCTAGAAAATGATCATGAAATTGCATTTCATACAATGAAACATACAAGAATTGACTCAAAAAATTTTAGAGATACATTTCAAAAAGAAATAAAAAAATTTAATACACTAACTAATGGAAACTCAAAAGGATTCCGTGCTCCAAGCTTTTCACTTAATGAAAGTAGTTCGTGGGTTATTGATACATTAAACGAAAATAATTATATCTATGACAGTAGTGTAGTACCAGCTAAAACTAAACTATATGGAATTCCAAATGCTAATACAAGACCATATATGATTTCAAGTAAATTTCTAGAAGATTCTTCGGATGATGCTAAAATTATAGAGTTTCCATTAATGATAACAAAATTTCTCGGTAAGACTATTCCTGCTGGAGGAGGATTCTATCTCAGAACATTACCTTTGCGTACAATCAAAAATTCAATTAATACATATCAGAAAAATAATTCTCCTGCAATATTCTACATACATTCTTGGGAATTAACACCTGAATTCATGCCAAAAGTCAAAATGTCAAAACAAGATGAATTTGTAACATATCATAATCTAAAAAAAGCGTATCCAAAGATGGAACAATTATTGAAAGAATTCAAATTCACATCGTTTGAAGATTTTATGAGTAAATTCAAAATTAATTGAGTAGAACAATCTAAAAAGCATGGTAGAACGGAAATCATATGAAAATTGCATTAATCTGTCCTGCATCTCTACCTGCAACTCAGTTTGGTGGAATTGTTTTTTTAGCAGTAGATCTAGCACGTGAAATATCATCTATGGGGCATGATGTTACTATCTACACAACTGATTTAGATTTTAGTAACGGCCCAAATAAATTCAATAAAAAATTACCACGAATTGAAAAAATTGAAAATTTTATAATTAATAGAACCCATGTGTGGTTTTCAATCAAATTATTTTTCATAAACTCATCAATGTCAAAAGAAATCCAAAAAGATAAACCAGATATTATACATACAATTGGATTAAGGAGTTATCAATCTATAATTGCATGGCGTGTTTCTAAAAAATTAAACATACCTTTGGTTGTGTCTGATCAAGGTGGATTAACAACCCATCCATTTCTTACAGACTCACATCCATTTTTAAGAATACTTTACAAAATACAGAATTATTTTATAAAACAAATACTTAATCATGCAAACGCAGTTAGTGTAGCAAACGAATACGAAAAAAAAATTTTTCTTAGTATAAATAAAAATTCTAATATAGAAATTATCCGAAATGGTGTTAATCTCAAGACATTAATATCTAAAATTGATTTTAAAAAAAAATACCAGATAAATTCCAGATTTGTTTTATTTGTAGGTAGATTTTCAGAAAGCAAAGGAATTGAAACATTAATTGAATCATTTAATCTGTTAAAAAATGAAAATAAACTAAGTGATTTTAGACTTGTAATAATGGGAGTAGATTTTGGATATGAAAAAAATATGGAAGAATTAATAAAAAAATTTCAATTATCAGAAAATATTATTGTAATTAAAAATCCACCACGAGAAGATGTAATATCTGCATACGGAGAAAGTGAGTTTCTAATTCTACCGTCACAATGGGAATTATCACCTTTGGTTCCTCTTGAATCATTTGCATTTAAAAAACCAGTCATCTCTACAAGATCACATGGTATACCATTTACCGTTAAGGATAATCAAAATGGTATACTTGTAGAAAATGAAAATTCTTTTGAATTAGCACAAGCAATAACAAAACTTCTTTCTGACGAGGATTTGAGAACAAGATTAGGATCATCTGGGTATGACTTTGTACATGATGAATGTAATTGTATCACAATGGCTGAAAAATCTTTAAAATTATACAAACATCTAACAACGAATAATCATAATAAATAGAGGATATCTTGATGTGAAATATGAAAAAAGATTTTTTTAAAGATTCAAAAATTAAATTACCTGCTTATGAACCATGGATTTCATCTGATGATAAAAAAATTGTTACCAAAGCACTTGAACAAAGTATGTTAACACTTGGACCACAATTAGAAAAATTTGAATCTGATTTTTGCAAATATTCTAAAGCTAAATACTCAGTTGCAGTTTCAAATTGTACTGCTGCATTACATCTATCATTGAAGGCATTAGGAATAAAGAAAAATGATGAAGTAATAATACCTGATTTGACGTTTGTCGCAGATGCAAATGCTGTATTAGCTTGTAATGCCAAACCGGTCATAGTTGATATTAATAAAGATAATTTCTTTTTATCAATTTCAAATATCAAAAAAAATATTACAAAAAAAACTAAAGCAATAATTCCTGTTCATATCTATGGGCAAGTATGTAATATTGAAGAAATTCTTGAAATTGCAAATGATAATAATCTTCAAGTTATTGAGGATTGTGCACATGCAGTTGGAACGTTTCATAAATCTAAACATGTTGGAACATTAGGAAATACAGGCTGTTTTTCATTTTACCCAACAAAAAATATTACAACTGCAGAAGGAGGAATGGTTACAACTAATTCAAAAGAAATTGCAGATAAAGTAAAGCAATTACGCAGTCATGGAATGTCTAAATCCTTGAAAAGTCGTTATTCAAGTGAATATCCGTGGGTATTTGATATTGTTGAACCTGGATATAATTATAGAATAGATGAAATAAGATCCGCATTAGGCATATCTCAACTTAAGCGTATAAATAAAATCAATCAGTTAAGAAAAAATGCATCACTGTATTATCATAAAAACTTACAAAAAATTCCTGGAATAATATTGCCAGATATGGTGAAAGACAAAAGTCATTCATATCACTTGTATACTATTCGTGTGACTAAACCTTACAAACTTTCTAGAAATCAATTATTTAAAAAATTAAAAGATAATGGAATTCGAACAACTGTCTATTGGATGCCAGTTCATATGTATACTGCATTTAACTCATTTGCAAAAAAATCTAACATAATAAACACATCAAAAATGTACAATGAAATACTTGCACTTCCTTTATTTCCAAATATCTCAAAAAAACATCAAGATAGTGTTATCAAGGTCATCAAGTCATCATTGTAATAATTATTAAGAAATATCTGAAACCCATTCTTCTTTCTTAGTTTTATCCGAAATTCTATGAGCTTGCATCACTTTTGCTTGACTTAAAAGTTCATCTTCGAAATTAAATGAAGATTTTCTCTCTCCCAAAATATCCATACAAAACTCATTAATCATTTTAAGGAAATGATCCTCTGGTTCTATCTCAAACACTTCATTCCTTCTACCATTCCAATTATTTTCTACTGTATACTGCAAATTTACTTTGGTTATAAAATCTGGAGGAACTGAATAAGCTCTATCTAAAGATATGAATCCACCATTACCCCAAACTTCATAATTTGCTTGATAAAAATTTCCATTTCCATATGTTAATGTAGCAACCTTGTCATTTTTGTATCTAAGAATCGAAGTTCCACGAATATCAACACCTGTTTCTGGATCATTACTTTGTCTACTATAAAATACTGAAAGTGGTTCGTCATTGAAGATTATTCTACTTGCACAAACTGGGTAACACCCACAATCATTCAAGAATCCTCCTCCAATTTTATCAGTATATCTAATATCATTTTTGGGAAAGGCTGGAAAACCAAAAATACTATTGAACGTGATAAGATCGCCAATTTTTTTACTATCAATCAAATCTCTAACTTTTTTATGCTGAGAATGGAATCTAAACATAAAACCTTCCATTATTCTGACATTGTTTTGTTTTGCATTCTCAACCATACTCTGTGCTGATTCTAGATTGTATGTAGATGATTTTTCACAATAAACATGTTTACCAGCCGATGTAGCTTTGTTTGCTAATTCTTCATGTGTTCCTATGGGAGTCGAGATATAAACAACATCGACTTCATTATTTGACATTACGTCTTCATATGTTCCGTATTTCTGACAATCCACTTCTTTTGCGAATTCTCTTGCTCTTTCTACAGTTCTACTTCCAATTATTTCTAATTCAGCAAATTTTGATTCTAATATAGCAGGAATAACTGAACGTTTAGCAATTTTTGAACAACCAATAATTCCAAATTTCAAAGGACTCATTCTATCACAAGTACGAAATAATTCCTCTAATATGTGGACCTACAAAATTTTCAATTTTCAATAGTTGTTTGATTTGATATAAAGTAACCCAAATAAACGAGTCCGGAATTTCTATATCTTCATTTTTTCCCACTTCGACTATCATATTGTAATTTGATTTTAAATGAAATCGTCCCCCATCTTCAGATTGCCATTTTGCATATATGATCTTTGCATTTTTTGGTTCATCAAAATACTCTGCAAACAATGGTCGATTCCCACCATGAGCTTTTAGTAAATTACTTGTTGTAGCTTGAAGAGTTGGAGACAATTGTAATTTCCCAATATTTCCTGGTTCAGCTTTTGCTTGAAGTAAATAGTGTGGAACGCCATTGATTTTTTTCATTAAAATTCCTAAAATACCTCCTGGATTTTTTGCTATCATTGGCTGAGTCCATCCTTTTTTTCCAACTTCACGTTCAAATGTATTTGAAACTTTAACACCAATTACCTCAAAGAATCCTCCTGACTCATGAGATATATTGCCAGATTCTTGTTCAACACTCCATTTATCTAAATCGTTTATGTCAATCTCCTCAACAATCATATCCGATTCTTCTCTTTTTTTATTAAACCATTCAATGACATCGTTTAGTTTGTTTATTTGATTATCATCTCGAATTGAATCTAGCATTACTTGTATTCTAGATATTGTTTCTGAATCTATTTCATATCCTTTACTTTCTAAAATTGATTTAATTTCGTCAATTATCACAAGAAAACCTTAACAGAATGTCTAATTATATTTTCTATTATTTACTCAATCCGGAGTAAAAACCTGATTAATATCAAAACATCGATCAAGTTATTAATCAAAATCTTAAACTAATACTGATTTTCTTGAAAAAGACTGCCCATAATATTAAAAAAATTCCTTTCTTTGTGCCTAATATTGATAAAAATGATAAAAAAGCCGTTCTTAAAGCGCTAGATCAGCCTACTCTTACAAATGGTCCAAATTTACAAAAATTTGAACTATCATTTGCAAAATTCACTGGAGCGAAATATGCAATAGGTGTTACAAACGCAACTGCCGCATTAATTTTATCATTAAATGCATTAGAATTAAAAAAAAATGATGAAGTGATTGTGCCGGATGAAACCTTTGTTGCAACTGCAAATGCAATATTACTTAATGGAGCAACTCCTGTCTTGGTTGATATTGAAAATATTGGTTATAACGTATCTGTTGAATCAATTGAAAAAAGTATCACAAAAAAAACTAAAGTCATAATGCCTGTTCATATTGCTGGAAAAGCATGTGATATTATTAAAATTAGAAAACTTGCACATGATTATGACCTAAAAATTATTGAAGACTGTGCACATGCTATTGGAACAAAAATTAATGATACCCATGTAGGAAATTTTGGTGATTTAGGCTGTTTTTCATTTTATCCTACAAAGAATATGACTACGATTGAAGGTGGTATGGTAATAACAAACTCGAAAAAATTAGCAACAAAGATTATCACTTCTAGAAACCATGGATTCGTTAACAATAAAAAATTCAATTCCAAACCATGGATATATGATGTTGAATCCCCTGGATATAATTTCAGATTAGATGAAATAAGATCCGCATTAGGCATAAACCAATTAAAACGTATACAAAAACTAAACACTCTTAGAAAAAAAGCGTGCCAATACTATAATCTAAAACTTAAAAATATTCCTGGAATTGAAATACCTATTCTATCACAATTTGCTGACGATGTAAATCATTTGTATATGATTAGAATAAAAAAAGAGTATGGTCTTACACGGGATGAATTATTTAGAAAACTGTTACAATCTGGAATTCAAACATCTCTACACTATACTCCTTTACATGAGTTTACCATCTTTAAAAAACTTGCAAAAAAATATGTCAGTCTAAAAAACTCCAAAGCTCTTTACAATGAATTAATATCACTTCCAATGTTTCCATATATTAGTAAGAATGAACAGGATAATGTAATTAAATGCATAATCTTTAACAAATAAGAAGGTGTACTATGAAAAATAAAATCATTTTCTGGATGGATGCATTTCTCTTACATTATTGTCTTGCATTTTATATGCAAAAAAAATATGATGCTGAATACTATGGAATTGTTGATATTTCTAACAAACCAAAAAGTTTCTTTCAGACACAAGAACTACTAAAACTTAAAAAATTCTGGTTCTATCATGATCAGATTCATTCTGATGAAAAACCAGATCTTGATTATCTGTCAAAATTTGAAAAAAAATATGAAATAAATTTATGGCAACTAGCAATTAATGAAAGAATTTTTTATAGATTTAATGATTTTTATAAATTCTCTGATAACCAAATACTCTCTATTCTAGAACAAGAGTGTAAATTTTATGAATCTATTTTAGATGAAATAAAACCTAATCTCATAATTGCAGAAAAACCGGTTTTTCATCATAGCCATATATTTTCTGAAATCTGTAAGGCAAAAAAAATTAAAACTCTTTTCATTAGCCAATCACGATTGGCATACAAATCAATCTTAAGTAGTGATCCATTCAAGCTTGATTCACTAAAAGATTTTGAAAATATTGATAGTAAAAATAGAAGCTTTGAGGAATTATTGGACTTTCTTAAATCTTCAAATGTCTCAAAACAATTAAAAACTTTCAAAGATACTTTTACAACTTCAAAAATTAAAAAAGCTAAAGCTGCAAAAGAATTTTTACTCTTTTCTGAAAATACAAATCTAAAATCTCATTATACATATTTTGGTAGAACTAAATCAAAAGTAATATTACATGAATTATTGTCTTCTATGAAGAAAAAATACCGAAGTAACTTTATTGACAAAAACCTATCTATGAAAATACCAGAAAATGAAAAATTTGTTTATTTTCCTTTAGGTATGGATGAAGAAAGAAATTTGTTAATCGGAGCACCATTTTTTACAAATCAAGTTGAAACTGTACGCCATATTGCAAAATCATT
>MDSW01114973.1_pt1 | contig 10598 bp, 4 predicted proteins | sample 811171 | NCBI WGS metagenome assembly MDSW01 (sample SAMN05326641, study PRJNA326480) | marine metagenome | isolation source: seawater | place: Atlantic Ocean: North West | collected 2012 | reverse complement strand
TCTTTGAATCCTTCATAGATCGGCTCGACTCAGGGGCATCTAACGACACTCCTTGACCTCAACATCGTGACGAACCTCCGACTCACAGACGCTGCAACTCCGAGGTCTCAGCTCCCACTCGCTCTTCAGAGGACGCTGACATATTTGCCAAGACGAGGTCCATTGTTTGCATCACATCACCCGTCTCAATTGCCTTAATCAGTGGCGAAGACATTCTTAGTTCAGATTCTTCAGATCTCAGAATTGAGATTCGTTTTAATTCAGTCGGAACAGATTGCTCGTCGGGGGCAGAAAGCTCCTCGTGCAGCTTCTCACCTGGCCGAAGCCCCGTTATCACGACGTTCTCCCCTGGCTTATATGGTAAACCAGTCAACCGAAGCATGTCCTTGGCAAGATCTATGATACGCACAGGCTCACCCATATCCAGCATTGCGACGGAACCCTTTAGTTCAGACAGGAGCGAAGCCTTCAGGATGAGCTGCACTGCCTCAGCGATCGTCATGAAATACCTCGTCACATCCTCATGTGTAACCGTAAGAGGCTCCCCACGCTGTAACTGACGACGAAAGAGTGGCACCACGCTTCCATTACTTCCTAAAACATTACCGAACCGAACCGCACCAAAAGCACATGTGGGGAATCGTTCGTGAAACCATAGCACTACTCGTTCCGCCGCAGCTTTTGACGCTCCCATAACATTGACGGGACGCACAGCCTTGTCCGTACTGACCAAGACAAAACGCTCGCAACCTGCCTTTGCCGATGCCGACGCCACCCGGTACGTCCCAAGTACGTTCGTCCGAATCGCCTCCAAAGGATTCGCCTCCATGAGTGGCACATGCTTATATGCGGCTGCGTGGAAGACCCTCTGAGGGCTATACCGAGAAAAGACCGAGGCCAGAGTGTCAGGGTTCGTCACGTCTCCCACCACTGTAACGATTTCCAGAGCTGGATAATTGTCGCGCAGCTCAAGATCGAGGAAATACAGGGGCGACTCTGCTTGGTCCACCAAGACCAAACGTTTTGGTGAATTGAGAGCGATCTGTCTACATAGCTCAGAACCTATCGAGCCAGCGGCTCCGGTAACGAGAACCGTCGCCTCAACCAATTCTTCAGCCAAGCGAGGTAGTTCCAGAGTTACCGGCTCCCTTCCCAGCAGGTCCTCTATCCGGATCTCTCTCAGTTGACCGGGGGATACGCTACCATCTAAGACCTCATCAATACCGGGGAGAATCTTGATTGGAAGCTTCGTCTCCTCACATTGTTCGACTATACGCCTTAGATCCACCGCACTAGCACTTGGCAAACTCAGGACGAGTTCGTCGATTTCAAATTCGTCAATCACCGACCTTACACAACTGGTGTCACCGACGACATCTAAGCCATGAAGCGAAGTTCCCAACTTGAGTGGATCGTCATCTAGATAGGCGACCGGATTATACCCCCATGGCAATCGAAGCATCTGGCCCACCAAGGCTCCCCCTGCCTCACCCGCACCAATGACCACAACCCGGCGTCGATCAGGATTTTGAAGCGTTTGCGAGCGCTCGAACAAAATGCGGTAAGCTACCCAGGCGGTCATTGTGACATAGCCGCCTAGGGCCCATTCCAAGACAATGATGGAGCCTGGTATCACAACCGGGATCAAAGAAAACCCAGCCAACGCGAAAAAGAATAGAGAACCCAGTGTGTGCGTAACAGCCAAACGAAAAAAGTCTCTGCTACCGACAAAGCGCCATCGACTTACATGCAGCCTCAGACCGAAGTTGACCGGTATGCGAATGGCTATGAGCACTGCAGCAGACCACAGAAAATCCGATAACTCGACCGTCTGAGGAGAGAATCCAGACTCCGCGAGAAACGCTATATACAGAGCTACCCACGAAATCGTAGCATGGACAAATGACGCCACGAGCGTACGATGATTTCTAGCCCAGTTTAGGGCGGCCACAACCAAGGTTTTGATCTTAATCAGAATCTACCTTCGTATAATGAAAGCATTTCTCTTTCGAGTCTCTAAAAAAGCACGACCATACATGGGTCGTATCAACTTAGAGTTGGCGTATTGTCATGGATATTCGGCACTGTAACATATCAGCCTTGGAAGCTCTTCGTTGTGAACTGGCACGAAATAGGGGATTTTTTCTCAGACTGGGCGAGATTAGCTCGATAAAGCACCTGTCGGGGAAAATAATCGCGCCTGTGCTTCCACTACAGGAGTGCGACGTTCGTAGTCCCAAGGTGCCCACAAGCATAAGAAGTCCTGAGGCTCGCAGCCGGACACAGCTCCTACAACTACGACAGTAAGTGACTATGCCGGCACCTAGAACGCCGATCCCGCTCCCGCCAGAGCTAACTACCGCTCTAGAGATCTATGCGGACCGAACGGACGTTGACAAGATTCGAGATGCTTACCAGGTCGCACTCGAAGCACATGGCGGACAAACTCGAGCGTCAGGTGAGGAATTCGTCACACATACCGTCGAGGTCGCCACGATCTTGGCCCAACTCCGGCTGGACACAAACACAATCGTAGCAGGATTGATTCATGACACCGTGGAGGATACCGAGCTCTCCTTATCCGACATCAAAAACCTATTCGGTTCCGAAGTAGCAACAATCGTCGACGGTGTCACGAAGCTTGGAAAGGTTAAATTCCGCTCCGCAACCGAGCAGCAAGTCGAGAACTACAGAAAGATGCTGCTCTCCATGGCTAGCGATGCACGGGTCATTCTAGTCAAGCTCGCCGACCGCCTGCACAACATGAGGACTCTTGAGTACCTGTCGGAAAACAAGCAGAGACGGATAGCACTAGAAACAAGAGAGATATACGCACCCCTAGCCCATCGCCTAGGTATGGCGGCTATTAGATGGGAGCTGGAGGACTTAGCCTTCAAGTTCCTGGAGCCTAGGGACTACGCAGCGCTTGTTAAGAAGCTTCGCCAGCGACGTCGAGCTCGAGAGCGGCAAATCGTAGATATGAAAGGTCCTCTTGAGGAGGCACTGACCGGGGCCGGGATCAACGCCGAAGTCGAAGGACGCCCTAAGCATCTCTGGTCGATACACAGGAAGATTGAGAGCCAAGGGCGGCCGTTCGAGGAGATATACGATCTGATGGCCATGCGGATCACGACGGAATCAATCCAAGACTGCTACGCTGCACTCGGTGTCATCCATAGCCGCTGGACTCCGATTCCGGAACGCTTCCACGACTATATAGCGACCCCCAAATCCAACATGTACCGGTCCCTGCATACGACTGTGCTCGGCCCCGGAGGTATGCGGTATGAAATCCAGATTCGCACTGAGGAGATGCACCGCACGGCAGAATATGGGATAGCAGCACACTGGAGATACAAAGAGGACGGGAAATCCCGGACCGACGAGGCGGATGAGGCCCTGACATGGTTCCGTCAGGTTTTAGAGTGGCAGCAAGATACTGCAGAGCCTGAGGAGTTCATGGAATTTCTTCGGATGGACCTCTTTCGAGGAGAGATCTTCGTCTTCACTCCGGACGGCGACGTAAAAGCACTCCCGAATGGTGCGACACCGATCGACTTCGCTTACTCAGTTCACACCGAAGTAGGGCACAACTGTGCCGGCGCTAAGGTGAACGGCCGCATCGCCCCGCTTTCTCGTGAACTTAGAAACGGAGACGCAATCGAGATCCTCACGAACACTAAACAAAAACCAACTAGAGACTGGCTCTCTTTCGTTAAAACATCCCGAGCTAGGCAGGGAATCCGGCATTGGATCCGACAAGAAGAGTTCGAGTCAGCGCATAAGCTCGGTAAGGAGCTGCTCGATCGAGAGCTTAAGAAGGCCCGGTTAACCCTCCCGACAGATTCCAACATCCAGCTCAATGCAGCAATTACCCTGGGGTATCCAACCCTAGACCACATATACGCAGCACTTGGACGCGGGGACATCGGCCCTACCGCGGTAATCAAACAGTTCCATAGCGAACATGATCCTACCGAAATGGTCCAGCAGGCGCCCTCCGCTTTCTCAAAGCTCGCGGCTCGCTTTCGGATCTCTGGTCGCGGTGTCCGGATCCAAGGCATGGATAACCTCATGGTCCGATACTCCAGCTGCTGCCAACCGGTACCGGGAGACCCCGTAATTGGATACATCACCCGAGGCCGCGGGGTCTCAATCCATCGTCAAGACTGTCCAAACGTGCTCGGTCTTTCGCGAGATCCCGAACGCCGTATCGAAATCGAGTGGGCAGCAGAAAAGGGCGACCGCTTCTTCGTGAAGCTCTTTATGCGCGGCTCTGATCGCAGGGGGTTACTTTCCGACGTGGCGAAGGCGATCACTAGCACGGGCACAGACATCTCCCACGCTGACATGAAAACAACGCAAGGTGGGATGACAGGTGAGTTCATAGTCGAAGTCCGTGATCTTAACCACCTTGAGAAAGTCCGTCGGTCGATCAGTCGAGTGAAGGGGGTGATCGACGTAGAGCGTAGAGAGCACCTCGAAGAAGACGACCTTGGCTGGGCCTGACCTGTGAGACCTGATTTCACATTGATCTGTTTCAAAGTGCCGAATCCCAACCAAATCTTGAGAAGAACAGTTCTGGCGTGCTTCAGGAGCACGGAAGTGAAACCACATTGCAAAATGGTCGAGTGCGCAGAATGAGCGCATTCCAGATCGTGTCTTCACATGAGCCAGCAGGAGACCAGCCCGAAGCAATCACGGAGTTAACCGCCGGTCTCCAACGAGGTGACAGTAACCAGGTTCTTCTCGGCGCGACCGGTACGGGCAAGACCTTCACCATCGCACATATGATCGCGAATTACGGACGCCCCACGCTGGTAATGTCACATAACAAGACTCTAGCGGCACAGCTTTACGGTGAGCTCAAGGCCCTCTTCCCTCATAATGCGGTCGAGTACTTCATCTCGTACTACGACTATTACCAACCCGAAGCGTACGTCGCAGCAACAGACACATTTATTGAGAAAGACGCCTCAATCAACGAAGACATTGAGCGGCTAAGGCTACGCACCACGTCTTCACTGATGGAACGAGAAGACGTGATCGTGGTTGCGTCAGTCTCCTGCATCTTCGGTCTAGGAAACCCAAAGGATTACCGGAGCCTGATGCTTCATATTACCACGAATGAGGAGCGCTCTCGAAAAGACATACTCCGAGGCCTAGTCGATATTCAATATAGGAGGAACGACTACCTATTCGAACGCGGCACGTTCCGAGTCAGAGGAGACACGATTGAAGTCTTCCCTGCCTACGAAGAGCAAGCGGTTAGGATAGAATTGTGGGGGGACGAGGTCGAACGGATCAGCCGTTTCGACCCACTGACCGGAGAAATCATCACAACTCTAGACCGGACGGCGATCTATCCCGCCAGCCACTATGTAACACGTCGCACGACGATCGAGAGCATGGTCCCAGCCATTCGTACCGAGCTGGACGATCAACTCAGATCTTTCCGCATGGCGGACAAACTACTCGAAGCGCAACGCCTAGAGCAGAGAACCAAGTTTGACATCGAAATGATGCTTGAGATTGGGACCTGTCCTGGAATTGAGAACTATTCTCTTTACACCAGTGGGCGCAGCACCGGTGAGCGGCCTGCCTGCCTGATCGACTATTTCCCCCCGGACTTCCTAACGGTGTTGGACGAGTCACACGTGTCCATCCCTCAGATCAACGGCATGCATAAGGGAGACCGGTCGCGTAAAGAAGTTCTGATTGAACACGGCTTCCGACTGCCGTCCGCGCTGGACAATCGGCCACTCACATTCAATGAATGGCAGGAAGTAGTTCCAAAAGCAGTTTTCGTTTCTGCAACCCCAGGAGACTGGGAGGTCGAGAGAACCGGGGGAGTGATCGTGGAGCAGATCATCCGGCCAACCGGACTGATCGATCCCGAAATCTCTGTTCGGCCAGTGAAAGGTCAGGTCGATGATTTGCTCGGGGAGATCCGTGAACGGGAGCAACTCGGAGAGCGAGTGCTCGTCACAACGCTCACCAAACGAATGGCAGAGGATCTATCAGAATATCTGCAGTCAGTCGGAGTACGAGTGCGCTACATGCACTCCGAAGTCGACACGATTGAACGCATGGCGATCCTTCGAAGCCTTCGGCTTGGAAAAATCGACGTCCTTGTCGGAATCAACCTTCTTAGGGAAGGACTCGACCTTCCTGAGGTGTCACTTGTAGCCATCCTAGACGCGGATAAGGAGGGGTTCCTTCGTAATGCGAGATCGCTGATCCAAACCGTAGGTCGTGCTGCTAGAAACGCAAGCGGAAAAGCAATTTTGTATGCAGACAAAATCACCACCTCGATGCAGGAATGCCTCGACGAAACCAACCGAAGAAGGGCGATCCAGATAGTGCACAATGAAGAGCATGGGATAACGCCGGAAACGATTCAGAAGTCCGTGGAAGAAATCGAATTCGCGACGCGAGTGGCCGACGCTCGTCAAGCTCCAACGGCCGCGGCTGTGAAAGCATCCGAATCGTATCAGGAGGAAGTCAATCTAGAGGAGTATTTGAAGATCCTCGAGCAGGAAATGGCCGACGCGGCTGAAGCTCTCGACTTCGAGCGTGCAGCTCTGCTCCGAGATCAGTTTTTTGAAGCTAAAGCAGCGCAATAAGTGCACATGGCGAAATTGAACGACTAAGCCGCCTCAACCCCGCCCATAACAACACTTCTTGTACTTCTTTCCCGACCCGCACGGACACGGATCATTCCGCCCCGGCTCTTTCTCGACAGACACTGGCGTACGCCCCCTCTGTTCCTCACCACGGTTCGTGGACAGCTGCTTGGGATCAGGCCCAGGAGAGACCTTAGGTCCAGACTGACCAGCAGCGGCTCTCACCGACATTCCCAAAGGATCCTCTTTACGTTGCCTTATAGGAATCGCAGGCCCACGTCCGGCAGCAGCCCTCGCGGCTTCATCGGCCAAACTCGAGCGGGTACCTCCTAGGGGTCCAGAGAAAACCATCTGCTGCGGCGCCCTTCTCTGTTGAGGCTGACCGAATTGCGCTCGAAAAAAGTAACTCGACAATGTTTGTCGCAAATCCGTCATCAGGTCCACGAACATCTCGTAGGCCTCTTTCTTGTACTCGACCAGTGGATCTTTCTGACCCCAACCGCGGAACCCGATCGAAGCCTTGAGGTGATCAAGGTCGTAGAGATGGTCTTTCCACTTTTCATCGATAACCGAGAGCATTATAAAGCTCATAATCTGCTCAACGTGCTCCCCAAGCGTCTCGATCTTTTTGTGGAAGGAGTTGCGGAGCCCTGTAAGGACCCACTCCTCTACCTCGTGCAATTCGATCTCGTGCTCAGCATCATTTTCTTCCGGCAGTTCTGGAACCGTCAGGAAGAAATCGAGCACAAGTCGGCGTCTGAGTCCCGCCATATCCCAGTGCTCGGGATTATCCTCCTCCGAAGCATACTCGTCGATAGCGTCGCGAGCCGCGTGCTCGATCATCTCCCAGACCTCACCCTTAAGATCCTCACCACCCTCAAGAGCAAACAAGCGGAGGTCATAAATAACCTCGCGCTGCTGGTTCATAACGTCATCGTAGTCGAGCAACCTCTTACGAGACTCAAAGTTATTGGTCTCCACTCGTTTTTGAGCACGCTCAATGGACTTAGTAACTAGCCCGTGAGTGATCACCTCTCCTTCTTCCGCACCCCACTTGTCCATCACATTTGCAATGCGCTCGGACCCGAAGAGCCTCATGAGATCATCTTCAAGTGAGAGGTAGAATTGCGAAGCACCAGGGTCTCCTTGTCGACCAGAGCGGCCCCTTAGCTGTCGATCTATCCTCCTAGAGTCATGGCGCTCTGACCCTATTATCTGCAGCCCACCTTCTTCCAGGATATCGTCCTCTTTCTCAAGCTTGAGCTTTTCTGCCCGAACTGGATCAATGGGCAGAACGTCTTCAAGAACAACTCCTTCCCCTTCGACCCACGAGAGAGTTCGAGGCTCTTTTACACTATCATGGAGCTTAATGTCCGTTCCTCGGCCTGCCATATTGGTCGCGACGGTAACCGCACCGGGCCGACCCGCATCACGGACAATCTCTGACTCAGATTTGTGATGTTTAGCATTCAGAACCTGATGCTCAATACCACGTCTCTTAAGCATCCGCGACAGTGTTTCAGACACGTCAACGTTTGTAGTCCCGACGAGTACTGGAAGATCCAACCGGTTTAGCCGCTCGATCTCATCCATGATCGCGACATATTTCTCCCGCTTGGTGCGGAAAATCAGATCGTCACGATCATCCCTAGCAATCGGGCGATTCGTCGGAATCACCAGAACGTCGAGACCATAGATCTGGTGGAACTCGCTTTCTTCTGTCTCCGCCGTGCCCGTCATCCCGGCAAGCTTATCGTACATGCGGAAGTAATTCTGGATCGTGATCGTGGCGAGCGTCTGCGTCTCTCCACGGATCTCAACCCCCTCCTTAGCCTCTACGGCTTGATGGAGGCCATCACTCCATCGTCGACCCGCCATCTGTCGACCGGTGAACTCGTCTACAATGACTATCTGCCCATCTTCACCGATTATGTATCGCTCATCTTTGTGGAAGAGCGTGTAGGCCTTTAAGAGCTGATGCAGCACATGCATCTTTTGACTCTTAGCCGCGTACTCGGCTTCTAGTTCTTGAATCCGGTCACGTTTCTCATCGACAGATAGAGTTTCAGACTCCTCTATCTCACCGACCTCTGCTGAAAGATCCGGGATCGTGAACGCCTCGGGATCGTTCGGCGACAACTCATCGAGTCCTCGATCCGAGAGATGAGTGTTATGCCCCTTCTCATCCATGGCGAAGTAGAGCATCTCATCAACCTCGAAGAGACGCTTCTCGCGCATGTAGTCAGCCTCGACCTTGTTCACAAGCGTCTGCAATGATGGATCATCAGCGAACAGCTTCATAAGTTTCCGATGCCTCGGAGACCCCCGCTTCACGGCCAGCAACTTTTCACCAGCCTCGAACTCTTCTCCAAGCTCTAGATGGGCCTCCGCCTCACTGACTAGCTGAGTTGTAAGCCTGTTTTGCTTCTTGTAGATCGAAGCAACTAGAGGGTTGAACTGCTTAAAAGGCGTTGATGTATCCCTACCTACGGGTCCCGATATGATGAGGGGGGTCCGCGCTTCGTCAATCAGAATCGAGTCGATTTCGTCCACAATCGCATACGCATACTCGTGCTGCACTTTTTGTGCTAACTGGTGAACCATATTGTCACGCAGGTAGTCGAAGCCAAACTCGTTATTGGTCCCGTACGTGATGTCCGCTGCGTATGCCGCCTGTCGTTCTGGCGAACCAGGGTCATGGCGGTCGATCACATCTACCTTAAGACCTAGAAAGCCGAAGAGATGCCCCATCCATTCGGCATCACGCTGAGCAAGATATGAGTTGACGGTTACTAAGTGAGAACCTCGGCCAGCTAATGCATTCAGGTAGAGAGGCATCGTCGCTACTAGGGTCTTCCCTTCCCCCGTCGCCATCTCGGCAACCTTGCCACGATGCAGGGTGATCGCACCAATCAGCTGCACATCGTAAGGAATCATGTCCCACTTAAGCATCTGCCCTGTGACTTTTACCTCAGTCCCTACAAGTCGACGGCATGCGTCTTTAACTACGGCAAAAGCCTCGGGGAGAAGATCCTCCAGGCATTCCTCGAGCTCCTCATGGAGGGTTGTTTCGAGTTCACTGATCTGGAGCGATAGTCGTTCCCGATCAGATGGATCCTCCGAGTGCCTCTTTTCTTCTCGTCGTTCTGAAATCTCAGCTTTCAGCTGAGCAGTGCGCTCCTCTATATAACCTCTGAACTCAGTAGTCTTCGCTTTGAGTTCTTCGTCTGTGAGCGTAGACAATCCCTCAAAGAACGAGTTGATCTCACCCACCAGGGGCTGAAGCTTCTTCGCCTCACGCTTATGACGTGAGCCTACGAGGGTCTTTAGGGCAGTTTTGAGCATGTAGCGACAATCTCGACTCGTCCCCCTAACGTAGCGAACTCGGAAGACTTGAGTGCACGGAGTATGGGTGAACTAGAGAAGTTTTTCTATTAATAGGCCAAGCGGCCTGAAACCATTCTCAGTAATACAAGGATTGAACTTTTAACTTTCATATCTGATCGGGTCTCAGAAGTCTCAAAATTCGTGAAGAAGAGCTTCGGACGCTACGGGCACGGTCCGGAAACGACGTTCTTAGACTCACTCGACTACCGCTCATAGGAAGTGCGCTCAGATGTAAAGGCGCCCAAACCTCGAACTCCAAAACCAACACCCAGATTCCAAACGTCAGGTCCTTCGAACCACCTATTGCGCTGCCGGCTTAAGTCTAAGAACACCGAAAGCTCTCGCTCTCCGATAAAACGCATTACCTCTGCACCCACTTCAAACGAAACGTCATGTTTGCAGAACTTGCAAACAGTCCCGGGAGCTTGCTCCGCCCAATAGTAAAAGGCGTCGTTATCCTTCACTCGTCGTTCGAGCCTTAGTGAAAATAAGCCTTGGGTTGAATAACTGGTTATGCCGACATGCTGCTGGATACCCCCAGGGCCCGCACGAGCACCTAGCAACTGACCACGGTGAGTATACCCC
>MDSW01009715.1_pt1 | contig 10598 bp, 8 predicted proteins | sample 811171 | NCBI WGS metagenome assembly MDSW01 (sample SAMN05326641, study PRJNA326480) | marine metagenome | isolation source: seawater | place: Atlantic Ocean: North West | collected 2012 | reverse complement strand
TTCAAGGCAATCGCAACAGCGCGTTCATCCCAATTGGGCTCGAATTCAACAACCAATCAGACAACTATCGAGTGCGTGGCGAAGCCATCAAACCTCTTTCGATCTATGGCTTTCATCTTAACTATTCAGACATCTTCTTCAAAAGTCCAGGAGGATGTCACTTCAGCTTCGCACTCTTTCCACGGCATCGATTGCAACACATCCACGAGCGCGAATCAAACAGCCAGCTCATGGAAAAATTTGAAGCAACGAACAGTCTGGAGCTTGAATTCAATGCATACACCGCTCTAGCAAAATTGATGGCTTTTGCTCCAAATCAACAATCCTTTGAAACCAATGGCGATCTTCATGGTGAACTCCTAGAGGCCCAACTAATCGACTGCTGCACATCCATCTCCACGCAAAATCTTCATCCACTTCCATCAACCTCGTCTCGCATCGGATTGATGCAGGACTTGCTGCGATGGGGCTTCAAGAACTCCTCCCAACCTATTTCACTCAACGACCTCGCAACAACGATCCTTGCATCCCGTACCACCATCTGCGAAGCCTCCCGCGAATTGTTCGGAGTCGGACCGATGACGTTGCTGAAACAAATCCGCCTGCAACAAGTGCAAGCTGTTCTCAGAGATGTTGATCTTCAGCAACAAATCAATTGTTTCACAGTTATGAAAATTTCCAATTACTACGGTTTCCAAAGTCGCAACCATTTTGCCAACGACTACCGAAAACAGTTTGGCGAAACACCAAGGGAAACCTTGAACCGGGGCACCGGCAATCGCGTGCGTTAACGCGATTCAGCAGGTCGCGAAGCACCGGGGATCGAAGCCCAATTCGTATCCATGGCCCATAGCCCCCAGATCGCCATTGCCCGTAGATAGTGACAAGCTCGGAAGGTGTTCACCGCAGTGATCGCCTCAGGCGTACGGAATTGCAATCCTCCCGCGTAAACCTGATCAACGACAGCGGAACAGATTGCTTCTGCCGTCGCTTTGTCACCCATCAAGCGGTAATAAGAGGCCAGGCCGAAATTAATGCCGGTCCAAACCTCCAACGGATGGGTGCCATCGGGATCGAGCGGGGTGCCATCGCGGCGCAAACCATTCGCGACTCCGAGACGTCCTCCTTCAAATGACTCAAAACAGGATTCCTTCACCGCCTTGAGCGCGCTCAAGCTGTTGGAGTCACTCACCACAGAGGGAAGCTCCAGCATTCGCGCATAAAAGTCGCCACAAAGCTGATCCGCCATCACCACTGGCGTTCCGCTTTCCGCGTCGATCCGGTAGTACTCACCATTCCAAAGCAATCGGTCGAAATTGGCACGGGATTGCTCCAGCCATCGACTGAAATCGTGCTGATCATTGCCGGTGTCGAGTCCAAGCTCCAGCTGCAGCCGCTGAGCCATGGCCAGAGCGGCCTCAAGAGCAGCGATCCAAAGCGCGCCGCAATACGCACTCACCCCCTTCAGTGGCCAGTCATCGAACGTCTGGTCCGGAGCGCCGCCGTTGTCGGGCAATCCATCGTTGTTGTTGTCGAACCGCTTCAGATAGCGAAGTGCCTGCACCACCGAGGGCCAACATTCGCCAAGGAAGGACAGGTCCTCTCCTGTGGGGGAAAGCCGGAACGTGCGCCAAACCTGCAAAACGAAATCACTGGCCAAGTCCTTCCAGAGATTGCAATCCTGGTAGGCGGTGTAGTTGGTGGCGTCAAAAGGCTCCTCATTCGGAGCACCAAGGTCATGCGGTGTGGCCCCTCTTACCTTGCGATCGGCCTCCACCCGACCTCTTCCCTGGGTGAAGTACCAACCAATCGGACGTTGGTTGGCATCACTGGCTGGGATGGCGCGTGAAAAACTGCGCAGCACGGCCTTATCCAACTCCGGCCAGAGCTGCAGCAGAGCAAAGGAGCCATAAAGACGCACGTCCAGGCTTTCGTACCAGGCGTAATCAAGGCACTCCAACACCCCGAAGCGGCCGACCGGGTCCCCAGGCCGCGCAGCCGTCCAGAGGCTTCCACCGCTGGAGAGGTCATAAAGCTCGTTGAACAGAGCCATCCGGAGCTGTTCCGGCAGCTCTTCTCGAGCGATGACCGGAGCCTGCCATGCCTCGATCTGAGCGCGCCAGTCCTGCCAATCACGCAACGCCTCAGCGGCGATCGCTGCGGCGTTCGACCCATCAACCCCAAAAAAATCGGTGTAACGGCGAAGATCCCGCACACCGGTTGCGAATGCAGTGACGGGCAGGTCCCAACTGATCGCGAATGGGATCTCGCGGGTCTCGCCGGGAGCCAGGGTCATCTTCACAGCAATTGCAGCGCTGGCCTGCTCGCCCTGGCGACTGGCCCGATCGTTGTTGCTGTTGGGAATGGTTCCATCGGCAGCGAAGGACTGCCAGATCTCAGCACCGTCGCCCGTTGGATCCCAACGGCTGCAACGCATCACGTCGGTATCCGGAAGATCATCAGGCAGAGCAAGACACCACTGCCCCTCCCCTTCACCGATTGGAGTCGAACGGTGTCCTTCCAGAACAACACCCGTGAGCCCAGGCTGATCGTGATAGCGGTTGCGTTGCCCATTGCTCCGGCCGATTGCCGGCGCATAGTTGTGCTCAGGGCTGCCGTCGTCGCGGAAATGAACCTCCGCTGAAGCATCGGTGTTGGTGAACCAGCCCACCGTGTTGCGCCAGCTCAGCAGCAGAGACAATGGCAACGGCGCATCGGTGGGGTTGTGCAAGGTCCAGCGGAACACCCCAACTGGATAGCTGCTGCGCTGATAGTCCCCTGGCAGGATCGGACTGAAGGCCTCGCAGGTGATTTCAGCTGCAAAGACCGTGTCGTAATGGGTCCAGCTGAGGGGATAGCGAGCGGCATAGGTTCCCGTTGATGACTGCTCCGTACTGGCGGGATACCAATTCCATGACGACAGAGGATTGTCGCCGTCTGCTCTGGAGTGATCGCATTCAGGAGCCGTTGCCAGGGCATGAGCACGCACTGATTCGCCATGCTGCTCCCAGATCGCGAACTGACAGTCAGGGAGAGAGCCATACCAGTGCTCACCGCCATCGAGATGCCAGAGATTGAAATCGCCCTTTGAGCTGCGGCCGATGCAGCCGCCACCAAAGCCTCCTAATGGCATGCCGTGCCATGGGCCATCATCGAGATTGCTGGCGTAACGAACGGTGTAAGGCTTGTCCCACCCCAGCCCGAAAGGCCTGCTCCAGCTGGCCGTCGGGACGCTCCAGGGCTTCGGGATCGAACCGCGACTCAACAGCTTGCGCAGAGAGGACAAACCCAGTGGCGCCATGAGCCTGTAGACAGTCGCCCCACACTGCCAGACCTGAACCGTTCAGGGGACATCCTGTTCCGCATCAAGCAAAGCATCCAACGTCACCGCCGTCCTCACCAGGGCTTGATAACACTGCAACCTCCGCCGGTTTCGATCCAACCAGCGCGCCTGCTCAGCCGTCCCTCCCGAGCCGGGGACATCTCCATCCATCAGTTCAAGCTTCTCCTGTCGGGCAATCAGCGCCAGCAGGAGTTCATGCAGCCGGCGACGTCGATCGGCTGGATCCGTCAGTCCTGACACAACAACTCCTGCAGGCGTTGTTCTGAGCCAGGCGCCAACACCACAGGATCCGGGTTGTACGACCTTGAAGACCGGGCAACCCGCTCTCGGATCGGACGCTCGGCACAGGTCCAGCTGGATAACCCCAGAGCTTGATAGAGCCTCTGAACCGTTTCCAAGGGCTGATGCACCAGATCCTTGTAGTTCACTTCCAGCAGCTGCCCCTCTGGAATGGAGGGGCGTGATGCTTCAAAGGCCTGCATCAGCTGCTGGTACGCGGCCACGGTTTGCTCCACCTGGAGCCGCTCATTCAGGGGTGGTTGCAGGCCAACCAAAGCGCCAAGACGCTGTTTCACCTGCACAAGCGAACGGATCGAATCGATCGGATCACGCCTCAGAAAGACAAAGCGGGCCTTCGGAAAGGCCCTTAACAGCAGCGGGATTCGTCCGCTGTGGGCGGGGTTTTTGATCAGGAGATGGCCAGTGCGGTCGTCCTGATGCAGCAGAGTCAAACGAGTGAACCGCTTAAGCTTCCGCCCGAATTCAGGAGTCTGGTGGATCACACATCGCCCCAGATGGTGCAGGTAGTCCTGAGGGAAGGCCAGGCCGGCCATGTGGGAATCCATGGTCAACCGGGCCAGACCGATCTCATCCTCCTGAGGGTCATCGGCGGACCAGGGAACAGCATCGATGGGGCGCTGGTCCGTCATGGTGATTTGCAGCCACCATCTCAGGAGAGGACGGAGCAACAGCGCCACCTGGGGCGCAACCGTGAGGCTGTTTCGTGCTGTCACAACGGTCGGGTCGCAACTGAGCAACTGATGCAGATAAGTGGTCCCGCTGCGCCAGTGGCCGATCACCACAACAGGGTCGGAGGGCAACTGAAGCTGCTTGAGACGGCGCTCGAACACCAGAGACTGCAACCAGGCCATGGGTTCTGCGATCAAACCGGTGAGGCCGAGCAAGGAGGCCACATGGAGGCGTGAGCTGGCCGGGAGTTGCATCGACAGCCCCCGCAGCAGCACCATCGGGCGGATGCAGCAAGCAGCCACGAAGAGATCAGAGAATCGCGAACGCAGCGCCACAGAAACGCGAAGGGTCGAATCACAGAATGCCGGAATGATTCACGTCATCGGCACGGATGCCGGCGCTCCGGCCACTCTGACGCCACCCCAACAGACTCTGGTCCGCGAGGCGTCCTGTCTGGCAGCACCTCTGAGGCTTCATCCAGCCCTGCAAGCCTGGCTTGGGGCCCATCCCGCTCGACTGATCAGCAGTGACGATCCCAGGGCGCTTTGCGAGGAGCTCAGCCAAGCGCTGGAGCCATCGTGGGTGGTGCTGGCCAGCGGCGATCCGCTGTGGTTCGGGATCGGCCGGATTTTGCTGGACCGGCTGGGACGGGAGCAACTGTGCTTTCACCCTGCTCCTTCGTCGATGCAGCTGGCCTTCGCAAAGATCGGTCGCCCTTGGCAGGACGCGAGCTGGATCAGCCTGCATGGACGGGACCCAGGCCAGTTGCATCGGGCTTTGCAGCAGCGCCCGTCAGCGTTGGCCGTCCTCACCGATCCGGATCAGGGTGGTGCCGAGACGGTGCGCCGTTCACTGCTCAGCAGTGGGCTGGCAGCGAGCTATCAGTTCTGGATCCTGGAACAGCTCGGGCATCCGCAGGAACGGGTTCACCGTCCGCCCCTGGACGAACCGCTGCCACTGGACTTGCCTCGTCTGCTTTTGGTGCTGTTGATCGCAGACACACCAGAGGAATTGCCGGCCTGTTCCCTACCGCTGTTCGGTCTGGACGATGGCCTGTTCCTGCAACATCCAGACCATCCCGGACTGATGACCAAACGGGAGGTGCGGGTGCAGCTGCTGGCTGATCTGCAACTGCCGTCGCATGGGGTCCTCTGGGACCTTGGGGCCGGAACCGGCAGTGTGGGACTTGAGGCGCTGCGGATCAGACCCGATCTGCTGCTTCTGGCCGTGGAGCGACGGGGCGGTGGCGCGTCTGTGATCCAGGCCAATGCCAAGCGCCTCGGTGTGCAACCGGCCGCAATCCTGGAATGCGATGCCCGGATGCTTTCAACCATCGCGCTGGATGATGCACTGCAGAAACCCGACCGGGTGGTTCTGGGCGGCGGCGGCCGACACCGCACTTCACTGCTTCAATTCGTGCTCAGCCGGTTGAAGCCAGGGGGAGTCGTGGTGATTCCACTGGCCACGATCGAAGCCGTGAGCGAGCTGCGTCCCTTGCTCGAGGAGGCGGAGATGCGGGTGAGCCTGAATCAGCTGCAGGCCTGGCGAGGCCAGATGCTCGGCGATGGCACCCGCCTGGCGCCCATGAACCCGGCATGGATTCTTTGCGGCACCAAGACCAATCAGGACTGATCAACACTCATGGGGTGATCGGCTGAATCGGCGCGGCGTCACCCACGGAGATCCCCAGCCGGCGCGCCTCGCCGGCGGCCAGCTCGACCACACCATCTCCCAGCTGCACCGGCCCGTAGCTCGGACAAGGCAGCCCTGGGCAAACCGGCACCTGCCGTTCGATGTGAATCACACGTCCCTCGCGCAGGAACACCATGTCCAGAGGCGCCAGGGTGTTGTGCATCCAGAAGCGCAGACGCCGAGGCGCGCTGAAAGGAAACCACATCCCACGCAGGGGGGGCAGGGATGGTCTCTGCATCAAGCCGATGCGCTGTTGCGCCGCTGAACGGGCCACCTCGAGAGCGATGCAGGGCGTGGTCTTGATGCACCACTGCGCTGTGACCGGCAAATGTTGCGGCACCTCCGTTGCCAATTCCATCGTCAGGCGTCCTTCTGACGGCCGAGGCAATATCCCCGTCCTCGCACCGTTTTGAGAAGACGCGATTCGCCGCTCTCCTCCAACTTCTGACGCAAATAGCGCACATACACCTCCACCACATTGCTGCTGGTCGCCCGTTCGTCCTGCCAGACGGACGCGAGCAGCTCCTCGCGACTGAACACCCGTCCGCTTTGTTTCATCAGCACCAGAAGCAGAGCAAATTCCCTGGCGGTCAAAGCGATCGGCCGCGAACCACGACGCACCTGACGGTTGATCGGATCAAGGCTGAGGTCATCAACCTGCAGGGTGGCCTCACGGTTGTCATCCCGTTCCCGGATCGTGCGGTGCAGTCTCAACCGCATCAACAGGTCGCTGGGACCGATGCTCGACAACCAGAAATCATCAGCACCCGAACGAAGGCAGGTCGCGCGTGCCGCAACACTGTCCTCCCCCAGATCAAGCAGGATGGGCATCGGTCCGAATCTCTGCCTGAGATCGGCGATCAGAGCGCTCTGGTCACTGGCCAGGATCGCTGCTGCCGGTACATCAGCTCCCACCGCTGGCTGGCTGGCAGCCACGCCGGCGCTGAGCCAATCCATCGTGGAATACCCGGATGCATTGAGCCTTGCCGACAAAGCAACGGCGTCAGCACCCAGCAAGAGCAGCAGTGGATCGCTCATGGCCTGTCCGGTTTGGCGATGTGGGGCAATCCCCAACCCAACTTGTTGCGAAGCACCTGAAAGAACTCGTGGTCCACGAGACGCACGAAACGCACTGGATGGTCGCTGCGGCGGATGAGCACTCTGTCCTCTGGCCAGACGTAGCAACCAGCACTGCCATCCACCACCATCATCAACCGTTCAGGGGTGGCAGGAAAAATCGTGACCGGTTCTCGGTCACTGAACACAAGCGCCCTGGACGCCAGTGAATGCGGAGCAATCGGCGTGAGCTGCAGCACAGGGCAATCGGGAGTGATCACGGGTCCTCCTGCACTGAGGGCATAGGCCGTGGATCCCGTTGGGGTCGAAAGAATCACCCCGTCGGCAGCGATGTCAACCGGTGCATGGCGTCCGATGGCGATTTCGAAATGGCACATGCTGGTCAGAGGCTCCCGATGCAGTGCCATCTCATTGAGGGACAGCGCCTCCCAGCGACGCTGTTCACCCCGCATCACGCTCACCACAAGGTTGCTGCGTTCCTCGATGGTCCACTGCTGGGTGAGCACAACCTCCAGGGCCCGATCCAGGTCACCGAGGTAGGCCTCCGCAAGAAACCCCAGATGACCTGTATTGATGGTCAGGATCGGGACACCGACAGGAGCGGTCTGACGAGCCGCCGAAAGAACCGTTCCATCACCGCCGAGAACGATCGCCAGTGCCATCGAGCGGTCGAAGCCTTCAGGAACGCAGGCGTTGTATCCCAGCAAACGCAGGTGCTGGTCGGGATTGGCGAAACCGACAAGGCCTCCAGCGCTGCTGGCCTTGACGACCTCGTGACCCGTTGCCTCCAATCGCTCCTGAATCGTGGAGGCGGTCTCGACCGCAAGGGGTTTGCTGTCATTCACGATCAGTCCGATGCGGGGCACTGATCGCCGTGGATGAAGGTCAGCCCAAGACTATGGGAATCAGGGTTTCCCGGACGAACGCAGTAACGATTGGATCAACCAGAGACCGAACAGGGATGCAGCGATGAACAGTCCCTCGCTGATGTCCTGCAGCAAAGCCTTGTCCGAGGACGTTGTCATCACCGTGGCACTGAGCAGAAGAGCCGCCACGAGGATCGACAGGGACAGACGTCGCGAGAGGCGATCCACCGTGGAGCGCAACTGGTCCAGTCCCTCCAGCTGCAAAGCGAACACCAGTTCGTCGCCGCTGAATCGCCGCAGAACCTGACTGAGCTGTCTTGGTGCATCGATCGCGAAATTGCGGAGGTCCAAACCGAACTGCATGGCTCGCTCGCTGGGAAGCAGCAGGGATCGGGCCAGCAGCTTGGCCACAAGGGGTTCCATCTCCCCTGTGAAACTGAAATCCGGATCCAGGGAACAGGCCACTCCCTCCAGGTTGGTGACGGACTTCACAAACAAGCCGAGAGTTCCAGGCACCCGAAGACCTGCTTGGTTGGCGAGCTGCAGCAGGTCGCTCAGAAACAGAGCGAAATTGAGTTCTTGGAGAGGTTTGGAAAAATTGGAGGCAATCAGCAACTGGAGCTGGCGCTGCAGCTGCAACCTGTCAACGCGGATTCCAGGAGCCGGTGGGGCGAGCAACACCAGCAGGTCCGCCGCTCGTGCGGAATCCTGATTGATCAGAGCGAGAACGAGATCAAGAAGAGTATTGCGAGTGGCTGGATCAAAATTGCCAACCATCCCTTCATCCAGCAGGGTGATCACCCCGGCTCCGTCAACCTTGAGGTTGCCGGGATGGGGATCCGCGTGGAAGAAACCCTCGACGAAGTACTGCTCGACAAAGGCACCAAGCAGAGCTCGATTGGCATCCTTGATTCCCTCTTGATGACCTTGGGTCAGCGCAGTCCGCGCTGAAGGACTGAGAACGGACTCGCCCCGGATCCACTCCAGAACAAGCACCCGTTGACTGGATAGTTCCAACCAGACACTGGGCACCTTGAGGATGCCAGTGCCAACAAAGTTGGATGAGCTGAGGATCTCCTGCAGCCGCAATGTGTTGGCAGCCTCAATCCGGAAATCAAGTTCCCGAGTGAGCGCCAGCAGCACTTGATCGGCCAATCCGATGAGGTCGTAGCTGGACCCAAGAGAGGTGGAAGCGGCAAGATTGGCCAACTGGCGCAAAAGGCTGCCGTCTTCGGAGACCTGCGCTTCGATACCCGGGCGAAGCACCTTCACCGCCACCGTCGTGCCGTCGCGGAGCGTGGCTTGGTAAACCTGACCGATGCTGCCTGCAGCAATCGGTTCGTTTGAAAACGCGCTGAAGCAATCCTCAAGCGGACGACCGAGTTCCTCCAGCAGCATCGGCTCGACCATCGCCCAGGAGGCTGGCGGCACATCCGCCTGCAACGCACTGAGCGCCTCGATGTACTCCTCACTGAGGAGATCGGACCGGGTGCTCAGCAACTGCCCGAGCTTCACATACACAGGCCCCAGCTCCGTGAGGATGCTGCAGAGAACTTCGGGCTGAGGCAACCGGGGTGAGTCGGTGGTGCCCTGCTTCAACAGCTGGCGAAGAAACGACCACTCATGCCGCGTGACAACCGAAATGATTTCCGCTGCTCGTGCTGAGGCGGGAAGGAAACTTGCTGGCATAGCTCTCGCTCACGGTCACTGAAACCATTCCCGGCAACAGGGACAGGGCCGCCTAAAACTGATCGAGGAAGCGTAGATCGCTTGTATAAAGCCGGCGGATGTCATCGATGCCATGGCGCACCATGCAGAACCGCTCGACGCCGAGACCCGCAGCAAAACCGCTCCAGCGTTCAGGGTCCAACCCCAAACCTTCCAAAACCGCGGGGTCAACCATGCCGCAACCCATCACTTCCAACCAGCGGCCGCGCCACTGCACATCCACTTCCGCTGATGGCTCAGTGAACGGGAAGTAGCTCGCTCGGAAACGAACGGGTACATCCCCGAAAAAAGCCTTCAGGAATGCCATCACCGTGCCGCGCAGATGACTGAAATCGAGACCTTCATCCAAAGCGAGCACCTCAACCTGATGAAACACGGCTGAATGGGTGGCATCCGCAGCATCCCGGCGATAGACCCGACCGGGGGCAACAATTCTCACCGGAGGTGGATTTTGCTCCAGATGGCGGATCTGCACTGGTGAGGTGTGGGTGCGTAACAGCAGATCGTTCTGCAGGTAATAGGTGTCCTGCATGTCTCGGGCTGGATGGTCCTCCGGGATGTTGAGAGCAGAAAAGTTGTAGTGATCCTGCTCAACTTCAGGGCCTTCAGTAACGCTGTAACCGAGACCAAGAAAGAGATCGATGATCTCCTCTGTCGTGCTGATCAGTGGATGGCGATGCCCCATCGGCGTCCCGGAAGCGGGGACGGTCACATCGATGCTTTCACGGGCGATTCGCTCCTGCATCGCCGCCTGCTTCACCGACTGCAGACGTTCGGAGAGGAGGGTCTGAACCTGGCTTTTCAAAACGTTGGCCCGCTGGCCCACCAATGGCCGTTCCTCACCTGGGAGCTTTCCCATGGCACCGAGCACAGCGGAAATGCGCCCCTTTTTGCCAAGCAGACCAATCCGCAACTGCTCCAGA
>MDSW01160939.1_pt1 | contig 10599 bp, 9 predicted proteins | sample 811171 | NCBI WGS metagenome assembly MDSW01 (sample SAMN05326641, study PRJNA326480) | marine metagenome | isolation source: seawater | place: Atlantic Ocean: North West | collected 2012 | reverse complement strand
TGTGTGAGGCGCGAGGCCCGGACGGGTGAAATATAATGACCTGCCCGCTAATGCAGTCCCGGCAACTGGTGGTATATGACCTGAGGCGGCACCGAAGTTCACGTAGGTTCCGAAGCGGGCGAGGCAAGCGAGGGATCCGTCATGGACTGAGGCACCAACACCATCATAGACTACAGGTACACCTTCACCGTCTGTGAGTTCCATAACGCGTTCAGAGAAGTTCTCACGGGTGTAGATAATCGGATGATCACAGCCGTAATTTTTTGCAATTTCCGCCTTTTCGTCGCTGCCAACTGTACCAACAACGGTCACGCCTCTCTGCTTCAACCACTGGCAAGCAATCATGCCAACACCTCCCGCGGCGGCATGAAATAAAACGGTGTCTCCAGCTTGCGGGTTAAACGTTCGATGGATGAGATACGAAACCGTCAAACCTTTCAAAAGCATGCCCGCGGCCTGTGTATCACTGACGTCCTCCGGCAGCGGAATGAGGCGCTCTGCGGGATAGACACGCTGTTCAGCATAGGAACCTGGGGGACCCATCACATAACCCACCCGGTCGCCAACTTGAACACCCTCAACGCCCTCACCTATGGCATCGACGATACCGACACCCTCCATGCCGATGCATGACGGTAAATCCAGCTTGTAGCCACCGGAGCGTTGATAAACGTCGATATAGTTTAACCCCACTGCCGTTTGGCGCAGCAGTGCTTCGCCAGGGCCAGGTTGCAAATCGGGCACCTCTACCCATTTCATTACGTCAGGTGCGCCTTGGTCATGTATTTGAATTGCGTGCGGCATTAAACTGGAGCTCCCAAGATTCGGTAAATTTCTTAGAAGTTATATCAACGGCGAAGTGGCATGACGTCAAGGCTACATTAAGAGCCTAGCCAATCAGGACCAAAGTCATCGCCCAAGCGATAAAAGACCTCTTTCCCGGTAGTCCCGGTGTAAGATCCATTACCGCTCCCGTCTGTCAGATATGACGGAACTCTATTACGGTTGGAAATCATCCTATTTCGGATGGTATCGGTGTAGAACGGGCTTACCCGCTCCGGCTAGACTAGAGCTTTTGACGATTTTCTCATCTGCTGCAGCTCAATGCACACTTTTGGGATCAATCCGTACTAGATTAAGAGAAGTTAATTAGAAACAGTCGCTTAACGTGATAGCAAGCGGAGGGGCCGTCTACCAGTTTCCTCCAAAACTTTATGATACCAACCATTTAGGCACCACCTAAGACATTTCTAGGCGTATTGCTACACAGGACGCTACTGACCCAAGGCTCAAAATCCACCCCCTTTGGTGTGACGCCTCCTTTGCGATCTGGTTATCGTCTAAGAGAGCTTCCTGGCATCGAAATATGCCATTGTACCGAACATGCGATCCAGCAGTGCGTGTAATATTTCCGGTACCCAGGCCTGAAACGGCAAAAATCTACGGGGAAAGAAATGTATTTCTCGCCCTCCGACCTCCCACCCAGCTGCGCTCAAATCGGCGACCCAGTCGCGGTCCGTCTTTGCGATTCCGACCGGGTTGTCCTGACCATCGTAGCGTCGGATGAACTCGTCGACGGTGTCCGCTTGTCGAGGGCTGGCGCCACCTGGGTGGCGGACGCCGGCTAGCCGCATAACCATCTTGGTCATCGGGAAAATTGCACTGCTGTGGAGCATGCCTCTCCGGTAAAGCGTGATTTTCCCGTTACCTCCTGGCTTGGTGACCCGTAGGGCTTCTCGAAACGCCGTCTGTGTGTCTGGTGTATGATGCAGGACACCGGACGAAACGACGACGTCGAAGTAGTCGTCTGGAAACGGAAGCTCTTCGGCATTCGCAACACGGGCCTCCAGTTCGATTGAACGCAAAGCGGCATGACGACGCGTCAAGTCAACAGCGGCAGCCGTCAGGTCGACGGCGGTAACCTCGGCGCCCCCGAGCGCGTACTGTACGGCCAACCATCCTGGCCCACAGCCGATATCCAAAATCCGTCGCCCTTTGAATTGATCAAACTGCCAATAGCTAAAAGCGAACTTGTCTGAATCCGAGCGTTTGACGTAGTCCAGATATTCGAAAAACCGATTGGAACCGATGTCATCGAACTCGAAACCAAGCAACGGGTTTGCGTTCCAATAATCACGGACGGCCTCAATATCCTGGTTAGCAAAAGTAGCAGAATGTGGGTTGGCGGAATTCATATTCGACGGTCCAGAGAAAACATAACTTTAGGTCAGTCCGCGTAAATCATCGAGATCCGTGGCGACGAAAAACTGCGAACTCGCGTTGTAGCGGTCCGTGTGCACGCGTCGGTAAACAAACGTCTTAACTAGGTACCGCCGTAACAACCGGTCGAACAAAAGACTTCGGCCGAGAGTGACGTTGAACAGCCGGAGGCCGATGAGTCTTCCTGTGGTCATCAACATGTTCGGTTCCCGATATCAGGATCGCCGCCGGGGCTCGGGTCGGCGTTTCCGCGAACCTACGTGATCGAACGGCCTTGTTCAAATGGCCGGTGACCGCCACGCTACTTCCAAAAGGCCAAGATGTATGGGCTGTCGACGATCAGTGTTGTATATTCGGCCACGAAGAAGGGCTCTTCAAGCGATATGACGACGGCCTGGCGCGGTTCGCCTGTGATCGCAGCCTGCACGCCCTATTTAACAGTGCTAGGGACTGCCGGAGCGATTTACGTGTTCATAGCGAGGCCGGCGCGCATGAAATCGCTGGCCAGACCGATACAATAGCGGTCATCCATCCAACTCGGGCGCAGATAGGCGCCGCCAGAAATAACCTCAGCTAGATTGGTGATGATTTCCGGACTAGACCCAACGACAGCGGAAGGGAAAACATACTGCGTCCGCCTCGAATTTGATGCGCTAAGGGACCTAGGCGATTCGGACAGGGCTGCCACCAGGCGCTTTTTGCCGGCGACGCGTAACGCCTCGACGGCGTCATCGAGTTCGACGTCCATGGCGGCTCCCAGAAGGCTCAGCGTAATGCTCTGGTAGCCCGCGTCAAAGCCACCGTATTCGGGAAACACACCATTGCTATCGTTCATTGAAAGCAGATCATCGCGCCGACGCCGGGCCCAGGATCGGTGGTTGGATTGGCTTGTCATGTCGGCAAACACATGCAGAGCAGCAAAGGCGGCGGCCGTCTGGTTCGAAACCGCCCTACTGGTGTTTTCCGATAGCCATTTCATAGTCGGCTCTACCCGTGCCAAACTAGTGCGGACGTCCGTTTCATCGCCCAGGAGGCGTTGGGTCTCCAGGAACCCCAGCGCCGAAAACGCCGTCGCACAGAAACTTCGTTCGTTAGGGTATACCTCAGCCGCCGATCCATCCGAATTCCGCCGGTCCAACCAAAACTCCCAGACTGCCTGGCTCCAGGCAAGCAGGTTGCGGTTCCCGAAGAACCGGTTGCCATCGAATTCATGGCTATAGGCCAAAGCAAACAGCAAGCCCGATTCCTGAAATCGCAGGTTCGGAAAATCGATCAGCTTGTAATGCCAGTAGGTGCGGTCTGTACAACCGAACGTAGCCGAGCCGTCGATGCGGTCGGTGAGCCCAAGAACTCGATAAATGGTGCTGAGGGACTCATTCAGGAAAAAATATGCAGCGGACTTCATTTGCTCGCCGAAGAAGAGGCAAACGAAATTACGTTGAGCCCACCAATCACCAGATTTCTCAGCATGTTTAGGTTTCTCAAACGCGTCAACGCCTGGGCGAAATACCGGGGCCTGAGGTAGAACGATCGGTAAAAGCGTTTGACCGTGCGCTGAAGTTCGTCGCCGTCGACCGAGCAATACAGGTGGTTGTAGTCGCCGGCGACGTGGAGACGCTCCATCGCCGCATTGTCGGCACCATCGCCGATCGATGAGTCGGCCCGCGCCACGTCCCGGAACAGCGGCGTCCCAGGATAAGGGGTGCAAATCCCGAATGTCGCCGTTGTCGGTTCGATCTCGATCGCAAGTTCTAGGGTTTCGCTCATGGTGGTGCGCGTATCGCCAGGCATGCCGACCATGAAATGGGCATGGGTATTGATACCAATTTCTCGGCAAAGCGCGAAGGCCTCACGGGTTTGCTCGAGCGTGATGCCTTTCTTGACAGAATCGAGAACGGATTGGTTGCCCGATTCGGCTCCAAACTTGATGAGGTGGCAACCGGCTTCCTTCATGCATGACAACATCTCCCGGTCGACGGTATCGACCCGAGCATTACAAATCCAAGAAAATGCCAGCCCCCGTGACTTTATTTGGGCACAGATATCAAGGACACGCTGGCGATCAGCGGTGAAGGTCTCATCACGATAATAAATCTCTCGGATTCCGTGCCCGAGATAGTATTCGGCGTCGTCGACCACCTTGGTTGCGGACTGAAATCGGGTCTTGGTGCCGTGGAAAAAGGGCGCAGTGCAGTAGCTGCACTTGGCAGGACAACCGTGTGACGTCGAAACCGTGATGTAAGGTAAGTTTTTGACAATTGGATTGAAGTAGACGATGTCCTTGGGTAACAGCGAGATATCGAGCGGTGGAATTTCATCGAGATCGTCAATCAAGGGATAGCGTAGATTTTTCTGGAACTCCCCGTCACCGTTCTGAGTAGTGACGCCGCGGATCTGGGTCGCCGCATCGAAGTTGCCGTTGTCAAGGACACGAGCGAGATCCCGAAGCACCCATTCCGGCTCCCGCTGAATGGCGAAATCAATGCCACGTTCGATGGTATCTTCCGGCAGAAAGGTCGGATGCGACCCATAGGCCGCTGCTAGCAGACCAGGAACCCGTTTTTTTAACTCCAATACGAAGCGTGCGTCGCCGCGCATGGTCATCACCGAGGTCGATGTAATGACTAGACTGGCGTCGCCGATACGTTTGCATATTGCATCTAGCGACAGTTGCTCCGCCTGAGCATCCACGAAGACGACGTCGTGGCCATCCTTCTTCAGGACCGTCGCAATGGTCAACTGCTCGAAGGGAGGAACTGTGGCACCGCCGATTCGCTTGCCACCGCACCAGCAGCCATAGATAACGTCTCGGATGACGTTGCCGTTGGCTTCCAACAGCGGCTCGACAATGGCTATTCTCATGAGATAGAAATCCTGCGGTTTCCCTGGTTCAGTAAAGATCCAGGCAATAGATCATCAATGGGTCGAAATAAACATTATTCTTAGCTGAATATTCGACCCAGTATCGATCGATGAGTTTATCTTTTATCGTCGATAATGCGCAGTATAGTTATGGCAGGCTAAATCGTTCAACAATTTCGTGTACATCTAATCCCATGAAACGTCGCTGTGACTTCTTCACTATTCGACGAGACGGCTGATGTGTGGAATTGCCGGGTTTACCGGCAACGCACGGCCGGATTTAATGACACGGATGATTGATGCCGTCGTAGACCGCGGTCCCGACGGATCAGGATCCTACTCCTCCGACCGTGTCCATTTCGGCCACACGCGCTTGGCTATCCTCGACTTGGCCGGCGGTGGTCAACCAATGAGCCGCGGCAACGGCAACGTTACTATCTGTTACAACGGTGAAATCTACAACTACGACGAACTAAGGGCCGAGATCGAACGTGCCGGCTACGTTCCAAAAACTGCCTGCGATACGGAACTGATCCCTCTCGGTTACCTAGCATTTGGTGAAAAACTGTTCGACAAGCTAAACGGCATGTTCGCCTTCGCGTTATACGACCGAACCCGCCAAAAGCTCTTTTTGGTCCGTGACCAACTCGGTATCAAACCCCTGTTCTTCGGAACCATCGGTTCTGATATCGTTTTCTCATCCTCCGCACGTGCCGTCGCACTGCACCCGGATATCGACCGATCCCTGAATTCGGATGCGTTGCGTGAGTTTGTTCAATATCGCTACATCAAGTCGAACATCCATTTTTTCCGCGGTGTAGAGTCGTTGCCGCCCGGCACTTTTCTGGAATGGAGCCCAACGGGTGTCCGCCGCCAACGCTTCTGGCAGCCACAGCGACGCCAGTCCGCGACCGACAGCCGGTCGGCCAACGAAGAAAGCCTGGTTGAAGGCATTAATGAACTCATTGAGAATTCAGTTCGCCGGCAATTACGCTCCGACGTCCCATTGGGCGTATTTTTGTCCGGTGGGGTCGACTCCAGCCTAATCGCCCATTTTGCCGCCCGTCATTCGTCGACCCGCCTGACCGCCTTCACCTTTTCCATCGGCGACGCGGCGGACGAAGTCAAAAGCGCCAGGAAGGCGGCCCAATTCCATCAAATGAACCATCGCACAGTACGCCTCCAATCGGCCGATTTTAACGACTTCCCAAAGGCGATTGCGTCCATGGATTCGCCAGTCGGCGATGCCATCGTGCTGCCAACCTTCAAACTCTGCCAAGCCGCCTCGCAAGAGGTGAAAGTCGTGCTGACAGGTGAAGGGGCCGACGAATTTTTCGGCGGGTACGTCCATTTCCCAGTTCTGCGGAAGCTGGGTGTCTGGTCCGAACGGCTGCCAGCACTCAAACTGTTGTCGCCGATAGTCCGACGCCTGCCGGTTTCCCTTCTCGACCGTATGTTCACCTATCAGGGCTCGCTAGGCACTCTGGGGCGATCGCGCGTCGCCGATATGATCCGCGCCATCGGCGATACCGGAAAGTTGGCTGCGCTGGCCAACCAGGTCATCGACGACCGGGATTTGGCAGAAGGCACCAATCTGGCGACTGTCAACAGCCGGCCAGCTGAGGATCTGACGCTGGCTGGCCAGATGCTGACGTATACGCAGACATGGCTGCCCAATCAGATCCTTCACAAGATGGACCAGTTAAGTATGGCACATGGGCTCGAGGCCCGGGTCCCCTATGTCGACCACCGTCTTTACGACTTCCTCCTGCAGGCACCCGACAGTCTTTTCCACGATGGCAAGCGGGACAAGATAGCGCTGCGCGGAGCCGCCGGCAGGCAAAACCTCGCCGCCTCCGAGCGCGCCAAGGTGGCCTTCCATTTACCCATCGAGCGGATGTGGCACCGCGAGTTCAACGCATTGTGTGACGCCTGGCTATCGGACGAAATTATCAGAAAATATCAGATCATACGCCGCCAGTTCGTCCGAGACTGCCGCAAGCAGGCCGATGCCGGCGAATTCATGGCAGCCAAAAAACTGATTACCCTGGCTTCGCTCAATATGTGGCTGGAGGCCAACGAGATCCCATGATCGGAGACGCTCTCCTGGCTTTACTCGCCTGTCCTGATTGTCGAGATGAGTTGCATCAAACGGAGATGGCAGCGCTCGAATGCACTGGATGCGGGCGGCGTTACGCGGTGACCGACGACGACATATTGTGTCTCGTGCCAAGTGAGAGCAAAGCGCTACCGCCTGAATACCAGGACCCCGACTATCTCAAAATGAGTGCTGTGTTCGACGAATCGTCGTCATATTTCACAGACGCTAACCCTGTTTTTCGGGCCATTCACACGTCGTCACACCGCACGATCGCAGAATGGGCTAGGCCCTATATCGACGATGGATGGACCTGCGATCTCGGTTGTGGACGCGGTTTCCATGGTATGTTCTACGAGGGGGATCCATCACGTTTGATTGGCGTCGACTTCCGACTCAACAGCCTCCAAGCCTATCGGCGAAATGCTCCGGAACCGGTCCTGATACAGGCCGACTTAACACGTCTACCTTTTAGGAACGAAGCGTTGTCGCGGATCGTTTCGATCTATTCTCTCGAACACGTTTACCATTTGTCGGATGCCGTGTCCGAAATGGCGCGCGTTGCCGAAAGCGGAAACCGTCATTTCGTCGGGCTCCCCTGCGAGGGCGGTTTGGCCTGGGGCCTGGGGCGCAAATTGACTTCGGAGCGGGCGATGTCGAGGCGTTATGACCTAGACTACTCAAAATACATTCGCCTCGAGCACTGCAACGATGCCACAGACATCATCGAAGTCCTGTCGGACAAGTTTGATATCGACCAGCGACGGTTATTTCCTTTACCATTTGCACCGGTGATCTCGTTGAACTTGACGCTGACTGTAAGCCTGAAAGTCATGGCTGCGGTCTAGCGTCCAAATGAATAAGGACCAAATGGTAGCGAAAGAGAAAGCTCGGATTTCCGTGGTAATTCCAGCTCGCAACGAGGAGGATGCGGTCGGCGAGGTTGTACGAGGCGTACTTACGGCGGTCGACGCCATCGAAGTTATAGTCGTCGACGACGGTTCCGAAGACGCAACTGCGGAGCGGGCTTCGGAGGCCGGCGCTCAAGTGCTTCGAAATCCTTACAATGTTGGAAACGGCGCCTCGGTGCGCCGTGGTGCTTTGGCCACGTCTGGCGACATTATCGTTTTTCTCGATGGCGACAATCAGCATCCACCGGACGAAATACCAAGGTTGCTGGGTGAGCTTGGAGAGTACGACATGGTCGTCGGCGCGCGCACCCGTAATTCGAATACGTCGACTGTGAGAAACGTCGGAAACTATTTTCTAAACCGTGTCGCGAGGTGGATATCTGGTCAAAGGGTCGATGACCTGACCAGTGGCTTTCGCGCCATCAAGCGGAAGCGGCTGATGGAGTTTATCCACTTGTTCCCAAGAGGATATAGTTATCCAACAACGATCACGTTGGCCATCATGATGGCTGGCGGGTTCGTCCATTACGTACCACTCGATACCATAAAACGGCGTAAAACGGGTAAGAGCGAAATCTCTCCTGTTAAAGATTTCTTCAAGTTTATCGCCATTATCATCCGTATCATTGTTTTGTTCAGCCCTCAGAAGATCTTCGCCCCACTCGGCATTTTTCTATTCTTGTTGAGCACCGTGGTTAGTGGCTTTCAGCTATGGTCTACCGGCGGAATTCAAAGTGCTGGTTTGGCACTTTTCCTATCCAGCGTGTACATTGTCTGCTTTGGAATTCTAGCTGACCAGTTGTCACTCCTTCGTCGCCAACGGCACAGGTAATCGGGACGTGGATTCCCTGAGGATCATGTTCTTCAAATCCCGTTACGTCCAGCGGGCGTGGTTAGGTGTGAAGCGCCAGTCCAAGACCATACACCGACCGTCATGAGCCTCATAAACGACCAGATTGGACGGCGCCATCCAGCTTATTTTGCAGTCTCATTAGCTCTGTTTGCCCTGCCATTGGCAGTCGCCACTTTCCACGATCTTCACCGCTCCTTCATTACCAGTCCCGATGCCGATCTTTTGTTTCCCTACCACGCTCTGCGATTGAACTCGGGGCTGAATTCCGACCTCACCGTGCATCCGGGTTACACCCATTTCGTGCTACTGGCTTGGTGGATGAAACTGACCAAGTTGCTAGGCCTCAACGCGATCGCTTCGTTTCAGGATTTACCCGCGGCAACAAGTGAGGGCTTCGAGGCGGCCTATTCCCAAGTCGTATTCAACGCCCGATATTTCGTGGCTTGGTTTTCCGCGATGTTTGCGTGGTGTTTTTTCGAGGGCATCCGGATTATCACTCGTCATTTCTGGACGGCCACCGTCGCCGGACTGTTGTTCGCAGCGAGCTCCGGATTGGCGGTCCATGCCGTGATGATTTACACAGAATTACAATCCGCCTTCTTCTGTTTCGCGGCGACCTGGTCGTTATTGGCGGCCGGCCGAACATGGGGACATCACACTGCTATACGATTGGCGCTATGCGGGTTTTGTATCGCCCTGGCTCTTCTCGCCAAGGTCCAGGCGATTGCGTTCATCCTCGGCCTGCCGGTTCTGGCCCTGCTGTTTGGCCGGACCGTGAATGACGAGACGGGCCCGAGGTTTAATCCGGAGCCACCCTTACAGTTGGTTCTTCTCGTTTGCCTGTGTGCGGGTATTCTCGCACTTCCAATGTCGGCGATCGTGGTAGCATCAATAGCCGGACGAGAAGGATCCGGGGCCTATCAAATCGCAACTGCGATTTTCGTCGTTTTGGCAATGGTTGCCTACGCGCATCTTTATTATGTCAGCCTCAGGAATTGGTGGATTGGGGCCGCTGCTCTTGTCATCGGGCTGTCCCTTGGACTCTATTGCGTGTTCCTTTATCCAAACATCAAAAACCTAGACGCCCTCGCCAATTTTATTGATCACCTATATGGGTATGGTAGCGTCTCTCGCCTTGCGATTGATTCCGGCGCCAATACTTCATGGTCTGTGATCCTATTGGGTGTCCTGAATGGGCTGAAGTTCACGTTGACCGAGCGCTTCCTTAACCCATTCGCCAGCGTGAATTCCTTAGCTATCCTCAACTGGCCGCTGTTGATTGCGTCCGTGGCAGCTTTGCTTCGGTCCCATTTCCGGATCGGATTGCAGATCGGGGCATTGCTCTCGCTTTCCGTACTGATCGAAAGCGCGTTTCATCTTTACCAATATATTTACAAGGTTTTCATCTATGCCGACCTCCCGGTTCTTCTTGGTACGGCGCTCGTGTTACGGTGGCTGCTTTCGGAATTCCCTTATCGGCTAACCACAATCGCTGCCACGGCGCTTGTCGCCATGGTAATCGCTTTTGAAGTTGGAAAAATGACGGATGGAGGGCTAATCAACAGTCAGCCGGAGCATGACGCATGCCGGATTGCAAAAGGTTACGCGATGCACCCGTTTGTCGAGGGCTTCTCGCGTTACTGCGGCCCGGGCGG
>MDSW01130903.1_pt1 | contig 10601 bp, 5 predicted proteins | sample 811171 | NCBI WGS metagenome assembly MDSW01 (sample SAMN05326641, study PRJNA326480) | marine metagenome | isolation source: seawater | place: Atlantic Ocean: North West | collected 2012 | reverse complement strand
AGATCCAACAATACTAGAAGAGCTAGAAAAAATTTTTTCTGCACTTGCTGCTATGTAATAGCCTCCAGATGCACCTACATCCTCAATTACAGCATAGATTTTTTTATCAGATGTAGATCTAATTTTATTTATTTCATCAAAAATAATTTTCGATTGCGTCGCACTACCGCCAGGACTATTGATTTTCAGGATAATTCCAAGACAGTTTTTATTATCAACTGCATCATGGATATGAGGTAAAAGTAATTCTGAATTTACAGGTCCAACAGATGATATCATTCCATTAACTTGGATTACTGCCACATGATCAGTTGAGTAACCAACATTTTTTGAGGTAGATAAGGCAATTGATATTGCCAGAAAGATGATAAAAATAAAAAAGAAAGCCCTCAGAAAGAACTTGAATTTTTTTTCAGATTTTCTCTCTTCTATAAGGGAATCAACTATATCTTTTAGTAATTTATTATCATCCATATTTCAAATATTAATTGCTTACTTACATCAATATTATAGTTGATTTTTAAGTTTATCAATTACTAATGTTAAATCTTCTGGAGTTGGAGCCTCAATATTATGTTGACCTTTATAAAAAAAAGAGAGTTTTTTAGAATGCAGAAACATTCTCTTAAGACCATAAACTCTCATTTTTTTATTTATTGAGATATCACCATATTTTGTGTCACCACAGACCGGTTGTTCTATGCTTGATGTATGAACTCTTATTTGATGCATACGACCTGTTTCTATCTTTATGTCAACTAGACAACACTCTTTAAACTGTTTAATAAGAGTTATAAAAGATAAAGCTTCTTTACCGCCTTTTGATATTGAAACTGAATTAACTCTGTTCCCTCTGTTTCTTGCAAGAGAATGATCAACTGCCACCCTATCTCCGCTTAAAGCTCCAGACAAAAGAGAAAGATAGTTTTTTTTAACTTCACCAGACTGAAATAATTTTCCTATATCTGATGCTGCATGATAATTTTTAGCTAAAATTAAGCATCCGCTAGTATTTTGATCTAGCCTATGAACAAGTGACAATGTTTTATACTTATCTATTGTTTTTAATGTTGACATAATATCATTTTTAATTTTTGATCCAGAATGAACCGCAATTCCAGCTGGCTTATCTATAACCATAAAATCTTCATTTTCATAAAGTATTATTTTTTTGAAATCCTTCATTAGTGATCTTGAGATAGATTGAGGCTTTAAATCTACTGAAACGGGGGGTATTCTCACTATATCGTTGTTTTTAAGCTTATATAATGGTTTTACTCTCCCACCATTTATTCTTACTTGGCCATCTCTAATTATCTTATATATCAAACTGTTTGGGATACCCGGGAGTATTTTACGCAAGTAATTATCTACTCTTTGGCCTTCTTGATCATGACCAATAGTAACTTTCCTAACAGTAATTTTATTTGAAATAGACACAATATTATTTGAAGATAGTGTAAATCATTGATATATTAATTCAAAGATTTTTATATTGTTTAATAGCTTTAGGCCATATTAAGGACTAAATTATTGAAAATAAAGAACAAATACTAGTATAAAATATATAATTGGGAAATATTAGTAAAAAATAGCTTAAACAATATTTATTAATAGTAGAAAGATAAAAACTAAAAAATTAGATCCGCCTTTCAAAATTATAGAAAAAATCATATTGAAAAAGAGAAAAAATGAATTATAGGATTTTAAATGAAACAAATTTTAATAAATGCTTCTCAGAGAGAAGAATTGCGTCTTGCTATAGCAGAAGACAGCAAGCTAACAGAATTAGACATAGATTTACCTACAAAGAACATCAAGTCAAATATATACAAAGGCACCATATCTAGAGTTGAACCTAGTTTAGAAGCAGCGTTTGTAAATTTCGGTAGATCAAGACATGGTTTTTTGCCATTCAAAGAGATATCTCCTGATATCTTCACTCAAGGAAAACAAAAGTCGTCAAGAGACTGTATTGAGTCTGGAAAAGAAATAGTTGTACAAATTGATAAAGAAGAGAGAGGATCAAAAGGAGCAGCTCTTACAACCTTTATCAGCTTAGCAGGTAAGTATCTTGTTCTTTTACCTAAAAACCCGAATACCGGAGGTGTATCAAGAAGACTTGAAGGGAATGACAGGCAGAAGGCGAAAAAATTACTAAATGATATAAATGTACCAGAGGGTATGAGTGTCATATTAAGGACGTCTGGCTTAGATACTAATAACGAAACCCTAGAATGGGATATGAATTATTTAATACAAATCTACGAATCCATCTTAGAAAATTCAGTCTTAAAGAAAGCTCCATTTTTAATTTATCAGGAGAGCAGCATGCTTGCTCGAGTAATTAGAGACTATATAGATGATACTATCAATGAAGTCATAATAGATGATGATAAATTCTACGAAGATTTTATGAATGCTAAAGAGCACTTCATACCTCATTCAAAAGTTAAGGTAGAACATTATAAAAAATCTGTTCCGATATTTAGTAATTTTGGTGTGGAGACTCAAGTGCAGAGCGTATACAGAAAAAAAGTTACATTACCATCCGGTGGCAACATAGTTTTTGATACCACTGAAGCACTGACTAGTATTGATGTTAATTCTGCAAAATCAACGAAAGGCGGTGATATTGAAGAAACTGCACTAAATACTAATTTAGAAGCAGCAGCATCATTATGTACTCAATTAAAATTAAGAGATATTGGTGGGCTTATAGTTGTTGACTTCATAGATATGATGTCTATAAATTCACAAAAATCTGTGATGAAAAAGATGGCTGAACTATCAAAGATTGATAAAGCTAAAATGCAATTTACTCGAATATCAAAGTTTGGATTAATGGAAATATCTAGACAGAAATTAAAGTCTTCTATTATAGATAATAATAATCAGATATGTCCAACATGTGGTGGAGCTGGTTATATTAAATCATTATCCACGCTTTCAGTGAATTTAGTGAGGATGCTTGAAGAAGAAGCAATGAAAAATGATAAGCCTCTAACTGTTTATTTACCTGTTAGACTAGCAACCTATCTTTTAAATGATAAAAAAGATTTAATACAAGGCATCGAAAGCAGACAAAAAGTAACTATTAAAGTTGTACCTGATAATACTATAGACGGTGGAAATTATCATATTGATAGAGAAAACAGATCTAGCGAAGAATTTAAAGCTTCGCTAAATAAGATCAATGAAAAGAATGTAAAAAGTCTTAATGAGACAAGCGTAAATTATGAAGAGGCAATAGTAAGTGCTGTTACACCAAAAAGCTCACCACCAAAACCTATTACTTCTAAAAAAGATATTCAAAGAAAAAAATCAGGCTTATTGAAAACTCTATTCCATAAATTTAAGTCAATATTTGGTATAAAACCTAAGAAAGCATATAAAAATAGGTCATATAACGGGCGAAGAAGATATAGTAAAAATAACTTTAATAAATATAATAAATTTAAATCATATAATAAAAAAAGGGGATTTCAAGGGAAAGCATCCAATAATAAAAGGGTCGCTAATAGCTCACAAAGCAAAGAAAATAATAATTAATGCTTAATTTCTTAATTAGAATTATTTATATCACACTAGCAATTATAGCCGTCATTGGCCTTATAAAATTCTATACTCCTTTTAATGAAAATGATTATAGAAGAATTGTAGATAAAGGTGAAATAGTCGCTGGTATAAGAACTGGACCCAGCTCCTATTATGAAGTTAAAACTGAAAAGATTGGCTATACATATGATGTATTACAAGAACTATCAAAATTTTTAAATTTAGACTTAAAAGTTATTGCGCTCGATAATACAGCATCTGCGCTACAAATGCTTAATGAGAGAGAAATTGATATTCTGGCAGATATGGGTATTCTAAATAATGTTCATTTAAACTATTCTCATACTCAGGCAGATTATTATCTAGTATATAACAGTGATTTCCTCAAAAAACCAACGAATCATCAAAGTATAAGTGATCATAGTATAAATATAATTGACTCGCCAAAAATTATTAGAGGTCTTGGTCAATTTTTTAATAAATCAAATATAGATCTTATAATAATGAATGAGAAAAATATTGATGAGATTTTACATTTACTAGTTGAGGGAAAAATTAAATATACAGTTTTATCATCAGATGAGTTGACATTTTATAAAGTTAATTTTCCAGAAATTGAAATTGCTTATAAAATAGCTACAGATGTTAAATATAATTGGGCGTTACCCAATAATACAAGCCATCATTTTCCAAATGAATTATCTAATTTTTTCACAGACATGCTTAAGAAAAATAAATTAAAATATATAAAGCAAAGGAATCTTAATGGTGATGCAAAATATAGTTTTGTTGGAAGTAAAAATTTTATTAAAGATCTAGCAAATATATTTCCATTATATGAATTTTATTTTAAAAGTTACTCAAAAAAATATAAACATGATTGGCGATTATTAGCCAGTGTAGGATATCAAGAATCACGTTGGAATAAAGATGCTATATCGTATACTGGCGTCAAAGGGATTATGATGCTAACGAAGAATACATCAATAGATATGAAGATTGATGATAGAACAGACCCTAAAGATAGCATCTATGGTGGAGCGAAATATTTGCGAAAGATGTTGGATAAGATACCAGATCAAATAAATCAAGAAGATAAAATATGGTATGCAGTTGCAGCATATAATATTGGATTTGGACATGTAATAGATGCAATAGATATGGCTAAAAGAGATAATAAAATTATTTCTGATTGGGAGTCACTTAAACCCTATCTTTTAAAACTTAGTCAATCAAAATATTATAAAAAAACTAAATATGGTTATGCGAGAGGATGGGAAACTGTAAAGTATGTTCAAAATATTAGACAATATTATGATATACTTGTATTCTTAGACTCACAAGATAACGTAATTAATAACAAAGAAATAGATGATAAAATTCCGAGTACCTTATGAATAATAATCAAGAAATAATTGAAAATGCTTTTTCATCTAATATGGAGAATGTGGATAAAACCGAAGTTAGTAATGCAGTTGAAGCTACGATAGCCTCGCTTAATACTGGAGAATTAAGAGTTGCTGAGAAAGTTAATAATGAGTGGGTAGTTAATCAATGGATTAAAAAAGCGATTTTAGTTTCATTTAAACTTAGAGAAAATAAAATTACAGAAACAGGTTACACTAAGTTTTATGATAAATTAACTTCTAAATTCAAAAATATTGATGAAAATTATTTGAAAGAAAATAATATCAGAGTGGTGCCACAAGCAATTGCTCGCGAAGGGACTTATGTTGGTAAAAATGTCGTATTAATGCCCTCTTATATGAATATTGGTGCATATGTAGATGACGGAACAATGGTTGATACATGGGCAACAGTTGGTTCTTGTGCTCAGATTGGGAAGAATGTTCATTTGTCTGGTGGTGTTGGAATTGGTGGGGTCCTAGAACCATTGCAGGCTAATCCTACTATAATTGAAGATAATTGTTTTATTGGCGCTCGATCTGAAATTGTTGAAGGTGTAATAGTAAAAAAGAACTCTGTGATATCAATGGGGGTTTATATTGGGCAAAGTACTAAAATCTATGATAGAGAATCTGGAAAGGTAACATATGGGACTATACCAGAGGGGTCAGTGGTTGTCTCAGGATCGCTTCCATCAAAAGATCAAAAATATAGTTTGTACTGTGCAGTTATAGTGAAAAAGGTTGATGAAAAAACTAGATCAAAAGTAGGAATCAATGAACTTCTCAGAGAATCTTAGAGAACTCATCTTCTTTGATAATTTTTACATTAAGATTTTTTGCCTTAACTAGCTTAGAGCCCGGTTTTGTTCCAAGTATTAAGGCCGTTGTATGCTTAGATATTGATCCAGTTACTTTCCCGCCATTATCTATAATTATTTTCTCTATATCTTGTCTACTAAAATTGGTAAAAGTTCCTGTAATCACATAAGTATCTCCTGCTAATTTCATATCTTTTGTAGACTTAGGATATTCTATTAATAAACCATTTTTAATTAATTTATTAATTAATTTCTTATTAAGAGGATTTTTGAAATACTCATAAATATTTTCTGCTACAATATCTCCTATATCATTGATTAAACATAATTCATCTTTTGAGGCTGACATAAGTGAGCCAAGGTCTCTATGATTAGCAGCTAGTGACTGAGCTGTTGATATACCAACTTCTTTTATACCTAAAGCATAAATTAGTTTATCAAAAGGAATTTTTTTAGAATCATTAATAGAGTCTATAAGATTTTGTGAGGACTTCTCTCCCAAGCGTTCAATATCTTGTAGCCTTTTAATTGTTAATCCATAGAGATCAGTGAAATTTTTTATAATTTTTAAATCTACTAGAGATTCAATTATACTTTCGCCCAGCCCTGTTATATTCATTGCTTTGCGTGATGCAAAATGCTGTATCGCCTGAACAATTTGTGGCTTGCAGTTGTATTGATTAGTACACTTATAAATTGACTGATTAGAGATTTTAACTAATTTTGTTCCACATGCAGGACATTTAAGAGGATGTTTTATCTTGATGCTATTGGTACGATTATCAAGCGAGACTCTATCAACTTCTGGTATAACATCTCCAGCTCTTTTGACAAAAACTACATCATTAACACGAATATCTTTTCTATTAATTTCATCCATATTATGTAAACTAGCTCTACTAATGTTTACACCGCCAATATTAACTGGCTCTAGCTCAGCAACAGGTGTAATAACTCCTGTTCTACCAACTTGAAAAGTTATATCTAGTAATTTTGTTGTAACTTCTATAGATTTGAACTTATAGGCAATTGCCCATTTTGGAGCTTTGGATGTTAGGCCTAATTTCTGTTGTTGTTTATAATTATTTACCTTAAACACAATGCCATCTATTTCGTATGATAGTTTAGATCTGATATTATTTAAATAATCAAAATATTCTTTTGCATCATCAATATTGGAAATGGTTTTGTTAAGGTCACAAGTAGGCAAACCATAACTTTGTATTCTATCAAGAGACTGAGAATGTGTCTCATCAGAGAAAGTATCATCGTCAATTAAACCATGGAAAAATATTTTAAGATTTCTTGATGATGCAATTTTTGGGTCTAACTGTCTAATAGTACCGGCAGCAACATTTCTAGGATTAGCAAACATTTTTTCTCTCTTAGAAGACAGGTTTTTATTAAGAGCTCTAAAGTCCGGTAAACTCATATAAATCTCTGCTTTTAAAGATAATCTTGATGGTAAATTCTTTCCATCCAGCATCAAAGGTAAAGATTTTATGGTTTTAACATTAGTTGTTACATCCTCGCCTACTATTCCATCACCTCTAGTTATAGCAGAAAAATAACAACCATCTATATATGTAATACTGATAGCAAGGCCATCAAATTTTGGCTCTGCAGATAAAACAAAATTATCAAAATTAAGATCTTTTTCAACTCTAGTATAAAAACTTAGAAATTCATCAAAATTTGATGCATTAGCTAAAGACAACATTGGTTTTTGATGTTTAATTTTTTTGAAGCCTTCGAGGAGTTTTGAGCCAACCCTCATTGTGGGAGACTGCTCTATTACAAGATCAGGATAATTTTTTTCAAAGATTTTAAGTTTTTGATATAGTTTATCATAAGCGGTATCAGAGATTTCAGGGGAATCAAAAGTATGATACATCTTATTATGATAATTTATTTTTTTTATCAATAACTCATATTCTTTTTTTAAAGATGATTTCTCAACTGACATGGTATTAATTTGGATTACGTTGTGTATCTATGTTAATAGATTTATTAGCAGTAAGGTTCACAGCTTCATTAACATTAACGGATACAAGTTTTGATACTCCTGCTTCCCTCATGGTGACTCCCGATAAAACATCTGCTAGCTCCATGGTTAATTTATTATGTGTAATAAAAATAAATTGAACAGTTTTTGACATTTCTTTTACCACATTACAAAACCTATTATTGTTTGCATCATCTAATGGGGCATCTACTTCGTCAAGTAAACAAAATGGGGCAGGGTTAATTTTAAATATAGAAAATACAAAAGCAATGCCTACTCCAGCTTTTTCACCACCAGATAAAAGATTAATATTTTTAACAAGTTTCCCAGGAGGTCTTGCCATAATAGAAACGCCTGTATTAAGCAAGTCATTGTCAGTTAATTCAAGATAGGCCTTGCCTCCACCAAATATTTTTGTAAAAAATGAATTTAAGTTGTTATTTATTTGATCAAAAATATCTTTGAACTTAGATTTAGTCTCCTGATCAATTTTAGTAATCGCTTTTTCTAAAGTTTGCACAGATTTAGAAAGATCATCATATTGAGTATCTAGATAAATTTTTCTCTCGTTTTGATCTTTTAGTTCATCTATTGCAGCTAAATTAATTGCACCAAGAGAATCAATCTTTTTTTGTACTTTGCTAATATCTAATTCAATTCTTTCAATGGTATCTGAATTGTTTGACTCTTGAAGAGCTTTTTCAATTTCAGCTATAGGTATTTCTGCATTTTCTTTTAATGCATTACGTTGAGCAGTTTTTTCACTCAGGGAAATTTTATTTTTTTCTAATAACTCTCTAATATCAGAGATTACTAAGTTAATTTCATTTTTTTCTGATTCATATGTTAATGTTTGATTATCTAAGCTAGATAAATTATTTCTAATAGCTGAAAGCTCTTCTTCTTTATTTTTTTTATTTATTAATAACTGTTTCAGGTTATTTTGCATGTCAGAGGATGGTTTTTCAATGTTATTCTCATTTGAAAGTAACGATAATCTTCTATCTTTTGTTTCAGTAATCTCAATATTTAAACGTGATAGATTTTCTTCAACTGCAGATTTTTCAGAAGCTAATGATGTTAGTGAAATATTAAGATCATTATGTAAAGATTGATTCTCTTCAATATTCCATATGACTTTATCAATTATTTGTTTAAATTCTATTCGTTCTTTTTCAAACTGTGCTTTCTTATTATCATTGTTCTTAATATCTTCTTTGAGACCAATCAGTAGCTTGTTAGCACTATTAACGGACTCTTGATAGTCTTTTATCTTTATTTTTATATCTTTAATTTCTTGTTCCTGAGACCTTATTAATAATTTAATTTTCTTAACTAGATTTTTGAAACTTTCTGATAAGGTTTTAATATTCTCGGGCAATAAGTGGAAAAGCTTATCAGATTTATTTTTTATGTGCTCAGACCGTTGAATGTCAATTGATATCGATGATATTTGTTGTTGGATTTCATCGGCAGATGCCATAATAATATTCTTGTCCATGGAACTCTGATCTTCAGGTATTGCATAAGACTCTAAAATTCTCAGTCTTTTTGTCAGTAGCTCTATAGATTTTTCAGCTGCACTTATTTTTGTTTTTTCGATTTCTTGTTTATTTTTAGTTTCTAGTTGTATTGATATGAAATTATTATATGTTGATTGCCAGTTTTGAAGAGCATTGTTAGTATTAGTTTTCTCTTTATTAAGTTTCTCCAGTTTTTTTGTTATGTCAGAAAGGTCTGTTTTTTTATTAGCAATTGATTCTTCAATACTTTCTACTCTCTTCTTCTCGATCGAATAACTTTTTTCCAAATTCTCTATTGAGACAAGTAAATCATCTATTGATTTTAATCTTGATGATTCTGATTCTTGACTATGTTCAATATCTTTCTCACATCTAGCTATTTCGCTTCCAATTTGATAAAACTCGGCTTGTTTTGTATTAAAAAGTTCTTGTTTGCTACCTCGTTTGAGTCTAGTTTCTTCAATTAGTTTATCTTTACCAGTAATTAGAGATTTTTGTTTTTCATACTCGATATTATTTTTACTTATATCAGAATCTAGCACTTGAATGTCTTTATTGTAATTATTCCATTTTAGACTTAATAGATTTAATTTCAAAGTTCGCTCATCATCTTTAAGCTCTTTATAATCTTTAGCAGCTTTAGCTTGTCTCTCAAGCTTTCCTAATTGAGATGTAATTTCTTTCATTACATCATTCAGGCGATTTAGGTTATCCTTCGTATGTTTTAATCTTAATTCTGTCTCTCTTCTTTTTTCTTTATATTTACTAATTCCAGCAGCTTCTTCAAGATAGCTTCTTAGTTCTTCCGGCTTGGCTTCAACTAACCTTGATATCATACCTTGCTCAATAATCGCATAGCTCCTTGGGCCAAGACCAGTACCTAAAAACACTTCTTTAATGTCTTTTCTTCTACACCTTGTATTGTTAAGAAAATAGTTTGAAATTCCATCCCTAGATACTTCCCTGCGAATAACAATTTCTGAGTACTTTGCAAATTTAGCATCTAGAGTATTATTTTCATTATCAAAGTATAATTCGATAAAGGCCTTGCTAACTTGAGATCTAGAAGATGATCCTGAAAATATTACATCATCCATAGAGTCGCCTCTTAGGTTTCTAGCAGATGATTCTCCCATAACCCATCTTATTGCATCAATAATATTGGATTTACCACATCCATTTGGACCGATAATACCAGTTAAATTACTAGGGAAAGACAGAGAAGTTGAATCAACGAATGTTTTAAAACCAGATAATTTAATTTTAGTAAGACGCATAGAAAACCCTT
>MDSW01056774.1_pt1 | contig 10601 bp, 6 predicted proteins | sample 811171 | NCBI WGS metagenome assembly MDSW01 (sample SAMN05326641, study PRJNA326480) | marine metagenome | isolation source: seawater | place: Atlantic Ocean: North West | collected 2012 | reverse complement strand
CCAGAGCGGCGTCGAGATCTTCCCGAGTCGCCGCTAAGGCCGCGACGACGAGGACGTGCAGCACGCACGTCGCGAGCGCACATCGTCCTCTCCATCCCCCCCCGTTGACATCCTTTTGCTGGCCGTTTTTTGCGCCCATGAGAGAGGAGATTCCCAAACCTCGTCGAAGTCCGCTTATAGCGTTGGTTATATATAAATCGTCGAAGAAGAAGAAGAAGAAGAAGAAAAGGCGCGCGCCGTCGTCGTCGTCCTCCGTCGTCCTCCGTCGTCCTCCTCCTCCTCCGACGACGACGAGAGAGGTTGAACTGAAGAAGAGGAGACAATTAATTCAAAGAGGCAGCAACGATATAAAAATGGAGTCACATTTTTCCCTCATTTTTTCCTCACTTTTTTTTTTATATTCCCGAAGAAGATTGGAAAAAAAAAGACGACGACGACGACGACGACGACGACGACGACGATGATGATGATGATGCCGCCGCCGACGACGACGACGACCCAGAGTCGATGTCTTCGGGTTTCGACCGCGGCGTCCAAAGCGTCCTCTCGCGGAACGCGTCGTCTCGGAGGAGATTTTCGATTTCATTATCCGACGCCGCGAAATTCAACATCATCATCATCGGAAAATTCTTCTTCTTCTTCTTCTTCTTCTTCTTTCGCCAGGGAAACCAACGACCTCCCGTTGGGTGCGAAAAAGAACGTGGCCATCATCGGAGGGAGAGGATGCGGGAAATCTTCCATCTGCCGGCGGTTACTAGCGCACGATAAGCGGTTTAAGCTGATGAGTTTGGACGATTTAATCGTGTACGAAGAGTCGATGTCTATACCGGAGATTGTGAGTAAACACTCGTGGAATTACTTTCGAGACGTGGAATACAAGTGTTGTCGGAAAGCAGCCAACGCGTTCGAGGAGTTTACGCTGATCGATTGTGGAGGAGGGATATGCGTTGATTTGGACCCGGAAACGGGCGAGGAGATCTATAGCGAACGGAAAATTAATGCGTTGAAAGAAACCGCGATGGTTGTGTTCATCAAGAGAGACGTGGACTATTTAGCGAGTAAAATAGCCGGGGACGCCAATCGACCGAGTTTAAGCGAGACGAATTCGTTCAAGGAAATCATGGCGAGGAGAGAGCCGTGGTACGAGAGAGCGGCAGATTTGATTTTGGATGGGAGTTTGGAGAGTAATAGTGATAAAAATGAGATGGCGTTGGTGAAGAAGAAAAAGATTGGGAAAGAGATTTTGAGATATTTCTACGCCAAGGCAGACGTTGAACCTCTAGACGTCGCTGGTTTCTATGAGATTGGATCCGTGGAGAGTTTAAAGAAAATAGAGAAGAATCGTTGGTTGTCCGAGGAGGATGAAATTAGAATGTAACTTAATATATGCGTGCGCGTTTTGTCTTAGTAACATTGAATAATAATCTAAAACATTCTGTTTTTTACGGCCTCAACGAACGATCGATACGCGTCATCGCGCGTGGTTCTACCATGTGCATCGGCGACGACGGTTGACTACCTTTCGGACTACTGCTGAAGTAGCCTTTCGAACTCCCATTTATTACGAATCTCGGCGGATACGCGTCGTTTATTCCTCCTTCGTCGTCCGACGAATTGAGATCCCCGGAATCGTCGCGACCTTCGATAATCACGTCTGGATTTTCGCCATCCAACCAGTACAATTTTTTCGGGGGCGAATGTTCCGTCTCGTCATTTTCGATTATTTCCAGAGCTTTGCGTATTTCATGTTCGCTTCGATTCGGGAACATAGCAATCCAATCCGACCGTTTCAAAACGAACGAATCGTCTTTATCTTCTGTCTCGGAGAGGAGCCAACGCACTTCGCGAAGTTGTTCGGCGGTCCACGGACGGTCATCTCCGAAGTCTTCTCCATCTTTTGCAAATTGTTCGACGTCGATCCATCGAACAAAACCACCCTTACTCTTCCATCGTTCGTCCGCTTCGGCTTCAATAATAGCTTCGCGAACTTTACTAAAAGGTGTCAAATTTTTCAGAATATTACTCGGCGAGGATGGCTGCTCGCGAGTGTCGTTTACCGCCGCATTCTTAATTTTGTGGGCGCGTTTATTCCTTGCGCCGCTAAGCTTCATTGCGCTATCGACTGCCATCGCCGCATTGCCATTTTTTACGTTTTTATCAATCTTTTTGGTCTCATCTTTTTTCATCTTTTTCGTTTTCTTTTCTATAATTTCCGCAATGTCTTTCTCATCCGCTGGACATCCCGGCCACGGCCCCGGGTGCAACATGCGCGTTCTTTGCATCAATGTCTCTGCTTCGAATTCATAGACGGGGACATTCGATGCAGTCACAACATGTTCTCTTCTAGGCTTATTGTGAGCGTGCAAAAACCTCAGCGACGCTCTTGAAATGACGTCGTGAACTTCAGATCCACCAACAGCAATCATTCCTAACAAGCGCGTTGTCAACGGTGCCACCATGGCTAAATCCGTATAATCGAAGTGCATGGTTTCCTCGAGAACAGCTTTGTAACACACACCAGAAGGTGGTGCATATTCGAAATCATCGTCGATGTTGCGATCGTCCCGACTGTTGCGTCCAAAAAACTCATAATCGGATTCTGCGAGCGAATCCGCGATGGAAACGCTCGAGAGTGAATGCTTCATAATTTGTTTGTCGATAAACGAGTTCGATACCGATTGGGAGCCGCCACCTCCACCGACACTCGATACCTCATTGTTACTTGATGTGCTATTGATATTTAGTGGCGGTAAAGGAGGACGCAATGTTCGCGACGAATTCTCGTCTTCGTCGTCTTGCTCGTCCGTTGTCGAAATGTCCACGAAGTCAATCGCTTTTGGCTGTGGCAAAGAAGACGACGTCCCGTTATCGATGCTGTTATCACTGTTCTCGCATATTCCCGCACATTGAGGTGCTGTCGCGAGTGCTAAAGTAGAACTGGAATAATCATTATCGATGCAAAAAATGTCGCGATTGCCGAGAAACCTAGGCGCTTCGAACACCAACAGAGGTACCGGGATACCTTTTTGAACACACGAGCGTCCCATTGGCCACATCCACGGGTCTAACATAATCACACTCGTTACTCTCTTATCCAACTGTGCAAGCATTCCACTCGCGGCACCACCGAACGAGTGTCCAACCGCGGCAATTCTCGTATCATCCATGGTGTTATACAGCGGATCCTCTTTATCTTCGTTCAATTCGAGCAATCGATCGAGCACAAACTGTAAATCCAACGTTCGATATTTCAAGTGTCGATGTCGAAACTTCCACCACATTTTCGGACGCATCTCTTCGGGTTGATCGTATCCGCGAAAATCAGCGGACGATCCGTCCGGATATAATACCAAAGCAGCGTCGTGCGGATGATCCGCGGCGACACAAATGTGACCCCAACTTGCAAGTTCTTGCAACAAAGCTGAATTTTGTTCCTTCATTCCGGAAAACGAGTGCGAGAAGACAACGATAGGAAATTTCCCGGTGATTTCGTCCGCGTACGATCCTTCTGGGTGCGGCTCGGTAGCTACGTGCGGTATGTCGCTCGCGTCCATACGGACCAGTCGAAAATAGTTCACCACCCATCCGGGCGCCCAAAACGAAATGGCAACCGCCCTTGCTAAATCCGGTTCCAACCAATTGATTTTCTTTCGATTCTTTCTAGTAGTGCTATTATATCTTTTATTGCTGTTGCTTTCGTCGTTGTTGTTGTTGTTGTTCTCCTCCTCCATCTTTTGCATCTTCTCTTCCAACTCCGCCGGGTACCAAATATCCGCCATCAACTTCCTGTGCGCCGGCAACTTCTTCCTCCTTGGATGGTCCGGCCGAATCCACGACTTTCTTGTCTTATCTTGCCAATAAAACCGCCTCTTACCGACTTTATGAGGTCCAGTTGGCTTAGGCATTCGAAAAACCGGTATGAACAACCCGGCAAACACGCTGCTAAACGCCGTCGCAAACCCGATGACCGAACTCGTTTTGCGCACGACGTTCGGCACTCGAATTTTCAGCTTTGCATCTAACGTATCCACGAGTACAGTCAAACCGGTACCTAAATACGCGGGAACAACTTGCCATCGAGTGCCATCCAACTTAGCTTGGACTAAAACCACCGCGGCTGGGAATAAGCGATTGCCTAGAATCTGCGTCTTCTTCCGTTCCTCATCAGCAGCAGGCAAAGAAGAGGATTTAAACGCTCTCTTTGCCGAGACCGTCGACGCGAGCCACAATAAGGGTTCCAACGGTCTGTTGAGTGGATTTCGCAAGAAGTGGAACAGTTTCACCGTAAACTTGAACGCGTTATCGAGCACCATCGTTCTCTCTCCCTCTCTCTCTCTCCTTCTCTCTGACTCGTCTCTCAAAAGCGCTCCAATAATTCAAAAATTAATATTCCGTCGCAAATAAAATGTTCCCCAAACACAAAGCACTTTCGATTAAAAAAAGAGAGGTGGTACCACGCGAGAGACGCCCCCTCCCCTCGCACAAAGTCGTCGTCTCTCGGTTCTCGTTCGCAGTCTTCGTCTTTCCGCGGTTGGCAAAGCGTTTTGGCTCTTTGAAGACGGCACTGCTTTCCTTTCCAAAGGATTACCTAAGAAAAGAGTCCAAAGGTTTAGGGTTTCTCTAATTTTCCGATGTCGTTTCGTTTGAAAGCTTTTACGCGCACAAAAAATAATAATGTTCTCCAACGAAGCAAAGAGAGAGAGAGAGAGAGAGAAGAGAGAGAGAGAGAGCGTGCGTGTGTGGGCGCGTCGCGACGGTGTTTTGGTTGCTGGGTACGATGTTTCTGAAAGGGGCCACGAACGACGCGTCGAAGCGAATTGACTTTGATTTTTGGATTCCAATATCGCCCTTGGGGTGGATAAAGAGGAAAGAAGATTGCGAGGGAGGCACGAGAGGACGACGCCATGTTTAAGAGTCCACCTCGCTCGAGCGGTCTTCGTTCCGCGGCAAGCGCTCGAAGAACGACATCCACGTCGCGCACGTCGGCGAAAAAGTACCGGCGCATCGCCAAATGCGTGACCAGAGCGACATCATTAGTCGTCCTCGGACACGTGCTGTTTTTGTTTGTCTACGCCACGGTATACCGGTCTCAAAGCAGACACCGCTTACACTCGAACATCCCGGATTTACTTCGACCTGACGAAATGTTTACGACGAGCGCGAGACGGTTGACGTGTAAACTTACGTCCGCGGATAGGAATGGGAGAGGTTTCAGTGATGCATCGAACAGGCCGTTCGATCCAATGCCGAGCGGGAGCGTGATGCCATTTAGTGGCGCGTTTGGGAGCAGCGGATTGGAGAGAGATACGAAAGCGAAAGCTAAAAGAAACGAGGAAGATGAAGGTGGTGACGAAATATCTCAGTCTTCGTTTGTCGCGTCGCCTCCATCAACTCCCTCTTCTCAGCATCTTTCTCTCGATACTGGATTGAATGCGACTATCGATACGCTCATCTTCCCAACGCTCGGAGCGATGGAAGGAATATCAAGCTCGACAAGATCGTCTACTTCTTCCAGGAAAAAGAAGAATAAAAATAAAAAGAATGGCGTTAAAGAGGATCCAGACGGAGACATGAAGGTGATATATAGCGAAGAGAGCAAAAGTAGTGGTATTAGTAGTAGTAGTAGTAGTAGTAGTAGTAACGAGAGAGAAGAAGGTGTTAGTCGTGATGGCGACAAATCGCCTTTATTCTTAGCCAGAGCCGGTAACACAAGGAATTACGGAAGCATTCCTTCAGTCGCGCAATATGCGTCGAGAGTATTCGTTTTAACCGGTATTTCGGCGTGGCAAGTGAACGCAGTGGAACTTGCGGAGCATTTCTTGATGCATTACGTGACGAAACACGAGATACCAGCGAGGCACGTCTTGTGCATCATTCAATCGCGCTCAAATAACGTCGACGCGGAACTTGTGAGTCAAATCGAAGACGTCTTCGCACGATACGGTGCGTTTACGGATATTTACGAAGGTGACGCGCTTTTATACTCTGTCGCGGCGGCACGGTTTGAAGAAAAGTTAGCGCTCGCGGTGGACGAAGACGATTGGATCGTCGCAGTGGATTTAGATGAGCATCTCGATACACCGCACGATGAATCTATAGCACGATTTCTCGCACGCGCGGATGCTTTAGGATTTAATTTAGTCAACGGAAAATGGATAGATAGAGTAGCAGAGGATGGAACTTTAAATAGGGTGTCACTTACGCAAACTTTGGAAGTGCAGTTCCCTCGACAGTGTTACATTGGACCAACATGTGACGTGAGAAGAAATCCTACGCACAGAATGTTTTCGAGCGACGCACCATCAAGGAAACTAGAGGCAAAACAGTTTGTCAAGTTCCCAAGGAAGATACGTGTGGGTTCAACGCCATTAACTGGGCCAACGTCTCCTTCCTTTACATCCGGAAGTCGGCGTTTAATGAATGTGATGTCCGCTGCAGATGATGATTCATCCTCTCCATCGCAACATCAACAACAAGGAAACCATAATAAAAGGCGGAAGGTCCCGCGAGCGTTACTCAGTGTCATCGCGCACAAAGTTTCCTTCCCAGTGCTTGACGTTCGAGTGTTACATGACTTTGCAATCGACGACGTTATTACGGCGTCATTGCCGTCTGTGCATCACGAACGAGTCTATCCGGTACCGTTAAAGGTTCAGCATTACCAGTGGCACGATCTCGCGCATAAGCAAATGAAAGTAGCTGCAGCTGGTTTTGAGAGATGTGACCAGCTGAAAGATGGCGCGGCAAAAGTTGCCAAGAATTTAGCGAAAATTATGGGCACGTATTGGCGACATAATTTTGGCGTGCACAAGTCAGACAAGCATGATTTCTATGAACTCGGTCGTGATGAAAACAGCGGACAAGCGAGTAAATTGCCGGTCAATAGCATGCTACATATCATCTGTCCCGGGATCGTGTGCGGGTATGAGTCAAAAGATATTAGACGCGTGGCAATTGTAACTTCGGTTTGGGAACACGTTGATGGCGTTTCACGAACGATGAAACGAGTCGCAGAACATCTGAAAGAACGCGATGATTCAGAAGTCATGGTTGTATCTCCTGATTTAGCTAAAGAGGATTACCAGAGTAACCAACGCGAAGAGGAAGAGGAGGAAGAGGATACCGATTCTCACAATATTCTTGATCCGTCCGACCGAGAAAGAATTTTAGTCGCTCCGGTACCTCACGTAGCTGTTCCGGGAAGAGCCGAATACAAGGTATCGGCGCCGCTACAGACGGCGCAAAAAACCATTTTAGATGCATTCGACCCGAAAGTTATCCACGTTGCCGCTCCGGATGTTCTTGGTCACTCTGCGGTGGAATGGGCGAGAAAGCGTGGTGCATGTTCAGTGTGCTCCTATCACACGGCTTTCGACACATATTTGCAATATTACCACGCAAAACTGTTGGTGCGGCCTATTCGTCAGATGCTGTCACAGTTTTATCGCTCGTGCGATGTCGTCGCAACACCTTCGTATGCGGCTGCAGAACACCTGGAGAAAATGGGAGTGCCGTTTTCAAAAATGGGCTTTTTCCCTAGAGGTGTGAATGAAAAGATGTACAATCCGAGCATGCGAGATCGACAGTATCGGATCGATAAGTTCCAAATCGATCCTTTGCGAGAACAAGAAACGATTGTTATTTTGTGGGTTGCAAGAACCGTGCGTGAAAAAGGTTTGATGTCCTTTTGTCGCACTATCCGTGAACTCGATGCGAGTGCGAACAACACGTTGCCGCCATTCAAAGTCGTCGTCGCTGGCGACGGACCAGACTTACCCATGCTTCGAAAAGAACTCACAAATGTAAAAGATGTCGTCATTTTAGGTCATTCTGGCGGATTGTCGTTATCGAAAACGTACGCCGGCGGGGACATCTTTTTCTTCCCTTCGAGAACGGAAGTTATTCCGAACAACATCATCGAAGCTATGGCGAGCGGATTACCGGTCGTGACTGATAACGTCGGTGTGAACCGCGCTATTGTTGACGATGGGAAAACTGGCATATTGATTTCAACTACTTCGGCGGAACCGGTATCATCGGATATCGAAAATTACGTGGATGCAATCGTGTCGCTCATGACGGACTCCGTGAAAAGAAGACAAATGGGTACGAATGCACGCGAATCCACATTCGGGTTGACATGGGACCGAACGTTCCGAAGTTTGCGTCACATTTACGACCGCTGTCGTCCTGGTTTACCATACAGTCGGGAAGACGACGAACATGGCGACGATGACGACGAAGGTGAAGAGGATGGAGAGGATGATAACGACTCGAATTCCAACAAAAACGACTCCAAAAAGAAAAGCAAACCATACCAACGTGACATCATCATCGATCCGAGCGCACCTAAATCATCATTAATCTACCGAATTTCTAAAGGCATGCACGGCGGTTTCGCGCGCTCTCGAGAAGCTGCGGCCAACGACGACAAAGAAGATGAGATTGAACGGTTGCAAGCGTTGGAAGCCACCGGGTTTGCGCATGTCGTTTTCAACGGAAATGATAAAGGAGATGCCTCTTCGTCCGCGTCAGCTTCATCAACCGAAGAAGACTGAAAATGATATCAGACCGAGCGAGCGAGCGAGCGAGAGAGCGGAGAGTTAAGGCGTGTCATACCATAATAGAGCTCGTGCTTTGTGAGCACGTAGTAATAGTAGGTAGTTCTTAATAACAAAATAATAATACGCTGTAGGAGAAAAACGAGCAGTTTCAAAATTCATCTCGCCTCAGAAAAAAGGCGCAAAACGCAAGAGAAGGTCGCACATCGGATTATCTCGATACCCAATGATGACGGCGCATCATCTCGCGTTTACGCGGTCCATCGTCGAGACTCGCGGACGAGTGACGACGAAAACGGGCGGAGCTTCTTCGTCCTTCGCCCCCAACGCGCGTCGGTATCGGAGAGACACCACGTGTTCGCACACGCGCGCGGATGGAAACGCGAGTGCTTTACGATTGGATATCAAGACGACGACGACGAAGAAGAAGAATGTTTCCACCTCCGCCAGCTCGTCTTCCTCTTCTTCTTCTGGTACAGGTGCTGTTAAATCTACGAATAATTCCGAAAACGCTCCTCCTACTCCTCCTCCCGCTCCATCTCGAGGGAACGCCATCGTCGTTGGCGCCGGTCCAGCGGGAGCTCTGACCGCGATGTCGTTAGCCAGAGCAGGTTTTCAAGTGGACGTGTTCGAGCGAAGAGGACCGTCGTCGCGATTACCTTCACAAGGGTTGGTGAACACGGGCGTAGCTTCCTCGAGGACTTATAACATTGTTTTGAATCAAAGAGGCGTTGCGGCATTGAAATCACACGGTGTGGATGTGGATTCGTACGGCGTCAAGTTAGCCGGGAGCGTGAGGCACGAGCAGGGAGAATTTAAACGGCCGCTGAGGAATCCGTTCTTTTTGTTCGATTTGAAAAAAAGGGCGAAGATTGGGAACGTGACGAGTCGATCGACGAACGCGTTTAACGGATCGATTTCGATTAACCGAAGCGTGTTAGCCGCGGAGATTCAAAAAGCGGCGATTGAACGGTACCCGACGCAGATTACTTTTCATTACAACAAACAAATTTTAGAAGTGCCAGGAGGGACTTCGATTGATTTGAAGAGTAGAAAAGTCGTCTTTGAACGGTTTGAAGGCGAAGATACGTGTCCATATTTAAGTGAAGACGAGGATCCCAACGAGACGAGACGGTACGATTTGTTAGTCGGCGCGGACGGAGTAAATTCGGAAGTGAGAAGAGCAATGGAGATTTTTCACGACCCAAAGTTTACCGTGAAGAAACACGTGGACGGTATGCAGTATAAGTCAGTTACATTACCGGTTATCGGTGGATGGATTGGCGAAGAGGCGGCGGAGAAGTGGAAGCGGTCGTTTCATACCTGGCCGAGAGGCTTAAATTCATTGTTAGCGCCACCGAATCCAGATGGCACTCTGAGTGGCGTTGTCATCTTACCGTCCTTGGCGATTAGTAAGAACGCAAAATGGAGCTGGGATACAATCACAGCGCCGCAAGAAGTTCAGAAGATGTTTACTGAACTGTTTCCGAACGCGTTCGCTGGGATGTTGCCGCCACAAATCTCTGCGTCCTTGGCGAACCAGAAACCAGCAAACGGCGGGACGACTATTTTTTGTAGCCACTTGGCGATACCTGAATCGAACGTTGTTTTAGTTGGAGACGCGGCTCATTCGGTTTGGCCGTCTTTAGGGCAAGGCGCGAATGTGGCTTTAGAATCTGCGGTATGTTTAGGCACCGCGTTGGAAGAGGTTGAAGACACTAAAGAAGCTATCGAGACATTCGACAAGGTGCGAAAACCACAAACGGACGCGTGTGGCAGACTCTCCATGGCTGGGTTTGGCGGGTCGACAAACAGAACTGCTTCGTCGTTTTGGTTCGTATTGAGAATATCAACGTTGATGATTTTGAGTAAACTGATTCCGGTGTCGAAAGTGCCGATCATCGGTTTTGCGCCGCCGGCTATATTTAATTTAGGCAGTCCAGATTACACGTACGACGAAATTGAACGGACAATGCGTATGGAAGTTTTCCGCTTGTCTTTGATGGGATTTTTTTTCCTTATTTTGTTAGCTTTGAGCTT
>MDSW01054692.1_pt1 | contig 10602 bp, 7 predicted proteins | sample 811171 | NCBI WGS metagenome assembly MDSW01 (sample SAMN05326641, study PRJNA326480) | marine metagenome | isolation source: seawater | place: Atlantic Ocean: North West | collected 2012 | reverse complement strand
TGATGGAGACATAAATGCTCTTTTTTCAAATTTAAGAAAATTTATAAAATAATAAATTTGGTGGGCCCGCCAGGACTCGAACCTGGGACCAATACATTATGAGTGTACTGCTCTAACCAACTGAGCTACAGGCCCAATATTAAATATTTAATTATAACATTTTTTCAAACTAATCAATTAAAGATAAAAATATAATGGTGGGCCTTGTAGGTAACGCTCCTACTACCTTCGCAATGTCAATGCGACACTCTACTTTTGAGCTAAAGGCCCTTTAACTTTCCAAGAAACTTTTAAGCTGTTTAGATCTGCTTGGATGCTTTAGTTTTCTAAGAGCTTTTGCCTCTATTTGTCTAATCCTTTCTCTGGTAACTGAGAACTGCAAACCAACTTCTTCTAATGTATGATCGGTATTCATTCCAACACCAAATCTCATTCTTAAAACTCTTTCTTCTCTTGGTGTTAAAGTTGATAATATTTTTGTAGTAGCCTCGCTTAAATTTGCTTTAATTGCTTGCTCTAGTGGAGCTAAAGCCTTCGTATCTTCTATAAAATCTCCCAAGCTACTGTCCTCTTCGTCTCCCACTGGTTTTTCTAAAGATACAGGTTCTTTAGAAATTTTTAATACTTTTCTTACTTTTTCTAAAGGCATTCTTAATTTTTTTGCCAGCTCTTCTGGTGTAGCTTCTCTTCCAAACTCACTTAAAATCAATCTTTGAGTTCTAACAATTTTATTAATTGTTTCTATCATGTGAACTGGAATTCTTATTGTTCTAGCTTGATCAGCAATAGATCTAGTAATTGCTTGTCTAATCCACCATGTTGCGTAAGTTGAAAACTTATATCCCCGTCTATATTCAAATTTATCGACAGCTTTCATTAAACCTATGTTGCCCTCTTGAATAAGATCTAAAAATTGTAAACCCCTATTTGTGTATTTTTTAGCAATTGAAATTACTAATCTTAAATTAGCTTCTACCATCTCTTTTTTAGCAATTCTCGACTCTTTTTCTCCTTTTTGAACCTTGCTGACTAATTTTTTAAAATCAGTCACTGAAATTCCAAGTTTATGGCTTATTTCAACCAATCTATCTCTTATATTTTTAAATTCCTCTTTGTTTTTTTGAAAAAAATTTTTCCATGTTTGATTTGTATCAAGAAAAGATTTCAAATTTGGATTTATTTCGTTTCCTATATAAAACTTAATAAACTCATTTCTGTTTATTTTATTTTCCATTGCTAATCTTAAAAGATTTCCTTCTAAAGAAATAATTTTTTTATTTTCAACATAGTGTTTTTGAACAAGCTCTTCCAAAATTGAGGGTGATAACTGAAGTGATTTAATGCTTTCAAGTATTTCAGATACTATTTTTTGATAATTCTTTTCTTTTGAAGGAGAAAAACTTTGAGATTTAAGAACACAATCTAATTTTTCTTTTTGATATTTTATTAATTTACCATAATCTTTAGTTAAGTTACTTACGGTTTGTAAAACTTTTGGTTTAATTTCTGTTTCCATTGCAGCAAGTGTTGGATTAAACTCATCTTCAGATTCCTCTCTTGCTGTGTTGTTTTCTTCTAAGTTTTGTTTTTCATCTTTTTCAGGTGTATTTTTTTGTTTTGGAGATGTTGTGGTCGTTTCATCTTCCATGTAGTTGGTATCTATATCAATTATTTCTCTAACCAAAATTTCATCATTTTGAAGTTTTATGTTCCACTCATAAAATTGCTGAGCAGTAATTGGGCTTTGCGACAAAGCATTTAACATAACATCTTTTCCTGCTTCAATTCTCTTCGCAATTGCGATTTCACCTTCTCTTGAAAGGAGTTCCACACCACCCATTTCTCTGAGATACATTCTTATAGGATCATCGCTTTTCTCGATTGTCTTGCCTTCCTCTTTTGAGGAATTTTCTTTTTTTCTTAAAACTTTAAAATCAGATTTTTTTTCTACTAATGTTATTTTTTCATCAAGTATATATAAAAATGCCTTTTCAAGATTTTCACCTGATAGGTTTCTTTTCCCTAATGATTTATTTAATTCATCATGCGTGATAAATCCTCTATGGACACCCCTGCCCATTAATCTTGCAAATGATTTTGTAATAATTCTTTCCACAATAAATAAAAGTCTGGATGACTTATATAATGACAATTTTATAAAAATCTACGTCTAATTTGCCTGATTTAGTTGATATTTTGTTTTTTTTTCAACTCTCTGATTTCATTAAAGGTAGTTTCGCTCATATCCTTTGAAAATTTCGATTCTAGTTCTTCTATTCTGAACTCTAATTCAAAATTCTTTAAGTCTCTTTTAATCTCCTCCAAAAGCTCTATAATTTTTTGTTTATCATTTTTATTGTTATTCAAAATATGCTTAATAGATGCAAATTTAAAAATTTTATCTATCAGCTGCTTATCTATTAGCAATTCTTCTAATATTAAATCATCTTTATTTTTTATTTCTTGTAAAACTTTTTCAAAAACTAATATATTTTCATTAGTAAAAAACTTTATATTTTCAATTAATTCTAAATTTTTCTTAAAAAGATTGAGATTATTTAAAATAATATACAAAACTGAAAATTCTTTGAGCTCTATTGGGCTTAAATATTTACTTTCGTTAAAATATTTTTGAGTGGTCTTTAGAGAATTGGTTTTTTTTTGATAAAATTGTTTATTTCTCATATTGTAATGAGGTGTTAACAAAGAAATTTGTTCTAAGAAAAATTCTAATATATATTTTTTTATAAAATTGTCTTTTATGGAATTTGCGATTGATCTTAATGTTTTTTCAAAAATTGCCATGGAAGATGGTTCGTCGCTAGTCTTTTTAACATAATGATTAAAAATAAATTTATGTATTGAAACTTTGTTTTCTTTCATAAATTTTATGAAATTATCTTTTCCATTTTTATTGACAAAACTATCAGGATCTTCTTTGTCGGGAAGAAACAAAAAAGAAATTTTTTTCTCAGGTTTTAGTTCCTTAATTGCATTTTCTGCTGCTCTTACGGCTGCTTTATAGCCACTTTCATCTCCATCAAAACATATAACTATGTCATCAAAAAATTGATTTAAAATTAATATTTGTTTATCTGTCAAAGAGGTTCCTAAGTTTGCTACAACATTTTCAATTCCATTCTTGTTTAAACCAATAACATCCATGTAACCTTCAACAAGATAAACATGATCAATTTTATTTGATAACTTTCTGGCAAGATCTAAATTATATAAATTAGAACCTTTTTTAAAAAAAGGTGTTTCGGGTGAATTGATATATTTAGATAAATATTTTTCATCTTGAAAAGATCTTCCACCGATTGCTATTGGTTGTCCGGAAATATTATTTATTGGAAAAATAATTCTACCTTTAAATCTTTCTACAAAAATTTTATTTTTTTCATCAAAATAAAACAGGCCACTTTCTGCTAAAACATTAGAACTAAATTTATCTTTTAAACTTTCGTAAAAGTCTGGCTTTCTTTTTACAAAGCCAATTTTAAATTTTTTTACCTCTTCCTTAGAAAGATTTCTTTTTTTTAAATATTCCCTTGCATGTTTAGCTTCATCATTTTCAAAAATTTCTTTGTGATAATAATCTGTATATTGATTATAAATTGAACTATATTCTTTCCATTGTTTTTCTCTTTCCTCATCTAATTTTGAAAATGTATATGGACGCATACCTGCTAAGTTTGCTAAAAATTTTACAGCCTCACCAAATTTAAGATTTTGAGTTTTCATAATAAAATCAAATATATTTCCATGTTCGGATGTTGCGAAGCAATGATAAAATTCTTTTTCATCATTGACTGTGAAGGATGGTGTTTTTTCTGTTTTAAAAGGTGAAAGTCCCACAAATTCTTTTCCTCTTTTTTTTAAATTAACAGTTCTAGATACAACAGTAGAAACTTTTAACCGTGTTTTAATTTCATCTAAATATTCCTTTGGATATTTCATTTTTATTTGTTTAATAATTCTTTTAATATAGATCCTGCCTTAGCAAAATCTAAATTATCAGAATATTTTTTTTTTAACTCTCCCATAACTTTGCCCATTTCTTTTACAGAGCTAGCCCCAGTCGACTTTACTAATTCTTCACATATCGTTTTAGTTTCCTCATCACCTAATTGTTTAGGAAGAAAACTTGATAAAATTTCATATTCTTTTTGCTCTACATCTAGTAGATCTTTTCTGTTATTTGTTTTATATATTTCTATAGACTCGGATCTCTGCTTAATCATTTTTTTTAAAAGTTTTTTAATGTCTTCATCGTCAGTTTCTTTTTTTTTCGTTCCTGACCGGTTTGATATATCAAGATCTTTTATAGCTGATAATATTAACCTATAGGTTGATATCTGTATTTTATCTTTAGATTTCAATGAAATTTGATAGTTGTCCTGAATTTTATCTTTTAATGACATTTTTTTAATCTACTTGAAAGTCTAAATTCTTCAAAAGAAAATTTTTTAATTTTTCCACACTACATCTGTTGCGGTAATTAAGGTTTTATTGTATTAACCTTTAACTTATGAGTTGTAATTGAAGAAAAAACCAAAAAAAAATAACTCAAAAAAAATCTCAAAGATTCACACGGGCGTTTTAGTTCTTGAAAATAAAACAGTTTTTAGAGGTGTCGGTATTGGTTACCAAGGTACTGCTACTGGGGAAGTTTGTTTTAATACATCTATAACTGGCTATCAGGAAATTATTTCTGATCCTTCTTATGCGGGCCAAATAATCAACTTTACCTTTCCACATATAGGTAATGTAGGAACTAACAAAGAGGATCACGAATCTGATAAGATTTGGACAAAAGGAGTTATATTTAATTCAGAAATTACTAATCCTTCAAATTATAGATCTTTAACTAATTTAGATTTGTGGTTAAAAAAAAATAAAATTGTAGGTATTACAGGTCTTGATACAAGGAATTTAACAAATTTTATAAGGGATAGAGGAGCGCCAAAAGGTACGATTTCGATATCAAAGAATGGAAAATTTAATATAAAAAAACTTACAAATTTAACTAACAAATGGAGTGGTCTCAAAAACTTGGACTTAGCAGAAAAAGTATCTGTCAAAAAAAAATATTTGTGGAGCGGTTTTAAAACCTGGAAAAAAGAAACTGGATATATAAAAAATAAAACAAAATTATTAAAAGTTGTAGCTGTAGATTATGGAATTAAGAAGAATATTCTTAGGTATTTTTCTGATTTTAAGTGTGAGGTTTTAGTTGTTCCGTGTAAAACAACAGCACAAGATATATTGAGTTTAAAACCAAATGGGATATTTTTATCAAATGGACCTGGGGATCCTGCTGCAACAGGTAAATATGCAATTGGTATTTTAAAACAACTTATAAAACAAAATTTACCTATTTTTGGAATTTGCTTAGGTCATCAAATACTTGGATTGTCTTTGGGGGCAAAAACAAAAAAAATGAAATTAGGTCATAGGGGAGCAAACCATCCTGTAAAAAATTTAATTGATAATAAAGTAGAAATTACAAGTCAAAACCATGGTTTCGAGATAGTTAAAGATGGTTTGCCAAAAAATATTAAAGTTACGCATAAATCATTATTTGATAATTCTATTGAAGGAATACAACTAAAAAATAGACCAATCTTTTCAGTACAATATCATCCGGAGTCTAATCCTGGACCTCAAGACAGTGTTTATTTATTTAAAAAATTTGTCACATATATGAAGCAACATGCCAAAAAGAAAAGATATTAAAAAAATTTTAGTGATAGGCGCAGGTCCAATCGTTATTGGTCAAGCATGTGAATTTGATTACTCTGGCACACAAGCATGTAAAGCTTTAAAGGATGAAGGATATAAAGTTATATTAATTAATTCAAATCCTGCAACTATAATGACAGATCCTAATGTTGCTGATAAAACATATATAGAGCCAATAACCATAAAAATTTTAGAAAAAATTATTCAAAAAGAAAGACCTAATGCGATTTTGCCTACTATGGGTGGACAAACAGCTTTAAACTTAGCTATGGAAGCTGAAAAAAAGGGTATTTTAAAAAAATACAAAATTGAATTGATAGGTGCAAAATCAAAGGCAATTTCAAACGCTGAAGATAGAAAAAAATTCAGAAAAAATATGATTGATATTGGCTTAGATCTTCCAAAATCAAAAATTGTTAGTCAGTATAAAGATGCAAATAAAGCACTTAAAAAGATTGGTCTTCCAGCAATTATCCGCCCAGCATTCACTTTGGGTGGACTAGGTGGAGGAATTGCGAAAAATAAAAATGATTTTTTTAAAGTTGTTAAAAATGGATTGCAAGAATCTCCTGTTGGACAAGTACTAATTGAAGAATGTTTGCAAGGATGGAAAGAATTTGAAATGGAAGTTGTAAGAGATAAAAAGGATAACTGTATAATAGTTTGCTCAATAGAAAATATTGATCCCATGGGTATACACACTGGAGATTCAATTACAATAGCCCCCGCTCTTACACTTACAGACAAAGAATACCAAGTAATGAGAAATGCTTCCATATCATGCTTAAGAAAAATTGGTGTTGAAACAGGAGGTTCAAATGTTCAGTTTGCAATTAATCCAAAAAATGGAAGGATGGTCGTTATTGAGATGAATCCTAGAGTCTCACGTTCATCTGCTTTGGCATCAAAAGCAACAGGATTTCCTATAGCAAAAATAGCTGCAAAATTAGCCGTTGGTTACACTCTTGATGAATTAAAAAATGAAATAACGAAAGTAACGCCAGCCTCATTTGAACCAACTATTGATTATGTTGTAACTAAAGTTCCAAGATTTACGTTTGAAAAGTTCTCTAAATCACCAGCTTTATTAGGCACTTCAATGAAATCTGTTGGGGAAGCAATGGCAATTGGAAGAAATTTTAAAGAATCACTACAAAAAGCTCTTTCATCTTTAGAAATAGGATTTTCAGGTTTGGATAGGATATTTAAATTAAATAAAAAAGATATAGAAAAAAAACTCAAAATTAATATTCCAAATAAACTTCTTTTAGTTGCAGAAGCAATAAGAAAAAAAATAAATTTAAAAAAAATTCATAAATTGTCTGGAATAGATCCCTGGTTTTTAGAACAAATAAAAGAAATCGTCTACGAAGAAAATAAATTAATAAAAAAAGGAATACCAAAAAATTTTTTGGAATTTAACAGGCTTAAGTCTATTGGTTTTTCAGATAAAAAAATTGCAAATTTGACAAATTCTGACGAGAAAATTGTCAGATTAAAAAGAAAAGCTCTAAAAGTATTTCCGGTTTATAAAAAAGTTGACACTTGTGCTGCTGAATTTAAATCTTTTACGCCTTACATGTATTCAACATATCAGAGAAATTTTTCTTTAAATATGGAATGTGAAGCCAAACCAAGTTCACGAAAAAAAATCATAATATTAGGTGGAGGACCAAATAGAATTGGTCAAGGAATAGAGTTTGATTATTGTTGTTGCCAGGCCAGTTATGCACTTAAAGAGGTTGGTTTTGAAACAATAATGATCAACTGTAATCCTGAAACTGTATCCACAGATTATGATACTAGTGATCGATTATACTTTGAGCCGTTAATTGAGGAGTATGTTTATAATATAATTCAAAAAGAAAAATCAAATGGAAATTTAATTGGCATAATTGCTCAGTTTGGAGGGCAAACACCAATCAAACTTGCAAAATTTCTCCACGAAAACTCTTTACCAATAATAGGTACTCAATATTCATCTATAGATCTTGCTGAGGACAGAGATCGATTTAGAAAACTTTTAATTAAACTTAAATTAAAACAAGCAGAAAGTGGAATTGCAAAAACATACAATGAAGCGATCGATATCGCTCTAAATATAGGGTTACCACTAATGGTAAGACCATCTTATGTCCTTGGTGGAAGAGCAATGGAAATTGTGTATGAAAAAAATCAATTAAAAGAATTTGTTGAAGAAGCATTCAGAGCTGGTGAAAATAATCCAATTTTAATAGATAAATTCATTAATAATGCCATGGAAGTTGATGTAGATGCTATCTCTGACGGAAAAGATGTTTTTGTTGCTGGTATCATGCAACATATCGAAGAGGCTGGAATTCATTCTGGAGATTCCGCATGTTGCTTGCCACCTATTGCGATTAAAAAAGAATTATTAGAGGAAATAAAAAATCAAACAGTAAAATTAGCTTTAGCTTTAAAAGTAAAAGGATTTATGAATGTTCAATATGCAATTAAAAATGATGAAATCTTTATTATTGAAGTAAATCCAAGAGCGAGTAGAACGGTCCCTTTTGTGTCTAAGGCCAAAGGTATTCCTTTAGCCAAAATAGCTTCAAGAATTATGGCTGGAGAAAAACTTGAGAAATTTAATCTAAAAGATAAAACAAAAAATATGTACGCAGTTAAAGAGGCTGTCTTCCCATTTAATAAATTCCCAAATGTAGATGTATTGTTGGGACCTGAAATGAAATCAACTGGAGAAGTAATGGGATTTGATAAAGATTTTGGGATTGCTTACGCAAAGAGTCAAATTGCTGCCTCGAACTCTTTACCAAAGGAAGGTCTAGCGTTCATATCGCTTAAAAACAGTCATAAAGAGGAAGGTGTTGAGTTGGCAAAACAATTAATTAAATTAAATTTCACTTTATGTGCTACTGAGGGAACAGCGAATTATATACAAAAAAATGGAATGAAATGTAAAACTATAAACAAAGTAAGTGGAGGATCACCTCATATTGTAGATGTTCTGAATTCTAAAAAGATTGCGTTAGTTATAAATACTGGTGGTGGCAGAAGTGAACATCGATTAAATGATGCAATAGCTTTGAGAAGAGCAACACTTATAAATAAAGTTCCTTATTGTACTAATATGTCTACTGCTAAAGCTTGTCTTGATGGAATTAGGTCTTTAAAAAATAAAAAAATATCTGTAAACTCTCTCCAAGATGTTGGTTAATCCACTTTCCAATCTGTAGGAAAAGAAACATAATTAACCTGCAAACATCTTCTTTCTTTAACTATTTCTTTTTTTTCCATACCATGCCAAGTGTTCGGTCCACTTGAAAAAAAATAACCATAATTGTCTTTATATGGAATTGTCTTTACTTTTTCCATTTTGGAGTTGTAAAGGTCTGTACCTAAACTTTTAGACTCATTAAATTTATTAATAAATAAAAGACACGACAATAATTTTTCTTTAATATCACAATGTGGCTTGAGCCAAAATCCTTTTCTATCACATATTACTTCAACTCTTACATATGAATTTGATAAGTCTTTATTAATAAGCTGTGAAATTTTTTCATATGTTTTTTTGGATTGTAATTCTTGAATAAACTTCACTAGATTTGGAAATTCTCTGGCGTTTTCTTTGGTAATAAAACATCTAAACTTTATAGCTTTACCTCCTGAAGCGATACCCTCTCTAAATTCTGCTGCCCCACCATCAATTGCACGCGTTCCATCATATGTTAAATTGTGTTCCTGAAGATTGGGAATATCGGCATTCACAATTTCTTTAATAGCTTCATTTGACAAGGGTTCGTTTAATTCCCAGTGTATAAATGGTTCATTATGTTCCTTAGAGTTATATAAAATAGAGTTAAGAAAAGTCATATTTATTAATTTTTTCCTTTATATAACTTGATACTCTTTTAGTTTCATCTAATTTTTGATAATTCCATTCTTCAACTGATGCTTCAAGATTTTTAATAATATTCAAGCTCTCAAATAAGTTAAAAAAGTCCTTAAATCTCTGATTATTTTTTTTTGGGGACATTTGCGCAACATATATTGGCTTACCAGTTAAAGCAGCTTCTGAAATCATTGAAGTAGAATCACACGTTACAACGATATGATCTGCTAATTGTAGAGATGAAAGATATGCATTTTTATCAACATTGGGTATTACAATTTGATTTTTATCGAAATAACTTTGAGCTTTTTCAATGATTTTTTTGGGTGTTCTCATGGATGGTATAACAATTACTTGATAATTACTTTGTATAAAATTTTTTTTAATTTTAAGAAAAATATTATCCAGTAAAATATCATCGTATCTATAATATTTATTTGGACCACCAATAATAAATGCAACTATCTTTTTTTTTGAGTCTATTTTAGATTTTAGGTAATTTTGACTTAGAACTAATTCATCTTTTGTGAGATAATGTATTGCTCCTTTAGTGGATATAACGTTTTCACCATCTAAATTATCATGTTCTGGCACAATAATAAAATCAAAATTTTTTAAAGATACTTTGGGATCTTGTATATGAATATTTATAATTTTATTTTTGTATTTATTTTTTAGATATATTGAAGGAATAACACTTTTTCTTCCACAGGAAATTATGATATTAAAATATTGATCTAATTTATTTTTAAAAACAAAATTTTTCACTGGAGTAATTTTTGGAGGTAAAAATCTCCATAAATTATTAAGTTCAATTTTTTCGTGTATAAAATCTAAGTCCAAACCTTTAGCCAACCCCTCTACCTGGCTGACCATTCCATGCATGCCTTCTGTTAACAATAAACCTTTTAATTTAGACATAAATTACTATATAGCTTTGATATGAATCAAAATCCAACTAAACACACAAAAGTGTTAAT
>MDSW01180463.1_pt1 | contig 10603 bp, 11 predicted proteins | sample 811171 | NCBI WGS metagenome assembly MDSW01 (sample SAMN05326641, study PRJNA326480) | marine metagenome | isolation source: seawater | place: Atlantic Ocean: North West | collected 2012 | reverse complement strand
GTTGATTTTGAAATGTATGGAAAGGATTTAATTGAGAGTGCAATTCTTTCAACTAAGATTATTAAAACATTAGGTAAATCTAACCCATCTGGTTTTGCTTATGAACTTTTTTTGGACGAAAAAGGTGAAAAAATATCTAAATCAAAAGGAAATGGAGTGACTATAGATGAATGGCTGAAATATGCATCTCCTCAAAGTTTATCACTTTACATGTATCAAAATCCGAAAAGAGCAAAAAAGTTGTATAAAGAAGTTGTTCCAAAAGCTGTTGATGAATATCTAGATTTTATAGAAAAAGGAAAAACTCAAAATGATCTACAGAAGTTAATGAATCCAGTTTGGCATGTTCATAACGGATCGATTCCAGAGGAAAATACAATTATGACTTTTTCAATGCTATTAAATTTAGTTGAAACGAGTAATGCAGAGAGCAAACAATTACTTTGGAAATTTGTAAAAAAATATAAGTCAGAAATAAATGAAAATGATCATCCAATTTTTGATAACTTAATAGAGTATGCAATAAAATACTTTAATGATGTTATAAAAACAAAAAAAGTTTACAAAACTCCAAATGAAAAGGAAAAAGTTGCATTGAAAGCTCTAATTAAGTCTTTAGATAATTGTAATGACAAAATGGCTCCTGAAGATATTCAAACAAATATTTTTACTGTTGGAAAAGAGAATGGTTATAAAGAAAATCTAAGAGAATGGTTTAAGCTTATCTATCAGGTTGTTTTTGGTGATGAAAATGGACCTAGAATGGGTTTCTTTATAAGTTTCTTTGGAGTAAATGAAACTAAAGAATTGATAAGAAAAAAAGTTGAAAATGTTTAATCTTATAAGACCTTTTATATTTAAATTTAGCCCCGAAGTTGCTCATTCATTAGCAATAAAAGCTTTAAAGTTAAACCAAATACCAGCTATAGACAAAACAACTAGAGGCACTATTCAAACTAAATTTTTTAGCAAAACCTTAAAATCTCCTATAGGTGTTGCTGCGGGATTTGATAAAAATGCAGAAGTTTATAATCCTCTTTATAAACTAGGATTTGGTTTTGTAGAGGTAGGGACAATAACTCCCAAGCCACAAATAGGAAATCCAAAGCCAAGAGTTTTTAGACTTGAAGAAGATGAAGCTTTAATTAATAGACTTGGATTTAATAATATTGGATCAGATGAGAGTAAAAAAAATATTGAGAATAATTCGCCTAATGGATTACTAGGCATTAATATAGGACCCAACAAAGATACAGAAAACAGAGTTGAGGACTATTTAATTTGTTTCAGGAAATTTCACAATTTAGCTGACTATATTACTATTAATATTTCCTCTCCTAATACAGAAAATTTAAGAAACTTTCATAAAAATGACGAGTTAGATAATCTTTTAAAAAGTATAAATGAAGAAAAGAAAAATTTAAATTCAAATGTACCAATAGCAGTAAAAGTATCTCCTGATATTGATGAAAAAAATATTGATGAAATTTCAGAAATTTTTTTAAAATATAATGTTCAGATAGCTATAGTTTCAAATACAACAGATAGAAACCGAGAAAATATATCTAATATAAATAAATTAGAAAAAGGTGGCTTATCTGGAAAGCCACTCGAAATTATATCTAATGAGTTAATTAATAAATTTTTTAAATCAGTTGGAAAAAAAATCTTAATAATAGGAGTTGGAGGAGTTGACTCTGCTAAAGGTGTTTTTAATAAAATAGTAAGTGGTGCCACTCTTGTACAATTATATACAGGCATGGTTTACAAAGGACCAACTATTGCATCAAAAATTAATAAAGAACTTGATGAAATTGTAAAAAGAGAAGGTTTTAAAAATATTTCTGAAGCAGTAGGAGTAAAAAATTAAATTAATTTAGGTTGTTTTTAAAATTATTAAAATATTATATTAAATAATTTATCCTTATGATCAAATCATTTGTATTATTTTGTATAAAATTAGTAAGATATTACTGGCATCAACCTAATATTAAAAGATCATTGGAAAACTTAAATATATCAAATGCCTTTGATGTTGGGGCTCACAAAGGTCAAACTGTCAACTATTTATTAGGTTTAAAAAATATAAAAAAAATTTACTCTTTTGAGCCACAAGATATCCCTTTTAAAGATTTAAAAAAAAAACATAAAAATAATAAAAAGGTTATTTTAAATAAAATCGCATTAAGTAATAGTAGAAAAAAAAAAATTTTTTATATAAATGAATTTTCAGAAACTTCTACTTTTTCAAAAATTAATAAAAATTCTACTTGGCTTAAAATTAAAAATAAAATATTAGATAAAAAAGACTCAATGCTTGACACAGTTGTTATCAGAACATCAACATTAGATGCATATGTAAATAAAAATAAAATTAAAACAATTGATTTATTAAAAATTGATACAGAAGGACACGAATTAGAAATTCTCAAAGGGTCAATAAATACTATGAAAAAAAACAAAATTAAATATATATTGATTGAACTACATACTTCTAAAATGTATAAAAATTATTCAAAAGAGAAAATTGAAAAATTTTTGAATAAAAATAATTTTATACTTTTGAAGAAATTTAAGTTTCCCTTCCATACTTTTGTAGATAGTCTTTACAGGCATAAAAAAATTTAAGCAAAAAATTAATCTTGACTGACAATGTTTAAGATCTTATATACATCTAAAATTTATGTCTAAGAAATGCGAACTTACTGGAAAGATACCTCTTAGAGGCCACAATGTTAGTCACGCTAACAATAAAACAAAAAGAAGATTTTTGCCAAACTTAAAAAAAGTAAAATTTACAAGTGAAATATTAGGAAAAAGTTTAAAGCTTACTGTATCAAATGCAGGAGTCAGATCTGTAGATAAAAAAGGTAGTTTTGATGAATTTATTAAATCGGTAAAATCAAGAGACTTATCTTCAAGATTAAAAAAACTTAAAAAAACTTTAATTAGTAAATCTTTGTAATGAGTAAATCTCTTTTATCACTCTCATTTTTTATGGGAGTAGTTGTCTTATCATCAAACTTTTTAGTACAATTTCCCATTAATTATTATGGATTAAATGAGATATTAACATATGGCGCATTTAGCTATCCTATAGCATTTTTAATAACTGATTTGGCTAATAGGTCATATGGAAAGATAGTAGCTCGCAAAATCGTTTATTTAGGTTTTTTATTAGGTATTTCTTTTACATTATTCTTTTCAACAAACTACTCTGATTTGATCTCTTTAAGAATTGCAATTGGTTCAGGGTCAGCTTTTTTAATTGCGCAAATGTTGGATATTCAGATATTTGATAGATTTAGAAAAAATAAATGGTTTGTTGCACCATTGGCATCATCTATTTTTGGTTCTGTTGTTGATACTTTTTTGTTTTTTTCAATATCATTTGCTGGTACAGGTATTCCATGGATTACTCTCTCTTTGGGTGATTTAGGAGTTAAACTATTTGTTGCTTTAGCTATGCTCATACCATTTAGATTTTTATTAAATACCTTTAAACCTATAACTTAATATAAAAATTTATAAGATAAAATTTTATAAGCTAATTTAGCTACTAAAAAGTTATATGAATTAAATCCTTTTATAGGTGCAAGTTCATTTATATCAGCCCCAACTACTTTAGAATTTTTTATTGCAATTTTTATAATTTCTAAAGTTTCATCCCATAGCAAACCTCCTGGTTCAGGCGTTCCAGTTGCAGGCATTATACTGCTATCTAAACCATCTACATCAAATGTTAGATAAACGGTTTTATTTTTTATTAGTTTCTTAAATTTTTTTAAATCCCATTTTTTTTTATCTTTTGCCCAAAAAATTTTAATTCTAGATGAATTTTTTTTTAAAAATGGTATCTCACTTTTTGATATATTTCTTATTCCAAAAGAAATTAGTGAAACATTTTTATAATCCAAACATCTTCTAATGGCTGACGCATGTGAGTACTTCTCTCCATTGTAACTTTCTCTTAAGTCAGCATGAGCATCAAAATGTAAAATACAAAGTTTTTTATATTTTTTTGTAAATGGGTAAATACACGCAGGAGTAATTGAATGTTCTCCACCTAAAGTTAATGGAAATATATCTTTTTTAAGAATATTCTCATTAATTTTAGACATTTTTTTTAAAGCCTTTTTTATATTATTATCTATTTTAAATGGTTTAAGAGTTTTAATTCCAATTTTTTTAAATGGCTCACAATTCAATTCTTCATCATAAAGTTCTACTTGATGGGAAGCTTTTATAATTTCTTTTGGCCCATTTTTCGTTCCACCGCCATAACTAACAGTTTTTTCAAGTCCGAAAGGTATTACAATTACTTTTTCTTTAAAGTTAAACTTATTATCAATCCCTAAAAATCCTTTTTTATTTGATAAAAATTCTAAATTTGCTTTCATATTATATTTCAATTTCACCTCTTAAAAATGTAACTGCCTTACCCCCAATTGTAACTCTATCATCATTATAAGTACAATAAAGTTCTCCACCTCTCTCTGAAATTTGACGAGCTATAAGTTCTTTTTTTTTTAGGTTTTTTGACCAATAAGGAATAAGTTCGCAATGTGCAGATCCAGTAACTGGATCCTCTGGTATGCCCAATTTTGGTGCAAAATTTCTTGATACGAAATCAACTTTTTTTCCAGGTGCTGTGATAATTACCGCAGGGTAATCTAATTTTTTAATTTTCTCCATATTTGGATATATATTTTTTATTTCTTCTTCATTGTCAAAAACTGCAACAGCGTCTCTATGACGATATAATTCTTTTGGTCTTTTTCCAAGAGCATCTGCTACTTTATCAAAATTATTTTCAATTTCAGGATTTCTAGAAGGGAAATCCATTAAGTATAAATTTTTTTTATAAGTTACCTTTAATATATCTTTAATTTTTGTATTAAATATTATTTCATTTAGACTTAATTTAAACTCACTCAAAATTACATGAGCAGTAGCAAGAGTTGGATGTCCAGCTAAATCTAATTCAGAGATAGGCGTAAACCAGCGAATATCAAATTTATTTTTATTTTTAATAAAAAATGCTGTTTCAGATAAATTATTTTCTTGTGCAATTTTTTGCATTATATCATCATCAATCCAATCTTCTAAAGGACATACAGCAGCAGGATTTCCTGTAAAAATTTTGGAAGTAAACGCATCAACTTGATATATAGGTATTTTCATTATTAATAATTATTATATTTACTATTTAAATATATTTGAAAAGTTTTTTCTTTTTCTATTTTTCCACTGAGCTCTATGATATACATCACTTATAATTAAAGGAAGAACACTAGTCGCTTCAGCAAAAACCATTTGCTCTTTTGTAATATCTACCTTACCCCATGAACTTGCCTCTTTTAATGTAGAACTACTGCAAGCACCATCTCTTGAATCGGCAACAGTAATTTGTATTGCATATTTGTGCATGTCAACATTTTTTCCTAATAGTTCAGCACATATAACGGTATCCTGAATAAAATTTTTTGGAACACCACCACCAATCATAAATAATCCAGATTTTTTAGATTTTATTTTTATTTCAGTTAATTCACGAAATTCTCTAATTGCATCTATAGTAATATGTTTTTTTGGATTTCTTTCTTGATGCATTACTAGTCCAAATCCAGCACTAGAGTCTGTAAAAGCAGGACAAAAAATAGGTACATTATTATCATATGCCATTTCAATTAAAGATCCTTTCTTTTTAGCATTTGATTTTAAATATTTTCCTATTTCATTAATAAATTCTCTAGAAGTATAACTTTTTGGTTCTAAATTATCTGCAATTTCGCTGATTATTTTATCGCACATTTGTAATTCATTTTCATCTATGTATGTATCGTAAATTCTATCTATATAATTTTCTCTTAACTCTTTATCATTTTGAAATTGAGATCCTTGGTAATGCTTGAAACCTAGGGCTTCAAAAAAATCCATGTCAATTATAGATGCTCCCGTAGCTACAATTGCATCAACCATATTGTATTTGATCATATCTCTATAAATATGCATACAACCAGCAGCTGAAGTAGATCCAGCTAGAGTTAAAAAAATAGTACAACTTTTATCTTTCAACATATCATTATAGATATTAGCTGCATTTGCAGTTTCTCTGGAAACGAAAGACATTTTTTGCATAGAAGATATTATACTTCTCGAATCAAATGAAGTGATGTCTATATGTTCAACTTCTTTGCTTAAGAAATCTTTTTTTCTATTATGGAATAAATTTTTTTTATCTGACATTAAGCAACAAGAAACTCTTTATTAGTTTCTCTGCCATACATAGTCATAATTGGATCGTCTTCTACTTCAAATATGTTATTTGAAAAAAAACCGTTAAATTCTGTTCTAAATGTTAGGCCATAAGCACCCAATTGACCTAACTCAATATAATCATTTTCTTTTATGTTATTTGGCAAAATGAAAGGCCCTTTCATATAATCCATACTATCGCATGTAGGTCCGTAGAAATCAAATGAAGTTAATTTTTTTGAAATAAATTTTGCATTTTTAATAATTCTCGAAGGATAAACAATATTTGGTACGCCTGCATCGAAAAGTGTTCCATACGTTCCATCGTTAATATATAATTTATTTTTTTTTCTTAAATTTACTCTAACTATTGTTGAACCACTTTCGGCAACTATTGCTCTGCCTGGTTCACATATGATTTCAGGAAGTTTTTTTAATTTTAAATTTGATAAAGCATTATTAATTTCTTTAAAATAATTATCTAGAGACTGTGGAATTAAGTCAGGATATATTGTTGGAAAACCTCCTCCTATATTTATTACATCTGGTATAACTTTTGTTTTTTTAATAATATTACCAATTTCAGTAATTCCTTTTGTGTAAGATATTGGGTGCATACACTGTGAACCCACATGAAAGCTTAATCCTACTTTTTTTGCATATTGCTTTGCCAACCTCAACAATGCAGAAGCTTCTGAAGTAATTGCTCCAAATTTTTTTGATAAGTCTATTTCTGCATGCTCATTTGAAACTGCTACTCTTACAAATAATACTAAATCTTTTGCTTTATTTGTACTTTCAATAATTTTAATTAATTCTTCTTTAGTATCTAAAGAGTATGCCTTTATCCCATATTTAAAGTAAGCCTCGTTTATATTTTCTCTACTTTTAACAGTATGCATATAAGCACAAATAGCATTTGGGCTTATTTTTTTAATTGTCTCGATTTCTTTAATTGATGCTATATCAAAATTGTTAATTCCACTTTCAACAATAGTTTTTAACACGATTGGATTTGGATTGGTTTTAACTGCGTAGAGAATTTTTCCTGGAAATTTGTTTATAAAATATTTCGAGGATAATTGTATTGATTTTCGTCTAATACAATAAACCGGCTCTGTAGGTTTCAGCTGATTTACTAGCTCATCAACTGATTTAAATTTTTCCATTAAATACCTCAAAAAAAATTTAACAAAAAAAACCGCATATCTTTTATGCAATTTCTGTATAAATTCAGCATTTATGGGATATGAATACCAAAGTAAAGTAAATAATTTCATTGAAATTTAAAAAATCGTTTCCATATAAAAGTACCTATGACAAATGTACAAAATACAAAAAAAATAAGCGAATTTAACGATAATTCGCTATTAATAGTAGATGATGATAATCCATTTAGAGAGAGACTATCAAGGGCAATGGAAAAAAAAGGTTTTAAGGTTTCACAAGCAGAAAGTGTAAAAGTTGGAATTGAATCTGTAAAATTGAATAAGCCTGCTTTTGCAGTTGTAGATTTAAGATTAAATGATGGAAATGGGCTAGAGGTAGTAAAAGAGATACAAACAAAAAATCCTGATAGCAGAATAATAATGCTAACAGGATATGGAAATATTCCAACAGCTGTAGCAGCTATTAAAGAAGGCGCGATCGATTATCTTGCAAAACCAGCTGATGCTGATGATGTGGAAAAAGCACTTTTAGCAGATCCAAATAAAAAAGCTTCACCTCCAGAAAATCCCATGTCAGCTGATAGGGTGAAATGGGAACATATACATAGAGTGTTCGAGTTGTGTAACAGAAATGTCTCTGAAACTGCAAGACGTTTGAAGATGCACAGAAGAACATTGCAGAGAATATTATCTAAAAGATCTCCTAGATAAATTTTCTAAATTTTACAATTTTTTTTACTAAAACAGTTAACATTAATATTTTAAATAATTCAGCTAACAAGAAAGGGTAAACACCAAGTTGTAGTATTGGTTTATCCCAACCTATTAATGTCCCTAGCCAGACTACACCAAAAAAATAAATAACTGATGTAGACACTAAAATTTTTAAAAAGTTAATTACATAATTTGAATTATATTTAAAATAACCTGCAATAAAACAAGCGAATACAAATCCTATTAAATAACCCATTGTAGGTCCAATAAAATAAGTAATACCTATTCCTTTTTCTGGAGAATTAGAAAATACTGGTAAGCCAGCAATACCTTCTAGCAGGTATAGAAAAATTGTTGTTACTCCAATTTTGTAACCAAAAGAAATACCCAAAAACAATACAACAAAAGTTTGCATTGTCATCGGCACTGGATAAAAAGGAATTTTAATCTTTGCAGAAATTGTTAATAAAATTGATCCTAAAAGAGAAAGTAAAAAAATTTTAATAATTTTATTATTTGATATCGTTTTTGCAAGTTCCATTTACTTATTTTACATCCTAAAAAAAAATTAATCTAGTTTTTTGTTAACCTTAAAAATACGTCTTCTAAGTCACCATCAACAGTTGAAATATCAATTATTTTTATGTTTTGAGTAATTAAATAATTAATTATTTGGTCAATATTAATTTTGCTCTTTTCATAAGAAACACATAAATTACAATTTTCATTTGAAATAACCTTTAATGATTTTAAAATATTTCCACTAATATCTGGTTTTTTATCAGTAATAAAATTTACAATTTTGGTCTGAATTTTATTTAAAAGATTTTTTGTTGTATCCAAAGCTACCAATTTACCATGACTTAAAATTCCTATTCTGTCACACATTTTTTCTGCTTCTTCTAAATAATGAGTTGTAAGTATTATGGTAACACCTTTATCATTTAATGATCTTACATTTTCCCATAATTTTTGCCGTAAGTCTACATCAACCCCTGCGGTTGGTTCATCTAATATTATTATAGGAGGTTGATGAACCATAGCTTTTGCCACCATTAATCTTCTTTTCATTCCACCAGACAAGCTCCTTGAATAACTATTAGCTTGCTTTTCTAAAGACACTAATTTCAAAATTGTATCTGTAATTCTATCTTTTTTTTTAACTCCATATAATCCTGCCTGTAATTCTAATAAACTTTTAGGGCTAAAAAATGGATCTACATTTACTTCTTGGGGAACTATCCCAATTGATGCTCTTACTTGTCTAGGATTTTTATCTAAATCAAAACCCCAAACATTTACGCTACCTTCGCTTTTTACTACTGATCCTCCAAGTATGTTAATAAAAGTACTTTTTCCTGCTCCGTTTGGTCCCAACAATCCAAAAATTTCACCCTGTTTCACTTCTAAGTTTAAACTTTTTAATGCTTGAACAATATTTGCCCCTTTTTTTAAATAAGTTTTTTTTAAGTTTTTAACATCTACTACATTTTTTTTTTCCATTTGTGGTTATACATTTATATCATTAAGAGAAATAAGATAACATTATTATATGAGTAAAATAAAAAAAAATGATCATTTCTATTTAATAGATGGATCAGGTTATATTTTTAGAGCCTATTATGCTTTACCACCATTAACTAGAAAAAGTGATGGACTTCCCACAGGTGCAGTGAGTGGTTTTTGTAACATGCTCTTCAAACTTTTAGAAGATTCAAAATCAAATGAAAACATGGAGAAACCAACTCATTTTGCAGTAATCTTTGACTCAGCTAGACAAACATTTAGAAATGAAATTTACAGCAATTACAAAGCTAATCGATCAGAAGCACCAGATGATTTAGTTCCTCAGTTTGAATATATTAGAAAATCTGTATTAGCTTTTAATTTACCTTCTGTTGATCTTCCAAACTATGAGGCAGATGATTTAATTGCAACTTATGTAGAAAAAATTCTTAAAAAAGGTGCAAAGGTTACAATAGTTTCCTCGGATAAAGATTTGATGCAACTTTATAAAAAAGATGTTCGAATTTTTGATCCAATGAAAAATAAATTTATTACAGATGATGACATAATGAATAAATTCGGAGTTGATGCCTCAAAAGTAATTGATGTTCAATCTCTTGCAGGAGATAGTAGTGATAATGTTCCTGGAGTTCCAGGAATAGGTATAAAAACTGCTGCTGAACTAATCAACAAATATGGAACTTTAGAAAAACTTTTAAAATCTGCTCATGAAATCAAACAAAATAAAAGAAGAGAGACGCTTATAGAAAATAAAGACAAAGCTTTGATAAGCAAGCAACTTGTTACCCTAAAGTATGACACTCCAATAAAAAGAGATTTAAGTGAATTTATATTAAAAGATATAGATAAAGATAAATTATATAAATTTTTAAGAGAAATGGAATTTAATAGATTATTAAGTTCTGCAATTTCAGCTTATGGAGAACCTAAACTAT
>MDSW01002920.1_pt1 | contig 10605 bp, 10 predicted proteins | sample 811171 | NCBI WGS metagenome assembly MDSW01 (sample SAMN05326641, study PRJNA326480) | marine metagenome | isolation source: seawater | place: Atlantic Ocean: North West | collected 2012 | reverse complement strand
GTCGGGGTGGAGTTGAAAGGCGTCAGTTGGAGTTGAAAGGCGCCGAGGACGGGGATTGAAAGCGGGGGGTGGGCGCAGAGAGACGCCGGGAAAAGTCCTTAAGGATCGGCGTCCACATCGCCAACGCGGTCGTATGGGGACCAGTGTATAGAACGCACCTCATGCTCGACGCCGGCGGCGTGTACGTCTTCCAAATCCTCGCCCGCGCGTCCTTCGCTTTTCTCTCCGCCGCGCGCAGCCGCTGCGCGCCCGCGATCGGGTCGGTCATGAGCGCGACGGACCAGTCCACGACTTTCGCGAGGCCTTCGGAGACGAGCGCGGCGGCGACGTCCACGGGTGCGCCGTTTTCCGCGAACAACACCGTCGCGTGGAGATTATCGTACTTGTCCGCGCCTTCGAACACGACGCGAACCTCGCGGTGTAAGAGTCGGCATTCGGTGAAGTGTTTCGCCTCGCGCGCGAAGGGTTCGGGCGCAGCTGCGACGGTTGACGTTCCATCTTCCCCGCCCGCCGCCGCGTCGAGTTTCGGTCTTTTCCCCATCGCCGGGCACTGCGCGCCGGCGACGTTGACCGTGATCGTCGCGTGTCTCGTCTCGAGCTCGTCCGTGAGAAGGCACACGCGGAGGCAGCCGCCGTTCAGCACGGCTTCGACGATCGCGGGCGTCGGAACGCCGCGGCGGGTGGAAAGTAACGTACGGTTATCGACCGTTTCTGGCGCCGGCGGGGAGCGCGTCGCCGCCGCGAGTTTCGTCGCGTCCTTCGTCCACAGACCCGCCTCGCGCGTCTGCGCCTCTCGCTCCGCGTCGACGAGCTCGTCGTAGTTCGCCGCGGCGTCGCCGCCCTGGGACGGCCGCACGCGCGCCCATCCGTGAGAAACGCTCGCGAGAGAGACGTTTTCGTCCCCGACGTAGATCGTCCCGAACTCGCGGCCGATGGACGAGACGACGTACTCGACGCGAAATTTTATGCGTCGTCCGACGAGGCGCTTGCGAAGAAACTCCCTCGAGTCCCACGCGAACGGCTCGTCCCTCGTGGAGTTATCGCGACGCGCCTGGGAGACGATCGCGGGACCGGGACGAGGGGAAGGAAGCGTCAGCGTCGCGGGCGGCGACGGCGCGGCGTCGTCCATCTCAGGCTGAGAAGATCGACGCAGATCTCCGTCGATCGTTCGATCGGACGCGGCGGGGGTCGAAGGGAAAGCGAACGTCGCGGACGACGTTTGGATCGACCGATCGACCGAACGATCGGTCGAACGCGCGCGATCTCGCGTTCGCGGCGCGGGGACGCACCATGCGAGGCGCGATGAGGGACGCGAGCGTGATCGTCTTCTCCGGCGGCGGGCCAGCCTGCGGCGGGGCGGTGGGGGGGGAGGGCGCGGGCGTCGTCAGTCGGCGGAGCGATCGAGGCGCGAGAGTGCCGATCTCGTCCGATCGAACGGTCGATCCGTCCGAGAGGGCGTCGACGACGACGACGACGACGACGACGACGACGCACCGCCGCGGAGGCGCCCATGACGACGACGCAATCGCCGCTCGGCACGGCCTTGACGAGGCCGTGCAGCCATCCGGTGCCTTCGGGAGCCATGGCGTTCGGTCGGAGAGCGCGCGCGTTAAATATGACGCTGTCGCGACGAACAGCCGCGCGCTGCAGCTGCTACCTGCAGCTGCTGCGTCCTCATTTTATTTTCGGAGACGAACAGTTTCGTCTTCTTCGGCGCCGGCGAGCCGCCGAGCGCGACGAGAGCAGAGATCGAAGAGAGAAGAGCGACGCGAGCGAACGAATAGTCTACCGCGCCGTTTACGTTACACGCGCCGCGAACGTCTACGCGTCCGACGCGTCGTCGCAGCGCGTCACCTCTTCACGACGGACGCGAAGGACACTTTCAGTTTCCCACCCGGCGCCTTGGCCTTCGCGGCGGCGCGCTCTCCGACGTCGCCGCCGATCTCGTCGTGCGTCCCGCCCAACCCCGCGATGTCGTCGTCGTGATCCACGGGCTCGGGGACCTCGATCGCGGCGGCGGCGGTCTCCGTCGTCGTCGTCGTCGTCTCGTTCTCTTTATCCTCACCGCCCGCGTCCTCCGCCGCCGCCGCCGCCGCGTCGTCGCCCTCGCCCTTCTTCTCGCGCTTCGCCGCCGGCTCCTCGCCGTCCGCCGCCGCCGAGGCACCCGCTTCCGCGTCTTCTTCCCCGTTCCCGTTCGCGTCGTCCTCGCGCGCGCGCTTCGCCCCGACCGCGGCGGCGGCGGCGCCACCCTCCGCGTTCTCCTCCGCGGCGGCTTGCGCCGCCGCCGCCGCCGCCGCCGCCGCCGCCGCCCTCTCGTTCGCCGCCGCCGCCGCCTTCGGATCCGCCGGCGTTCGCGCCTCCTCCTTCCCTTCCTTCCCGGAGTCCGGGATCGCCCACGCCGGGACGTCCTTCCGTTTCATGTGCTTCACGTGCACCTCCATCCCGGGCTGCCACTGCACGGTGCCGTCCGCGCGGTTCACCCACGACGTCACGAGCATCTGAGGGTCGTTCCATACGAGCGAACGTCGGGGTGGATTTCATAGGCGTCAGAAGTGGAGTTGAAAGGCGTCGAGGTCGGGGATTGAAAGGAAGGGGTGGGCGGAGAGAAACGCCGGGAAAAGTCCTTAAGGATCGGCGTTCACCACGCGAACGGGGTCGTATGGGGACCAGTGTAAGATCGAACGCGCCTGAAATTGCTCAACCGCGGGGTTCAAGTTCAGAGTCCCTCGAGGCGCGGGGCCGCCCGTCGTCGGCGGCGGCGCGGGGCCTAACCCGATGTAATAGATGCAGTGCAGCGCGGAATCCTTCGCGGGGTCCTGCTTGCGCTCCGGGTACGGGTGCGCGATGAGCGCGCCGCCGCTGCACGTCTCCACCGCCTGCACGAGCATGCGTAATCGCGAGTGGACCCACCCTTCCCACTTTTTGAAGTCGTCCTCCGTGATTGCGCACATGGTGACTTGAAGGTAGTGCTTGTGCATCGTGAAGAACGGCAGCGGCTCCCAGAGCGACTCCCACTTCGTCTGGCCCATGAGAATCTTCGCGCACGTCTCCCTCCCTCGCTTGAACTCTCGCTTTAACACGTGCAGCGTGGAGTGCGTCACGTTAAACGTCGAATTTTGCGCCGGATACGCGGGGGTGATGATCTTCATCAGTTGAAACCGCTCAGCCTTGTTCACGCGCTCGTCCCACACCCTCAACCCGTGGCCTTCATCGATGATCGCGGTCAACATGACCGGCGTCGTCCACTGCCACGCGTCCCAGAGCTGAAAGAACGAGTACACGAGCATCGACGCCGCGGCGTTCGGGTACAGCTGGCAGACGCGCGCGACGAGAATCGCCAGGTTCACGCCGCCGAAAAACCCCTGCACGTTTGAATACACCCCGCGCTCTCGCGCCCACACGCGAAGCGCGCGGAGCGCGATGCGGAAAGAGGCGTGGTTCGGCACGAGCCGGAGGAGTTGATCCGCGACGCGGCAGCCGTTCAGGGACTTCACGGACGCGTCGTCGAGGTTCTGAAGGATCGACGTCTGGCACACGTCCAAATCTTCCGGCACCGCGATGAACGACGGCAACGACGTGTACGCCATGTCGACTTCGAAGCCGCGGAAGATGAGCTTGAGCTCCGGTACGACCGCGTCTGGGACCGCGACGATCCTGTCCGTGCCCGGGTGGTTCTTCATCGCGAGGTAGAAGCTCCCTTCGTACTCCGTCCACTCGCTTCCGAAGAAATCTTCGCTTCGGCTGAGATGCCGCGGACCGATGCACAGCGTATCGATATCCGCCGCGGGGCCGTGGACGCCCAGCCGGTACGACCCGAACGTGTACAGGTTACACCGCGGCTCGAGGTCCTCTTCGATCCCTTTCGCCGCGGACGCCGCCTTCACCCACTCCTGCAGCGCCTCGTTGATCTCGCCCAGAACTTCCTCGCGTCGCGCGCACTCCTCCGGGGATTCGAACACGTTCTCGAGGTGCAGCCGCGCCTCGAGCTCCGCGCTGAGCTTCACGTCCATCGCCGTCGGCGCAGCCTCGCTCAGGGGTTTGTCCAGGGACGCCATCGCGCGCGGGTCGCGCGCGAGCGGGTCGCGCGCGTCGCGGGTCGCCGCCGCGAGGGGCGCGATCCGATCGATCCCTCCCTCGCCCCGAGCGAAGAGGCACCGCCGATCGTTCGATAAATCGGATCGCGCGGGAGACGAGCGGGCGGATCGCGCGCGCGCGCGTCGGTCGCGGGCTCGAACGCGCGCGCGGTGCTCGCGCCGACGACGACGACGACGACGACGACGAGTTCGCGCGGGGGGTGCGCGTGCGGACGGCGACCGTCGCGCGGGGGCGGTGTGCGGGGGCGTGCCGTCGCCGCCGCCGCTTCGATCGAAAGTCGTCAGGCGATGAGCGCGCGCGAGCGCCGATGACTCGTCGTGGCTTTTCGAAAACGTGAGCAGACGCGTCGCGCGCGCCGCACGCGTCGCTCTCGCGATGCCGCCGCCGCCGCCGCCGCCGCCGCCGGACGTCCTCGAGGCCCTCCTCGACGCGTGCGAGGAGGGCAACCTCTCCGCCGTGAAGGCGACGATCGCGCGCGCGGGAGGCGGCGGGCGCGGCGCGAGGGCGCTCCTCGCGGGGAAGGACGCCGACGGGCAGCTCGCGATCCACCGCGCGACCAACTCTGGCGACCTGGAGTGCGTGCGATTCGTGACGGAGAACGGCGACGTCGGCGCGTGCAACGCGCGGGACGACCACGACATGACGCCGTTCCATCTCGCGTGCGAGGGGGGCTTCCTGGGCATCGTGGTGCGCCGCCCGGGCGGGGTCGGCCCGCTCTATATTTTCTAGATGCTTCCGTTCGACGCCTCCGAACCGAACGCGCTCGCTTCCGTTCCGTTCCATCCCATCCCATCCCATCCCGTTCGCATCCGCTCGTAGTCGCGCTGAACCAACACGACGCCCTCCCTCCCTCGCTCCCTCCGCGTCCTCCGCGCGCGCGCGCTCTTCCGTCCGCAGAAATACTTCGCGTCGCGCCCGGGTCTGGACCGATCGATGGCGTCGTCGAAGAAGACGTCGTATTTCCTCGCGCAGAGGCACGGGCACTCGGAGGTGGTGGCGTTTTTAGACGAGCTCGAGCGACGCGAGGAAGCCGCCGCGGCCGCGGACGGCGGGAGGGAAGGCGACGCGTTCAAGACGCCGCCGGCGAGGAAGAAGGGCGCGAACGCGAACGCGAACGCGAACGCGGCGGGGACGCCGTTCAGGCGCGTTCTATACACTGGTCCCCATACGACCGCGTTGGCGATGTGGACGCCGATCCTTAAGGACTTTGCCCGTCGCATCTCTCCGCCCACCCCTCCCTTTCAATACCCGCCCTCGGCGCCTTTCAACGCCAACTGACGCCTTTGAACTCCACCCCGACATTCGCTTGTATACAACGGCCCTCAGTCCGAGTCCGCACGGACACCCGCTCGCGAAGGAAGATTCGAGGACGTGCGTCGTGATGTGACGTCCTCGAGGAACGGTCGGCGTTCACCCTTCCGCGCGAACGCGGTCGTGTGGGGACCAGTGTGTAGACGCGACGCGACGCGAGACGACGACGAACGCATAACTTAGAACACGATAGCACGAAGAAGAAGACGCCGACGACGCGAGACGTAAGTTGCGATAATGTTACGGTACCGATCTTACAAACGAAAAAACAACTCCGGCGCGCCGCCCGGCTCCCCTCCCCCCCGTCGCGCGCGCGCGTCGCGACTACAACTCCTCCGGCGCGGCCGCCGCCGGCGCGATCCCCAAGCTCCTGTACCCCCCCTCCCTCGCCCACTTGTCGATCTCTCTCGCGCGCGCCACCGGCAGCGGATGCGTCAGCTGTTTATTCTGCGCGTTTCGCAGATACCACCCCAGCGGCGACGCCGTCGCCTCGTCGTACCCGCGCGCTTGATCCAGGAACGCGTCCACGTTGAGCTGCCCGGACAGCTTCGGGCACCCCCCGGAGAGTTTCATGAGCACGGAGACGACCACGGATGGGTCGCCGGCGACGAGCAGCGCGGCGCGATCGCACGACAGCTCCGCGGCGCGGACCCAACGCATCAATTCGTCATTAAAGTTAGCCGCCACGAAGGACGGCACGAGCGGCGTGATCTCCGCGCCGAGCGTCAGCAAGTTCGCCACCGTGAGCCACACGCCGTGGTCGCACTTTAAGTGCCCGAGCTCGTGCGCGATGACCGCGCGCAGCTCCGCGGGGGACATGAGCTCGACGAGCGCGGTGTGGACGACCACGACGGGCTCGCGGCCTGAGGGTCGTTCCATACAAAGCGATGTCGGGGTGGAGTTGAAAGGCGTCAGTCGGAGTTGAAAGGCGTCGAGGTGTGTCGGGATTGAAAGCGAGGGGTGGGCGGATCGGCGTTCACCACGCCAACGCGGTCGTATGGGGACCAGTGTATAGAACGCGCCGGAGATGGCGAGCGTGTACGCGTTCGGCTGCGACGACTGACGAATGTACAACGCCGGCGGCTTCACGTCCAGCACCTCCGCGGCGTCGATGACGAGCTGATGCACGCTCGGGAGCTGGTTCGGACCCACGAGCACGGAGGTTGATATCTGCTCCATGATGAGCATCTGCTCCGCGACCGGCGTCACGATGCTCTTCGTGATGTTCGACAGGCCCGGGATCGCCTCCAGGAGCGACGTGTTCTGCTGGTCCAGCGGGTGGCGGAAGTCGCGCGCGGCCACCTTCTTCCTGACGACGTTGTTGCGGCGGCGCGACGCGGCGGCGTCGTCGTCGTCGTCGTCGTGTGACGCGGAGCGCGGCCACGGCGAGGATGGGAACGACGACGGCGTCGCGGACGACGCCGCGGACGCGCGCGCGCGGACGTCGTTTCGTCGGAGGACGACGCGTCCGTCGTCGTCGTTTAAACGCGGACGCGGATCTCGCGGCGCGACGGACGCGCGGCGCGCGACGCCGCGGTTCGAGACGGCGGACGCGCGCGGAGCGACGCGCGCGCGCGGCGCCGCCGACGACGCGAGGAGGGCGGACATCGCGCGGGCGTCGTCCCAGCGCGCGCGTGCGAGTGCACGCGGGGTGGTGACGTCGACGGGAATGTGATATTTTTTTTTCGATGTCAGCAAAACCAAGACTGACAGCTGCAAGCTGTGCGTTTTTCGTCGTTCACTGCGCGCTCGCCTTCGTCGTCGTCGTCGTCGTCGTCGTTCGCGGCCGATTAAAGCGTCGGCGGCTCCGTCCCCACCCCACCGTCCTCTCACGCGACGCACGCCTGCTCCTTCTCGATCTGCGCGACGACGCCCTTCACGACGGCGTCGACGTCGCCCGCCGACGCCGGCGCCGCGACGCGCGCGCTGAGGGTCGAGCGTCCGCGCGAAGAAGCGACGTCGGGGCGGCGTTCAAAGGCGCGTCAGTCGGAGTTGAAAGGCGACGCGGTCGAGCGTTGAAACCGAGGGACCCTGGGCGGAGAGAAGCGCCGGACGAAGTCCTCGAGGAACGGCGTGCACCGCGCGAACGCGGTCGTGTGGGGACCAGTGTGATGACCGGGACGCGCCCGAGGTCGGTTTCCTCGTCGTCCTCCGCGCCGCCGCGGTCGCGCGCCTCCAGCGACGCCACGCTCTTCGCGGTGATCAGCACGTGCGCGAGCTTCAGCGGCGACTTCCGCTTCGATTTGTCGTCGTGCTCCTTGGCGTCAACCTTGACCGCCTTGACTCGCACGCCGAGCGCGGACGCGAACGCCCTGAGGTCTTTCATCGCCGGCTCGGTGACGTGCTCGTCGCTCAGTTTCTCGAAGCGCGCGTCGAGGAGCTTGTTGTGCGACGTCTTGAGCCTCTTCCGCGCGGCGTCGGACGCGTCCGCGGGGTACTCCGGCTCGTCGTCGAGGAGCGCGGGCGCGTCGTTCGCCTTGTCGCGGATGCGCTTCACGAGCTCGGTCTGGCGCGCGCGACGGACGGGGCGAGCGCGGACGCGTGAGCGCACGCGCGGCGCGGCGCGGAGGGGGAAGAGAGAGAGAGAGGGCGCGCGGGCGGACCTTGGCGTCTTCGAGGCGCTTCAGCGTCCTGGCGCTCATCGTCGCGTACCCGCTGCGATCGGGCTGCTCCTTCGCGGGCTTCGCGTCGACGGGAGCGGGGGGCGGGGCGGGGGAGGAGGACATGACGCGCGCGGCGGGCGAGTGGACTGGCGGGCGGGCGGCGAGGAGTGCGACGACGAGCGCGACGCGGCGCCCGATTTGAACGATCTCATCAGTGCAACTTTTCGCGAAGAGGAAACCCTACCGCCCCTTCACGTCCGCGCGCGCGTCCGCCTCCGCGCGCGATGTCCGGCAAGCGATCGCGCGGGCCGTGGACGCTCGAGAGCATGGAGATCGCCGCGCGTCAAAGCGTCGACGCGGCGATGGACCTCGGAAGGCGGTATCGCGAGGGCGACGGCGTCGAGCAGAGCGACAAAGAAGCGCTCCGTTGCTTCCTGCAAGCTGTCGCGCTGCGCGACGCGCCGCCGCCGGCGCCTCCGCTGGCAGCGGCGACCGCGAAACCTGGTGGATCTGAGCGCCGCGATCATCATACCCCTGCCGCGCCTGCGCCTCGCGACTTCAACGACGTCAACAAGGACGTCGCGTGCCTCGTGTTCGCGCACCTTCGAAGGTATAGAGACCGCGTGGCGCTTTCTCGGGTGAGCAAAGTCTGGAGGGACGCCTCGAAGGAGGCGGCGTCTTTGCCGGACAGACTCGAATTGGGTAACCATTGGTATATTGGAAGGAGGAATGATCGCTTTTATAATTGGGTGACCATGTGTACACTTTTAGGAAGAATGATCGAGTATCTGATGCAACACAACGGCGTGCTCACCCTCCCGAAGCAGCGGGTTCACGACCTTCTGGTGAGTGTGTTTTTGAACGATGACGAAGCATATTTTTGCGATGACGCCGCATGCTTCGGTGAATTCGAACTGATGAAATGGTTGAGGCAGCACGATTACCCTTGGTCCGAGCATACGTGCAAAGATGTTGCGTATGGAGGACACCTTCACGTGCTGAAGTGGGCGCGCGAGAACGGCGCATCTTGGGACATTCGGACTTGCCAATATGCCGCTCAAAACAAACACTGGCACATTCTGCGGTACGCGATCGACAACGGCTGCCCGGGAGCTGAGAGGTACTACTCCTGGTACTACTCTGTACTACCACCGGCCTGAATGAACCGATGCGAACGATGCCAACGCGACGAAGTCGCTCTCACGCCAAGCTGCATGCGACGATACTGTCATACGATACGAGCACGTTTCTACCTACTCGAACGCTCGCGCCGCGACCGCTATGATATTCCTCATCAGAACCAATCCCCGACGATGACGCGCGTGTTGTCGTGCGCCCCCGCCGCCGCCTCGATCGCGCGCTCGACGTAATCCCTCGCGTGCTTCGCGAGCGCGTCGCTGTCCTCCCACAGGTCCCTCCACACGCACAGCGTGTTGGACAGATCCTCGCTGACGACCTTCCCGCTGAAGCTCTCGAACGTGATGGGTCCGCGGTATTGAATCTCCGCGAGGCCGTAAAACAGCCGACAGAAATCCACGTTCCCGGTGCCCAACTGCCCGCGGTGCGACTCCCCGACGTGCACGTACCCGAGCTTATCCCCGCACGTCTTCACCGCCTGCCGTAAACTCCGCTCCTCGATGCACATGTGATACGAGTCTAAGTGCACGCGCACGTTGTCTTCGTTCACTTCGGATATAAATTCCATCGCCTGCGCTGCGGTGTTCAGCACGTTGGTCTCGTACCGGTTCACCACCTCCAAACCCAGGATCACGCCGGCGTCGTTCGCTCTCCGCGCGACGCGCTTGATCGCGGCGATCGAGTTTTCGTACCCTCGCTTCGTCACCGGCTTATCGTACTTCCCCAGCGCGCTGTACAGGATGCCGCACATGTGCGTGCCGCCCATCTGAATCGTCTTCTCCAACGCGTCGTTCAACAGCGCTTCGCCTCTCGCCGCGATCTCGTCGTCCGCGCTCGAGACGTCCGCGTCGAAGCGCAGCCCCAACGACGTCGTCGCCTGCAGCCCGTGCGCCTCCACGACGCGCTTCGTCATCGCGCCGTCCACGGCGGAGGGGGACAGGAGCGGGATCTCGATGATGTCGTAGCCCGCGCGCTTCGCGCCCGCGCACGCGAGCGTCGCCGCGGGCTCGTCCCACGCGCCCGTGAACACGAGCGCGTGGACGCCGAGCTTGTTGGGCGTGATCGGCGCGGGCGGGCGGTCCGGGTCGTCCGTCGCGCGGCGCTCGTCGAACGACGGCGCTTGCGCCTTCGCGAGCGGAGGGATCGCGTCTGACTTGCGTTCGGGCTTTGAGTCGCGGTCGGAACGCGACGAAGACGACGAAGACGACGACGACGACGCGAGCGCGACGCGCGCTCGCGACGCGCGCGGCGCGCCGTCGCGGCGACGACGCGAGGAGAGCGGCGATGGGAGCGTCGCGCGCGCGGCGCACGTCGCGAACGTCGACGACATCGTGCGGGGACGTCCCTGCCGGCGCGCGCGAGGATGGAGTGTTAGTTCGATCGGGGCGGCGTTTGGTGCCGAGTTGATGACCCGGAAAACCTATCGGCGCGAGGGCTTTGGCTCGCGTCGTCGTCACTG
>MDSW01000908.1_pt1 | contig 10605 bp, 8 predicted proteins | sample 811171 | NCBI WGS metagenome assembly MDSW01 (sample SAMN05326641, study PRJNA326480) | marine metagenome | isolation source: seawater | place: Atlantic Ocean: North West | collected 2012 | reverse complement strand
GGGGGGGGGGGAGGGGGTGAAAGAGATCGGCCGCGGTCGCGCGCGGTGCGCCTCGCGGAGTGCGTCGCGCGATCCGAGCATCCCGTCCTTCCTCTCGAGTCCGAGACTCCAGTCACGCACCAGATCTATCGTCGATCGCGAGGGCTTCCTCCTCCTCACTGCTCGCCTCGCCCCGCACGACGCGGGCGTGATCCGACCCGCTCGCCACCCGCCATGGCGTCTTCCTCCGCCGTCGCCGCCGCCGCCGCCCCGCGCGTCGCCGCGCGCGCGCGCCCCCGCGCGTCGTCGTCGTCGCGCGCGTCCGCGTCCGCCGCGTCCACCGCCCGCCGCCGCGCCTCGGCCGCCGCGGCCGCCCCGAGCGCGCCCTCCTCCGAGCTGTCGTGGCCGGACGCGACCGCGACGGCGACGTGCGACGGCGACCTCGCCGTCGTCGCGAGCGTCGTCAACCTCGGCGCGCGCGGCGTCATCGCGACCGGGCTGCCGTTCCTAGATCACATGATCGACCAGCTCACGTCGCACGCGCAGCTCGGGGTCTCCGTGATCGTCACCGAGGGCGCCACCGCGCGCGAGCCGTGCGTCGACGCGTCGGGGAGCGACGACGAGCGCGTCGCGAGCGCGGCGGGGGAGGCGCTCGGGAGCGCTCTGCGAGCGTTCCTCGCGCCCGGGATCGCGAGGACGCGCGACGGGACCGTCGCGCCGGATGCCGCGAGCGCGGTGTTCGCGGCGCCGCTCGACGAGGCGTACTCGTGGTGCGACCTCAACGCGTCCCCGGAGACGCCGGGGAGGCTCGACTTCGAGCTCACGCCGTACGGACCCGCGTCGTCCCCGGGGGGAATCGGGCGGACGCGCATCGGGACGTACCAGACGAAGCTCACGGAGCCGTTCTTCGCCGCGTTGACGGAGGCGTCCGGGGTGGCGATGCACATCCAAAAGTGCCGCGGGGACAACGCGCATCACATCACGGAGGCGTCGTTTAAAGCCTTCGCGCGGTGCCTTCGCGCGGCGATGGACTCGATGGAGGGCGTGGACGTCGTCTCGATGAACGCGAAGCTGGAGGGCGTGACGAGGAGCGCGTCGAGGGCGAGGGCGACGAAGGAGACGGACATCGACGTCTTCGTAGATTTGGACGGCGCGCCCGACGTGACCTCCGTGAGCACCGGCATCGCAACCTTAGACGCGCTGCTGTGCGAGATCGCCGCGCACGGCGGCGTCCAGCTCAACGTGAAAGCGACCGGGGACTTGTGGATCGACGACCACCACACGACCGAGGACGTCGCGATCACGATCGGTCAGGTCCTGTGCGAGGCGTTGGGGGATAAGGCTGGGTGCAACCGCATGGGACGCGCCGTCGCCGCGGTGCTCGACGGCGGCGACGTCGACGCCGCCGACGCCGCGGACGCCGCCGTCGTCGAGGCCGTCATGGACCTGTCGAACCGGCCGTACTTGGAGAACGGCGTGGAGTTCAGGGACGAGTTCATCGGCGATTTATCCGCGGAGATGATCGACCACCTGTTCATGTCGGTTACCGCCAACGGGCAGATGACGGTGCACCTGGTGCAGCACGCCGCGGGAAAGTCCGACGGGGACTTGGCGGTGGCGGCGGCGCGCGCGTTCGGGAGGTGTCTGAGGCAGTGCGTCGCGGTGGATCCGCGGCGCGCGGGGGCGGTCGCGAGCAGCAAAGGGACGCTGTCCGTGTGATGGAGGAAGGAGCGTCGAGCGCGTTCGCGTGAAGTGATCGTACCGTATCCTCCGTTCTGTGAAAAGCGCGAAACTCGCCCTCCCCCGGCCTGTCCCGCGTCCCGTCCCCCCCCCGCTATTCGTTTAAATCCTCGTCGTCCCCCATCCCCACCGCGCGCGCCATCGCCATCGCGAACGATCCCATCGCATCACTTCCCCGTGAGCCGCGCCATCGCGGCCGCGACCTGCGTTTGCAAACTCTGCAGCGCCCCGACGGCGGCGTCGACGGTTTCCCCCCCGTTGGACGCGTCCACGGCGCCCAGGTCAATCTCCGTCCCGTCGTCCGTGGTGACGACGAGCGCGCTCCTCTCGCCGCCTTCCGATGCTCCTCTCATCGCGACGATGGACGCCTTCCTCCCGTGCGCCGCGCCCGCGCCGCCGCCGTCGCCGTCGCCGCCGCCGCCGCCGCCGTCGCCGCCGGTGCTAAACCGGACGCGCTTCACGGCGGAGGCGAGCGCGCGTTTCGACGCGTCGGCGCCGGCGCCGGCGCCGTCGTCGTCCGAGCCTTCGCCGTCGTCCGCGGCGCCGAGCGGCGAGCCGTTCGCGGAGTACAACACCTCGCCCTTGCGCGCGCGGCGGAGCGTCGCGGGCGTCTTCGCGACGGACATTCGCGGCATCTGCGGCGCCGCGACCGCGGCGCCGCCGCCGCGTCCGTCGACGGGAGTACACGGCACCGCAAATGATGAGCCGCCGTCGGCGGCGGCGTTCGCGAACGCCCCCCGCCTCTTCGCGCGGTCCGGCGTCGCCGCGAGCAAGGTCCCCGTGCCCGCGGCGATGGCCGCTGCGGCGGTCCGCGCGGTCTTGCGCGCGGCGTCGGACGCGCCGCCGGAGTACGGCGCGGCGAACATCGGCGGCGGCGGCGGCATCTCGCCTCCTCGCGTGGAAACGTTCGGGCTCAGCTCCTGGTTCGCCGCCTCCTCTATCTGTCTCTCTCTCTCTCTCTCCTTCTCCGCGGCTTCTTTCTTCGCCGCCTTCGCCGCGGCGATGGACGCGTTCGTCGGGCGGCCGCGCTTCCGCGTCGGCGCCGGCGCGGGGGCGTTCTCCTTTCCCGCCGCCGCCGCCGCCGCCGCCGCCGCCGCCGTCGCCGCGCGGAGACGAGCTTCGACGTCTTTCAGAAGCTCCGCGCTGATCTCGCTTCTGTAGTCCTCGCTGAACTGCTTCAGCGTCATCGCGCGCACCTGAGCGGGTTCGGACGGGATCGAAGAGAGCGGGAGCGGGACCGCGGTGAGACGACGGGCGGGCGGAGGGGACGCGGCGGCGGGCGTGGTTGCCCGCCCGGGGGAAAAAGGAACGACCGCTTTACGTTCATCTCGGCGCGTACGACGAGATTCGTCCCGTCGCCGCGCGGTCCTCGGCGCACCTTCTTGGGGATCTTCGCGAGCTGCGTCTTCACCTCCTCGCGCATCTGCGCCTCGCACGCCGCCGCGATCTGCCGCAAGGCCTCGCATCGTATCTCCACTGCGAGGGGTTGGGGGTAGGGCGCGCGGGTCGCGGTGAGTCGAGCGAGATTAGATTCAGGAGCTGTTGGGGCTGTTGAGGCTCGAGAAAACGTCTCGACGCGGCGGGGACGTCGCGCGCGATGCGCCGCCGGCGCGTCCGGGAGGAAACGACGCGAGGTGACGACGCGCGAGGGGTCTCATCGCGCACGTTCAGAGTCGAGGTCCGCGAGCTCCTTCTCGAGAAGCGCTCTCGCGTCCCCCTCCGCGGGCGCGTCCGTCGCGGTCGTCGGCGGCATCTTCTCCGCGACTGGGGCATCTCCGCGAGCCGTCGAGCCAACGGCTTTCGGGGACACCATCGGCGCGGTCGCGCGCGTCGGCGCGGACTCGACGTTCTCCTCCGCCGCGGTCTTCTGCTTAAGCGCGTTCCCTCGCCGGGCTCGCGGCGCTCGCGGCGGCATCGCGAAAGCTCGTCGCGACGCTCCCCCGGACGCGTCGCCTCCGCGTCTCGGAATGGCCGCGCGCGCGCGTTCCGAGGAGGCTAGGGGAACGTTTCGGATCGTGGTCGCGGTCGGGCGCCTCGCCTCGGCGGGAAAGTAAGCTTAAGATCCGCCGCACGGCGTGGGACGCGCCGAGGAGATCGCGACGCGCGCGGAGGCGACATCCATCATGGCGCCGACGGGCGGCGCGCCGTCCTCGACGCCGAGCTCGGGCGCGCCCGGCGGGTTCCTGCGTCAGGCGCGGTTCCCGGGCGCGCCGGACCCCGCGAGCGCGGCCGCGCGCGCGCTCGGTCGCTCGCGGCCGACGACGATGAGCGCGGGAGAATCGAGCGCGGCGGGACCGGGATCGGGGCACCCGCGCGACCCGCCCGCGCCCGCGCCCGCGCCCGCGCCCCCGATCGCGTCCATCACGACCGCTACTACCACGACGTCCGCCGTCGCCGCGAAGCCGAAGCCGCCGAAGCGCGACCGATGCCTCGTCGAGCTCCTGCGCGAGTTGCTCGAGCGACGGCGGATGCCCGCGAAGCTCGCGAACCGTCTTCCGAAGTGGAACGAGCCGCACTTCTGCTGCTCGGAGGACGACAAGGTGCGCGCGAAACACGCGGAGGCGCACGCTGCTGACGCGCCCGACGGCGTGGACGCCGTCGTCGAGATGCTGAAGAACGAGGCGAAGCCGTTCGCGGTCGTCGCGGAGGAGTTGGTCGCCGCAGCGAAAGAGGGAAGGATCGCCAACGAGGAGTGCTTCGTCGACGAGGAGCCCGTGAAGCTGTCGTGCCCGATATCGTGCGCGCGCCTGGAGTGCCCGGGGAAAGGGCGCGACTGCAAGCACCTCGAGTGCTTCGACCTGCGGACGTTCGTGCGCGTGAACCTCAGAGCGCTGCGCGTGCTGAAGTACACGGAGTGCGTCGCGCCGGATAAGAAGCCGACGTGCCACCGGTTTCACACGGAGAAGAAACCGCGCGGGGAGTGCGAGTACTGCCGCGCGTGGAGGTGCCCGCTGTGTCGCGTGCCGACGTCGATCGCGGACTTGAGGTACGACGCGTTTGTCGCGAGGATCTTGGCGCGAGAGCCGGAGGCGAAGCGCGTCACGGTGAAACACTCGACGGCGCAGTGGGTCGCGGTGGAAGAGGAGGAGGAGGACGGCGACGAGGACGAGAGCGATTCCGGGGAGGGGCGAGGGCAGGGCGAGGGCGAGGGCGAGGACGGGCGGCGGCTGTCGTGGGCGGAGAAGTATATGGGCAAGGGGAAGGCGGAGGAGGAGGTGATCATCTTGGACTCGGACGACGAAAACCAAGACGACGGCGGCGGCGGCGGAAACGGGGGAAACGGCGGCGGAAACGGCGGCGGCGGCGGAAATGGCGGCGGCGGCGGAAACGGCGGCGGAAATGGCGGCGAACGCGCGATCGCGAAGAAACCAACAAAACCGACGAACCCCCCGCCCGCGGACTCGCCCCCGTCCGCGCCGAAGCCCGCGAAGAAGACGACGACGGTCAGAGTAGACGAGAAGCTTCTGAGAGACGTCGCGACAGCGGTGGACGCGTTGTCGAGAAACGTCTTCAACGCGAACGAGTCCACGCGCAACGCGTGGATCATGACCGCGTTCGCGGAGGGCACCGCGACCGACGCGATCGCGGACTTGCTGTCGCTCCTGAAGAAGTTCAAGGCCATGGTCGAGAAGCTCACGAGGGACGATTACGTCGATTTCGTGGAGCGCGCCACGGAGACGGACGCGACGGCGAACATCAACAAGTTTAAGGCGGATCTGAAGAAAAACTGGACAGTGGGGCATCAGCTCGAGCACTCGCCGCTGGCGGACGTCCTCACGACGGTCCGAACGCTGATGATGGAGGCGCAACGCATTTGCAAGCAGAACATCATGCCGCCGGCGACGGCGGCGACGACGACGGGGAAGAGGAAGGATAAAGATACGGAGAAGGAGAAGGCGTCCGCCGCGGCGCCGGCGTCGAAGAAACGTCCCGCGGAGGAGCCGCCCGCGCCCCCCGCGGCGAAGAAACCGACGGCGGCGAAGAAGACGAAGACGACAGCGGCGAAGACGGCGAAGTCGACGACGGCGGCCGCGGAGACCACCGCGGGACGCGTGACGAACGTCGCGAAGAAGAACGGCGCCGGCGGGGTGTGCTACGCGCGCGGACACGGGCACTGCGATTGGGACGGCGTCGGCGCGCTCAAGATCCACCCGGACCTGCGCGTGCCGATCTGCCAGGGGTGTTACCGGTTTTATCACAAAGAGCCGTTCACGCGGGACGAGGACGGGATCTTCGAGCACTGCAGATGCTGCGCGGACGGCGGCGCGAGGATGTACATGTGCGACGCGTGTCCGCAAATTTTCTGCGACAAGTGCGTGCTCAACTTGGGCGGTCCGCGGTACGTGAAGTCGATGCACGAGTGCGACGTGTGGTCGTGTCTGATGTGCGCGCCGCCGCCGGAGCTCGTCGCGAAGCAGGTGAAGACGTGACGTGAGCCCTAGCTAGATCCCTGAGACGCGTTGGCGAACGACGAAAGAACGAACCGAAGATGATACGTTAAACGTCTCGCCCCCGCTCCGCCGTTCCCCCCTGCTACGCGCTACTCCCTCCGTCCCCCGTCCCGATCCCGTCACGGATACTGCAGCGGCGTCCCGTCCTGCTCCACCGTCCCCATCTTCGCCGCCTCCACGAGCGCGTCCTGCTCGCTCACTAACCGCGCGATGAGCTTCTTGCTCGTCTCCTGGAGCTCTCCCGCGACGAACACCTCGTCCAGGAGGTAGTACGCCTTGTGAAAGTTAAAGATGAGGTCCAGCTCGCACACGTTTCCGAAGTACCGATCTAAGATCTCGACGTAGTGCTGGATCATCTCCAGGACGATGAGCTCGTTCTCCTCGTCGTCCACCGCGAGCGTGAAGTACAGCGACGCGTACCTCTTATAGATGAGCTTCAGGTTTCGATGCTCGACGACGTTGCACAGCTTGGACGGGCGCGAGAGGATCTGCGACGTGACCTCCTTCACGAGCTTCGCGCGCTCTTTCTGGCTGTACGGCTTGTAGTACTTCGACAGCCGGACCTTGCCTTGCCGGCTGAACAGCAGCGCGAAGTGAATCATGACGCCCCGCGCGCGCCGCGGAGAGTGAACGAACGGCCCGGTCGCGTCCTGCCCTAGAAATTCCGCCCGCGGGACCCGGCGTTTCGGCCGTCGGTCAGATCGGTCAGTTGAGAGGAAGGGGGTCAGTTTGACCGGCTGGATCGATCGGGGAGTGGTTTGAAACTCACAACGGGCCGCTTTTGATCGGAATCCCTGGTAACGACTGAACTCCGGTCAGATCCAACGCGCGCGGCGCGATGCCTCCGAAGCGCGCGAAACCGACGACGGACGCCCCCCCCGCGGAGACGGACGCGGAGGCGGACGTCCAAGTCCACGGCGAGGGCGCGGGCGCGCACGACGCGACGAACGACGCGGAGCCGCGGACGGAGGACGCCGCGACGACGGACGAAAAGACGACGACGACGAAGGATGCGGGCGGGGAGAGATCGCCGCGCGGGCACGTCGGGCAGACGCCGAAAGGTACCTCCTCCGCGCCCTCCGCGGCGATGGACCCGATGAACTACCTTCTCCCCGAGGAGCAGTACGCGAACGTCCGCGCGATGCTCGCGGCGGCGGTGAACGACGTCTCGACCAAGCTGCAGAACAGGACGCCGTCGATGATGTTGTACGAGCACTGCCAGCGAAGCGCCAAGCACGGCGCGCGCGAGCGGCCGCACGTCCTGCGATGGACGGAGACGATCGACCCCACCGCGGAGGAAGACGACGACGACGCGAAGACGAAGAAGAAGAAGAAACCCTCGACGAAAGCGACGACGAAGGCGAAGTCGGAGGACGTCGACGCGGGCGAAGGCGCGAAGACGGAGGAGGAAGACGTCGCCGAGGACGCGGCGGCGGCGGCGGCGGCGGCGCGCGCGTTTCGCTGCGCCGTCGACGTGCTCGACGGCGAGGGCGACGACGCGCCTCTGGTCGCGTCCGCGTCCGCGAGCGCGAGCAACAAGAAGGAGGCGAAGCAGAAGGCTGCCGCGGGCGCGATCGAGGCGCTGATGAAGCTCGGCGTGCAGGCGCACGAGTTCACGCGGCTGCCGAAAAGAAGCGCGGCGGGGAAGCGGAAGGCGCCGCCGGAGCACGCGAGGACGGGGGCGACGGGGGGGAACGGAGACGGCGGCGGCGGCGGCGTTTCCAACCGCGAGGCGAAGCGACAGAACGGCGGCGGGCGCGGGCGAGGAGATTCGTGGAACGGCGGGCGCGGCGGCGGGCGCGGCGGGCGGGCGTACGGACACGGGTGGGCGCAGCAGCAGCAGCCGAACTACGCGCTTCAGCGAGCGATCTACACTGCTGCTGGCGTTCCGCGCGGCACGATGTACGCGTTGCATCAGCATCAGCATCAGCAGCAGCAGCAGCATCAGCAGCAGCAGCAGTACCACCACCAACAACATCACAATCAACATCAACCCACGATGATGATGCAGCCGATGTTCGTCCCGTATCAGCAGCACCCGGGGGTTCCGCGGTTGCCGGATCTCTCCGGGCTCATACACGATATGCAGCGGGGACGGGGAGGGCAGCACTGGCATCAGGGAGGGCAGCGAGGGCGAGGCGGCGGGGGGTGGTGAAACGGACGTCGAGTCGATTAGTTGAAGAATTGTGTGTTGAATACGAGAACCCTTCTCGGGATACTCTACTCCGCGGTCCGGGCGGACCCGCTCGCCACCCTCTCCTCCTCCGCCTCTCCGATCGATCGATCGATCGATCAAAGTCGTCAGTCGCGTCGCTTCTCGTCTCGTCGCGCGAGTCGAGCCGAGATCGCGCTTCTCACAGGTCGTCCGCGGACTTCGCGAGCGCCTCGAGCTTATCCTTATCCGCCCCCGTGAGCTCCTGCACCTTCACGCCGTTGCTGTACAGCTGGAACGTCGGCATCGCGGAGATGCCGCACTCCGCGGCGACGTCGTCGAGGTCGTCCACGTCAACCTTGACGAAGACGACGCCGGGGTACTTCGCCGCGAGCTCCTCGAAGAACGGGGCGATCATCTTGCACGGGCCGCACCAGGACGCGGTGAAGTCGACGAGGACCTGCGCGACGAGTTTGGCGCGATGAATGGAATGGACGGACGGACGGAGACGACGGGCGTGAGCGAGGCGGGGGGATCGTTCGATCGGTCCGCGGCGTTTGTTCGCATCGCGTGCGTGTTTGAACGCGCCGAGAGGAGCGAGAGCCGTGTTCGAGGGCGACGCGAGGCGAGCGACGCGCGCGAGATCGCGCGCGCGTCGCGCGCGATCTCGCGAGTGACCCGCTGGGATCGCGGATCGCGACGACGCGAGCGCGTCCGCGGGTCGACGCGAGGATGCGATCGCGCGGCGATCGCGCGCGGCGGGTCCGCGGCCCGGACGCGGCGCGCGAAAAGCGGCATCGAACGCGGCGCGCGCCCTCGTCGAGGACGTCAAAAAAATGCGTCGCCGTCGGGGAGGATCTGCGACGCGAGACGCACCGGCTTGTCCCCCGTCTTGAGCGCCTCGAATTCTTCCTTGGACTCAACGATCTTGACCATTGTGAGCGTGGCGTGCGAAGCGAAAGTCGCGCGTTGGGGTGTGCGGACCGCGAGCGATCGTTGACAGGACTTGATGACAAACTCTCTCGTCACGACCTCTTGGAAGGCGAGGCGATATTTTTTCAACGACCGCGACCGGCGGAGAGAGAGACGCGGCGCGGACGCCCGGTTTTTCGCACCTCCATCGCAGAACGACGACGCGCCGGGCACGATGGCGTCCTACATCACGAAGGCCGGCAGCGCCGCGATGAAAGCCGTGGAGGTCGTGCGCACGAAAGCCATCCCGCCCGCGGTCGAGTACTACAAGGCGACGATGGCGAAGAACGCGGAGTACGTCGTGAAAGATCCCGCCGCGGTGGACAAGCTCGGGAGGCAGCTCGTGTTCAGCAACCTCGCGAGGCGCGTCCCTCGCCCCGCCTCGCCCGCCCGCGCCGCCGGGCGCTTCGTCTGATCCTCCTCCCCTCCCGCGCGACTCGCGATCGCGCGCCGCGGGGGGTCTTCGCGACGACTCGGAGGGCACGCGCGGGATGGATCCGCGCGCGACGACCGCGCGTCGTTTCGAGCGCGCTCCGATCCTCGCTCCCTCTTCGGCTCGTCGCGCGCCTCTCTCTCGCGCGCGATCGGTCGATCCGCGAGACTGACCGCGCGCGGTTCCCGTCGTATTCGCACGCGCAGGCTTCCCACGATGCTCGAGGCGGCGCAGGGGGAGATTAAGGTGTTGGAGTCGAAGTGGAAGGGTCGCATGGACCTGCCGATGACCGAGGTGCGCGCGGAGCCCGCCGCGGGTTTTTCCCTCCCGATCGCGCGCGCGTCGCCCGTCTTCCCGAGCCCGGCTTTCCCTCGACGCACGACGCCCGAAATCGACCGACGGGTGGCGTCTGAACCGACGTCCCTCCCCCTCTCGCTTCCGACTCGATTCGCGCGCGCAGATTGGCGTCGGCGCGCTCTTCACCGCGGAGGTGTACGCGTGGTTCTGCGTCGGAGAGGTCCTCGGCCGCGGCGGCTCCATCACCGGATACTGAGCGGTCTCCGGCGATGCGGGACGGCGCGCGGCGGCGAAAAAAGTGTAACGAACGCGCGATAATGTTAACGGTGTCTTCATTCATGCTTCTATCCATCGCGCGCCTGCTCGTACCTACGAGCGCGTCCGGTCCGCGCGCTATTCAAACCCGGGCGGGGCTTCGCCGGGGGGAACGTACGCGTACGGGTCGAACCCTAACGCGGCGGCGAGGTCGTCGTCGTCGTCGTCGTCGTCGTCGTCGTCGTCGCCGACGCCGCGCCTCGGCGCCCCGGCGCCCGCGCGTTCGCCGCCGCCGCCGCCGCCGCCGCCGCCGCCGCCGCCGCCCG
>MDSW01199088.1_pt1 | contig 10606 bp, 16 predicted proteins | sample 811171 | NCBI WGS metagenome assembly MDSW01 (sample SAMN05326641, study PRJNA326480) | marine metagenome | isolation source: seawater | place: Atlantic Ocean: North West | collected 2012 | reverse complement strand
GTGACCACAGGTGCAATCACAGATGCAACATCAGACATCGTGAACAGCACAAACTTGGTCTCCGCAGTAGGAGCATCAGTGACAGACGCCGCATCAACCGGTGCGTGCACAACTCTGAACCTTGCCGCTTACGCAACAGACCTGCTTGCTCTGTGCAACACCGGAACAGTAACTCTGACCGATGCCGCACTTGGCGCAAACTTCGTCGAGAAAGGCAACGCCGCAGGCACCACTGCAACCACCATCGCAACAGCAGGATTATCCGCTGGTGCTGAATCGGCTGGTATCATCAGTACAGTCTGTTTGGTCGGTGTTCTTTGAACACGCACGGATTAGTCGGCATCTGTATGCCCTTTGACGGGCAGACGTGGCAGTGAACGCTGTATAGCGTGAGCCACGTCTGTCGGTTGACGGGTAAAGCCATTGTGACCGGATAGGGTTATATCCGCATACACTTTCGGCTGACACAGGGCCGTACGGTCCACACCCCACAAAGAGAATAGGTGAAAAATTATGGCAAACGCAAATCAGAGCGCAAACAGAGCAGGAAACGCATTCGGACGTGAACCGTCCGCCGGCTTCGTCGGGAACGATTGGGAGAACATAGTTCTCAAACCGGGGTACATCCTCAAGATACGAGACCGGTTCCACCTTGTGGAAGCAGTCGAAGGTCTAACGGTCGACCTCTTCTACAACGATTCGTTCACTTACACGATTTCGTCAAGTATTATCACATCCGCAAACGACGGTGCATACTTACAGCAATACGGCGATAAAACCATGCAAGGTATTCTTCGTGGTTCAGACGACGGTGGAGCAGTAGCAGATGGTACTTACACAGACATCGCAAACATGCTAAAACCAACTTACGATAGCGGTTACATTGAGTTCAAGGACCTTGAACCATACCGCGGACACTTGTATCACTTGTGCCCGTCCGTACCGGTTCAACCAAAGTTCATGGACGTTGAAACAGGTGAATGGTTAATCTCGGAAACCGGTACAGAAGGCAAACTACCTAACGATGGTGGTGTTCCTATCGGTTTCAAAGCAGGTACCGGCAAATCCGACCACTATGTCAGAGTAGGAACGGTGTCACCAAAGGTCTACCTACGTCACCCAGCGGGTGTACCTAAGTGGGTTCTTGACGAAGCACCTGAAGGTTCCAGCGGTTCAGTAAAGACCGCTTCTACGATTGAAGGATTATCCGGTTTCATTGACGGGCAAATTAGCCCAATTGAAGACCCGGATTGGACATACTCTCTATGGATTGAATCCGGGGAGAACAACCTTCCTTCATTCAAGATGGTCAACGACAGTGAAGAACTACTTGTCGACGCCCGTCTTCACCTTCAAGGATGGAAGTACAGAATCGTTGAACTTGGTATGGACCAACTCAAGCAGATTCGTGACCGTAGTGGCGGACGTCTAACGTTCAAAATTATCAACCCGGCCGGTATTCCAACACCCGGTACCCTGCTTGCGGATTACTTCCCCCGTTGAGGAAGTGAAAAGTATAGGTTAGGGTAAGGGATGACACATGCAGAGTAACCGACAACCCGGAAACTTCACGACTGATGGCACCCCTATCGCAGTACCCGGAACAGGCGCACTTGGCATACCAACCATCTTCGCAGGTGCCGCTAAGGACATGCGCAGGGCAGATAGCCTGTTGAGAGAAGATGAAAGACTGATAGTCACAGAATTCAACAATTTGACTATTGATACAGGGAAGAACTTCCCTGTTCTTGATGCCAAAGAAGCAGGTGAGTTACATAGCATCGTAGTTGTTAGTGACAACCCATACCTTCAATGCTTCATTCAAATAGATGATTTCCGTAACCAAGAACCCAATGGTATTACTGTTGCAGAACTACTGTACAATGGTAACATGATTGGGACCTCTCAACGCAGATTTAGAGCGGGAGATGGTCAAAGTCCGTCAGTCGGTTATTCGTTGATATTTGAGCCTATGAAGCCTGTGCAGTACACAGACAGACTACGCATCATATTGTACAACAACATCCCATCGTCTACATCAGTATATGGTAAAGGTCTCGGTTATCGAAATTCAGCAACATTACCCACACCAGCGGTCCCTGCTCACATGGCAGGTTCTACCTTTGAACAGAGTTCTCTTGCGGCAGTGTCTTTGGACGACATGGCTCAAGCAATGACCACACCTGTCGGTTCACCTGCATACTTTTCGGGTAAAACGTACAGCACTGCTTCAATCAACGGTTCAATTCTTTCAGGTTTGAAACTTGGAACAGACCATCCGTATGTGGGTATAGCAGGCAAGCCTAAGTTCTCAATTGACCCGTCCGCCGCCGCAATACCAAGAGAAAAGGTTGGTTCATCATCCCGTGATGCAGTATACAGACTCAAGATTAGAGACGAGGCTGAAAGATTCCCCGGTACAGTCAATTCCTATTCTTCTATGAAGGTAGACATCGTATGTCAAGTCGGAGAGTCCGGTGTGCTGAATGGTTCGAACGCAGGAACCCAATTGCTTACCACCGCCACATACAGTGCAAATCTCGGGTTCGGGTATTCTTCTGACGGAACCAACACATCGGTTGACACCACTTCCCCAAATTTCCCCGTTGGTAAGCGTATCTTTTACCGTGTAGGTGGACAAATCGCTATGCTCGGTGTTTGCACCGCAGTCAGTCTGACCTATGACAACGAAGGGACAAACGAGTTAGTTCCTGTTGGTGGGGCATCAGTAATCGGGAATTCTTTGACCGAAACAGGCGCGGCCTTTGACAGCAAGAACGTTTCAGACTTCAAGGCACCATCATATCACCTTCAAATTGAGCCGGGTCTATCTGCAACAAGCACAGACTTCGCCAACGAGGTATCTCCGTCAGGCACTCTTGCCGATGGGTTCACCGCGGCAAGTGATTTCGCTTGTTGGGGTACGGTTACATCGAATGCCGATACAAACCCACAGGTTCTCGTTAAGAAAATAGACGTAAGGCGAAGGAAGGTATACAGTAAGGAGGGCTGATGATGACAATATTCAAACCAAAAGGAAAAAGCAGTTTCAAACACCCTATTCTTGATTTTGCTGACCGTAACTTGGTATTGGGTTTGGTCTTGCTACCTATCCTATTCGATTGGCCTGCAAAAGCAATACAGGCCACTGTTCGGACCGTTAAGTACGGCGACCCACAACTTGGCTCATCTCCCCTTGCAATGCAAGACGAAGCAGACACAGGTACCTCGGGTATCACATTGTTCGGAAACCTTACACGCCAAGGTGGGGCTCACGACGAAGGAGCACAGTTCCCACCACGCGGAGACGTATACCGAGACACCAGCCATCTGAACAGCGCGAAAGCAGGTCCAATATATGGAGAGTCAGGTTTCTACAACGACACACGTCACATGACACCTGCAAAACCAAGCCCTCAAGCGGGCAGTGAAGGCGGGTTCCTCAACGCAAGAGGAAAAGGACCTAAGCCTGATACAAGACCTTCATACTCATCAGCCAATCAACAGTTGGTAGACCTTGTAGACAACGGAACTGTTTTCAGAGGTATTTCCGGCATAGGGAGGCGTAGGTGATGAATCGAAGGATGGTTGCTAACCCGGCCTATGGCCACGGTAGTAATTTCGGTGCAATACCCGAAGTAGACGCTGGTAGTGCCACCGCTCTCGTAATGGTGGGAGGGATTGTAGGCGCAGTAGCATCTGCTGTGTTTGTGGGCTCTGACCCCGTGAAGAACGCTAAACTTCGCTCAATGGTGAGTCCACGTGGCAGTATAGTCACAGGAGCCGCCGTCGGAGCAGGTTTGGGCTTGTTGCTATCCGGAGCAGGGTTCATCCGTCAACAAGGGGGCTTTTCATGAATTTCGCTGAACTAAGCAGTTCGCAGAAGTTGACACTCGGTGTTACAGTAGCATACATCGCTACATCAATAATTCACTACCAAAATGACAGAAAGGCTCTCGGCCTTATGTTCTTAGGATATTCTGTTGCCAATATGGGAGCCTTTGCAATGGAGGGCTTTTGATGGCAATGAGCGGAGCAGATGGTAAAAGGTTCACTCTAAGTAAGAGCCACAACTTATCAGGTGCTCCAATGGGCGGCATGATGCCCCAAATTAACAAAATACTGCCACCACTGTTGCTTGGTGCTGTCCTTGTCGGCGGTTCTTACATGTTGGTAAAGTACTTACGAGGAGAATGATAACATGGGACTACTACCGAGCGGCAAAGAAATAAAGAAATTTGGTAAGAAGAACCCAATACGTTCTATGGTGTTAATTGGTTTCATGGGTTTTACTTTGGTCGATGTGATGTCATCGTTCACCCTACCTCGAGGTAGAGGGCCGCTAACGAAGTACCCTGCCGCAGTCAACCAACTACAAGGGTCTACATCGACATCCACCTCAACATCTACTTCACATCCACCTCATATCGTTAGAGAGGCTTTGATGAACAACAATCTTGCCGGGCTCGGTATGACTAAGTCACAAATCAAAGCAAAGCACCCCAAAGGTACCAAGCAAAGTCACATTGACCGTATGCACCACCACATGGAGCAAGGTATGGAGTTTGGTCCTGCACACAACCGTGCCGTGAGTGACGGCTTCCCAGCCATGGGGAACGTAGGGTTCCACCACGGAACAGGATTCCATCACGGTGTAGGACACACCACCAAATCACAACAAAGGAAACTTGACAAGATACAAGGAGAGTTGAGAAAGGCGTCTAAGATGCACGCATCTCAAGCAGACCGTATCGCAGACCTTGGTAGTACATCAACCACGACTTCGGTGTCGTCTACACACTTACCACCCGGCTTGCGTCGCCGTATGATGTCAAGAACATACGAGTCTGAAGTAGCAGGTGCGCACCTTGGCAAACAAACCCTGTCCGTTGTAGACAGAGCGCAGGAGTCAGCAGAGAAGAACTTCAGCGACATGTACGGTCTTGCAGGTGTCACACCCGAGATGGGGGACGGGTGGACAGAATGAGTAAGAAACTCAAGAATGTAGGAATGGCCCTTGCAGGTATAACCATAGTAGGTTTTGCATTAACAGCCGCCATTAGCGCGGTGGGACGAGTCTTAGAGGGTACGCGATACAAAGTAGGTCCACATGGTAAGAAAGACGATGTCAGAATCAACACCCCATTCTCAACATCCAACGAAACCTACTACTCATCCATTTGGTCATATAGGGAAGAGTGGAAGTCCTTCCCGGGTTGGGACAATAAGAGCCAACCACAAAAAGACTACATCAACCGAGCAATCACCAACTATCAGTGGGGTTACTCTTTCACTACCGGCGAGCAACTAACACGTGCTTGCTCCCTATGTTGGACAGTTGGTGCTGATTACGCCAACGCACGGTTCCCCATAACATGGCCGTTGGCAAAGGACGAATAATCCAATTGAAAAATCAATTTTGAAGGAGAAACATGAGGGGTAGAAATGAGTAGGAAATTGGAACTAAAGAAGCCTCGCGACCATCCTATCAACGACCGTCCTTTGAAGATTCTCGGCTTCTCTGAATTCAATGAAATGGCCATCCTCGATGACCGTATTGAAAAATCAGCCGCTCCCTATTCAAAGAGAAGCGGTGTCGGTACAATAGTAACGAGAAAACACAAAGACGTAGTTCTCCTTGCTATCGCTGGGTACGCATTGTACCGAATGTCGATTAAGTGAAATCATTCCATTCCGGTGGACAGTGTTCCGCCCTTGGACAGAATTTTGATTTGAGTAGCGATGTCTTTCACAGCCGCTTCAATCTCGTAGTCGTACACGACACCCGAGAGAGTCATTGTAATTCCGTCGTATTCAAATTGTGCAGTCACAGTCTTGGTTTTCGATTCTTTTGCCATTATTTCAGTCTCCTTTTTTCTTGTAGAGGTCAGCACGTTTCCTTGCACGTTTTTCGTTTTCACTCGGCTCGTAATGGAGTTTCTTCTCGTCCGTTGCTCGGTCGGCTTCATCTATACGCAATACCCTCTTACTCTTATAGGTTTTGGATTTGAGTTTAGCCGTCTTGTCGTATTTTTCGTCGTGGTCGCGTAGACCAACAGCCTGTTCATTCGACCAACGTATCGCATGTTTCTGCTGGTCAGATTGGTCGAGAGGGCGTGTTAGACCGATGGTTTCGTCCCAAGGGTTGCCAAGGCACGGGTTAGTCATAGCGACGTGTGACCAAGTACAGGATTCGCATTTGACGATTACTTGGTGAGTCCAAGGTTGGGCATCACCACGGTCAGATGTACGACCAAGTTCAACGGCATTCACAGTATGGTGCACACGAATGTCTGTGTGTCCACAATCAGGACAGAACATAGGGTTCCCGTCATCAGTCATCAACTGCTCTCCTTCAAGGTCGATGACCTTGTTCTTGATGTCTTCACATATTGGACATATTTTGTTGACATCCCATTCTGTTTGATTGATTCTTTCGTCAGTCGCCATCTACTTTCACCTCGGGTGGTCTCTGCACAGATTCGAACAATACTTCGAGTAGCGCAGTGTTCGCGAGGTACGCGAGGGTTTTGGGGTTTCCGTTGTATGAGTAACCCGCTCCCGTGCCATCTACATACGCGGCAATAAGTACTTCTTTGATACCAATCTCGGCGAGTTTTTGCTTACACTCGTCCATAATGGCTAAAGCCGTCTCACTCACCACGTGCAGACCTCCTTATGGATTCCTTCAACTGTTCAACAAGGTCATTCATTTCAGTGTCAGGCATGTCTTCTCCAAACCCGAATTCAGACCATCTCGTTAAGAACGACTTTATTCTCTGTGAGTTAACCAATGGTTCATCAATCCATGTAACCGAATCTCGCTTCAACTGTTTGAATGTTTTCTCTCTCAATTTCAACCAACACTTATGGCATACAACTTCTGCGCCTTCAACTATTTCGTATTTCTTGACAGTAGGTACTTCTTCATCGGTTTCACCCGGACGCCTGTGCCGCGTCTCCTGAAGATAGGCTTCATACACCGGCTCTTTCAGCACATGGGACCTTGTTCCAACCCCACATTCAATGCACTTGGCATACGGTACTGACTGCGCGTAGTTCCCGCTCATGTAACTCGTACGCTTCGCATCGGACATAAGCGTGTATCAGCGACACACTAAAGTCCAATCACATGCTGGGGTGGTTCATGTCGAAGGATAGTGGAGTATCACCGGTAATTCCTCACGTAGCCACAAAAAAGAATTCATCAGCCTCAACACCCCTGCGTGGTGTGTCCAATTTGGACTCTCCAACTGCACGTTTAGAAGTAACAGACACAGGCCGAGAAATATGGGCATATGACCTGCCATGTATACCACTCGTTGTACCACAATACAGCGATTTTAGTCGAATTCTGTCTTTGTTTGAAGTTATCAAACGACATCATATTGACACATTTGATGCAGACACAGCATACGCGTCAGGACAGAAAAAAGTAGAAGCATTTGACGCAAGCGACATCCTTGCTCACAAAGGATTCCAATTCAAAGCAAACGCCGCAAACGGCGGAGACATACACTTCGCCACCCTTCCAAAGCCTTACGAGATTGGTTCTTCAGGAACCTACGGTGGAAACTCAATATCGGGTACAACACAGGGACCAAGGATTTTGAAGAACGTCGCGGCACCTACCAATACCGCGTCTTACCTGACATGGGGTTCAACAGCATACCCCGGAATACCAATTTCTCCATCAGAGTCTTTCTTCGTGGAAATTACCCGCGCTTCAGAAATTTACGTGATACCAACTGCGGCCGGGTGCAAACTTCATTGGATGCCGGTTTGAGGTGGTAAAGAATGTCAATGATTACAGGAAGCCCATCAAGACCAATCAAAAGAGTCAAGAGTTGTTTGACCAAAGTCGAGTCTACGTTCACTGTCGGTAGTGGGGCATACAACCATTCAGGCGCAGTAACGACAATCACACACGCATCAAACACAAACATACGGTTAGGCATGACCGTGACGAGTAGCAAGAGCGGCGTGCCGGCTAACACCTTTGTAACAAAAATAAACAGTGCTACGGAGTTCAACATTAGTGCCAATCTAACAGCAACCCAATCAGGTTGCACCCTTACATTTGCACACGGTTATCTCGGCGCACTCCAAGAACCGGGGCGTCAGACAGGGGATTTGGACGACTCGGTGAGCGAGTCCACAGAAGAAGCCGCATATACGGCAATGCGCGCACTAATCCATGCACCGGGCGAATCTAATCCATTCAAGAGCGGAGACCCAAACCAACCACCAAATGCTACAATCAATTTGTTAGCAGGTTGTAAAGTGTACAAGAGAGTAGACACGGGCGGTGGTACAGGCACCGAGTATTGGCGCACCTTCCTTTACACCAAAGATTCACATGGCTTGGCTGTTGATTCAGGAAGTTCAGTTGCCAACCTTATTGCTTCAGGTGGGTCCATGAGCGATTACGGAGTAGGTTTCAGTTTGACCAATGGTATATTCAACGAGCCTTTGCGAGTATTAGCCAACCCGACCACTACAACCGCAAGAGTTGATTTTGGACAAGCCCGTGGAGGTTATCAAACAGTTGTGGGGCCCGCATCTCTGTCACAAGGTCAATTTCATGGGCTAATGGACATTGTATCAGACACCGCGTTTGACACCCCCTTGGTGGGTGATGAAATCACAATGCCGGCAGGTAATATTGGCAATATAATGAACTTTTCAATGGGGAATGCTTTCATGTATTATGTACTTGATGCAGACAATATTGTTTTGTACACAGACCTCACCATATCAGCCAGTGGCCTTCTTGGCCGACTCAATCATGAAGAAGACAGAACATTCCTTGTCATCGGCCGAGAAGGTAGTGGAGCGGCCGACGAATTTGCAACCGCAGTTACAGTCAACCCAACGTCTTTAGCAATCACCAACTCGTTCGGCAGTACCCAAGTAATACCTTCAAACACCAATATGATTGAGTTTTGGGCAACCGACGGAGACACTACAATTGAATTAGGAATTCACAAAGCGATGACCGCGGCAACGGCATACACTAACAACGCAATCACCTACACTACGTCAGCAACTTCAATTCTAGTACCACAAGATACACGGATAACGGTACCAATCAATACCTTTGAAGTGGGTGGCTTCAGAGCGAAATCAAGCAATGGTGGCGGTGACACGCTATATTGGAACTACATCGTGGGGTGATTAGTTGTGTCGAACCTTAACGGTACTGTCTCGGGAAAAGGTGCTCTCATAGACACCAACAACGACGGTATTGTTGACGGGTTTGCACATACAATCAAGAACGCAGGTAATTTCAACACGTTCTCATTGGCAAACGGAGTTCTCACCATACAAGGACCAACAGGCGGTTCCGCAATAGGAGGTTCGTCGACACACGTCCAATACAACCAAGGCGGCGTACTCAAAGGAGAGTCTGATTTCACATACAATGAAACATCCAATACATTGGCGGTTGCAAACCTGACAGTTTCGGGTACACTTACTGTTTCAACTACCACAACACTCAACAGCAACACCGTTACAATTGGCGACTCGATTATCGTCTTGAATAGTGACGCAACAGGCTCCGCAAGTGCAGATGCAGGTATTGAGATTGAGCGTGGAGACGACGCTAACGTGCAATTGCTATGGGATGAATCCGAAGATGCTTGGGACTTTGATGGACACCACTTGTATTCAGTTGGGGCAGTAAGAGCCGCTGGTTCGGGAGCAGTCTATACATTTACTTCTGATACCGATACGGGTGTTGAACATACAGGAACAGACCAACTTGGTTTGATGGCAGGAGGTACTCGCGTATTGATGGTAAGTGGGAACGGGGTTAACATTGCACCAGCAGGTGCCGCTGGCGCAGGTACAGACCAAGCACTACTTGTAGACGACATCGTAATGGACACACAAACGATTTCAACAAGTGGTAGCAACAAGAACCTCATACTCGCCCCACACGGTAGTGGAGATGTTGAATTGGGTGGAGTATCTTCAAACGCCACAAGGGTAAAAACAACAGATTCAGCACACAACGTAGTAGGTACAACTCTCACAATTGGTGCCGGACACCCAACCGCAGGTACAACTAACAACATTGCCGGTGGTAACTTAGTATTGCAGAGTGGTCAAGGTAAGGGAAGTGCTGACGGAGGCTCTATTCTTTTCAAAACAAGTGATGGCGCAGGTTCAGGTAGTTCGTTGAATGCACTGACTACCAAGATGACCATCTTGGATAGTGGTTTCGTAGGCATCGCACAGAACACCCCTACCGTACCATTGCATGTAGGCGGGGATGTAATTATTTCAGGCAACCTAACAGTCTCCGGTTCTTCTTCCTCGGTGTCAACGACCAACACATTCGTTTCAGATTCCCTCATGACACTAAACAGTGGTGAAACAGGAAATGGAATCACGGGTGGTATCGGTGGAATTGAAATCGACAGAGGAGAAAACAGTGGTAACGACAATCCAATAGCACGATTCATTTTCGATGAGTCTGATGATGAATTCAAAGTACAAATCGAGACAGGTTCCGACACAGACAGTTACACCGCTACTACTCTCAAGGTGGGAGGACTCAAGGCACAAACAATGATGGATGATGATGAAAACACGTATG
>MDSW01195771.1_pt1 | contig 10606 bp, 13 predicted proteins | sample 811171 | NCBI WGS metagenome assembly MDSW01 (sample SAMN05326641, study PRJNA326480) | marine metagenome | isolation source: seawater | place: Atlantic Ocean: North West | collected 2012 | reverse complement strand
GCCGTCTCATTGATTGCTACACGTTTGAGAGGTGGAGGTGCTACGAGTGGCCTGGGTCAATCGGTACAGTTGCTATGGATTGCAGGAATAACCAGCCTTTTCACATCAATTATTCTTGAGAACGCTACCGGACTTTTCGGGACTTAAGCCTGTCTTCTTTTTTCATTTTCTTTGTAGCTGCCCATGAACAAATGATGCAATCATTGAGGTTATGAAAGCGTGCAGGACAATGCTCTCTCCCAAAAAAAATGATTTGTAGATGTAAAGTGTTCCACTTGTCCTTGGGGAAAACACGTTTAAGGTCCTTCTCGGTTTTTTCAACTTTCGAGCCATCAGAAAGTCCCCATCGATGTGCAAGTCTGTGAATGTGAGTGTCAACAGGGAATGCAGGAACGCCAAAAGCCTGCGCCATGACCACGGATGCTGTTTTGTGACCCACTCCGGGAAGTGATTCTAACCCTTCAAACGTATTGGGCACTTCTCCCTCAAACTGGTCGACGAGTATATTTGATAATTTGTGTATATTCTTTGCTTTGGTTGGCGCAAGACCGATTTCTCGTATACATTTTTGAATTGTTTCGACTGAAAGTCGAGACATTTGTTGAGGGTCACCACCGATTGCGAATAATCCTGGTGTCACTTCATTCACTTTCTTGTCCGTGGTTTGCGCACTCATCAAGACCGCAATAAGTAATTGGAAAGAGGTCTCATGGTCCAAAGGAATGGGGGTTTCGGGGTATAGTGATTCCAATATGTCTAGTACCCGTGCGGCTTTTTCCGCTCTTTTCATTGCACATCATCTACCTTCACAGCAGCATATTCTTCGCCAGATTGCCAAGCCATTAAGAAAATCATAATCATACCGGCAAGTGGAATAATGTTACATGGAATGACGACTGCCAAGGACGTATTGTCTTTAGAAGAACCCATCATCCACCATATGAGAAGTCCAATGATAGCCATTGGTAGAGCAGCAAGGGCTGCGATAATCATTGCACGTATCGTCCTCATGCCTTAATCTCCAACTTCTCCATGAGATGCTCATAACTCATGGTATTTAGCACGTCATTTTTCTCCAGCCAGCCTTTCCTTCCTGTCATGACGCCATAAACAATGTCGGTTAGACCAGGTAAGGAGTGAGCATCTGGGTTGATTGCTATTGGAACCTTTAGTTCCTTTGCGCGTTTGCATAATCGCCAATCCAAGTCCAAACGATATGGTGAGGCATTCAACTCAACGGCCTTCAATATTCCCTGCTCGTTGTATTCACTCATGTATTCAAGAACTCCGTGCAAATCAACATCATACCCATCACGTCCCTGCAAAATTCGGCCCGTTGGATGTCCTAGCACAGTCGTTGCAGGATGGTCGATAACTTTCATCAGTTCCTCAGTATTTTCTTGTTCATCTCTTCCACGCCAACGTCCCATGGCATGAACACTAGCAACTACGTAATCCAATTTCGACAAAACGTCATCAGGATGGTCAAGTTTTCCGTCCTGTAAGATGTCAGATTCAACTCCATGAATCAATCGAAAATCGATGCCTTCATCCTTCCATGATTGATTATATGTTGTGATTTTGTTCCCTTGTTTGAGCATATCATCAGCGCTTGCTCCGTTAGCAATGACCAAGGTCGGAGAGTGATCGGCAATTCCCAACCATTCCCATCCCATTTTTCTCGCAGCATCAGCCATTTGTTCAAGAGTAGCTTCACCATCTGACAAAACGGTGTGGTTGTGAAGTGAACCTCTCATCATGTCATTGGTAATTAGGTCTGGAAGAGCATTTGATTGGGCTGCCTCGATTTCACCCATGTCTTCTCTTAATTCTGGAGGTACGTATGTCAATCCAAGGTGATTGTAAATGTCTTGTTCATTTAGAGCAGGGAGTGATGAAGCGGCTGCCTCAATTCCAGTGAGTTTTGTTTCAGGCATCAGTCCAAATTCATTGAGTTTGAGACCCATTTCTTGAGCCCTTTGTCGCATGCGAATATTGTGTTCTTTTGAACCGGTAAAATAAGCCAAAGTGAATGCAAATACATGCTCTGGAACCAACCGAACCTGTGCATCAATGGTTCCTCCGCTTTCTAATTGTTCATATTCTGCCCCTCCAATAGCATCCAAAACATTGGCATCAAGATGGTCAAGAGAGAATCCTCCATCGAATAATGAGGTATCGAGTATGACGCTCACCTTTGAATCACCTGCTCCCTTTATGTCAGCGATACCGGGAAGTGATAGGATTCCTTTTGTAACATCGGATAGGTTTTTCTCATCCAATGCTACGACAATATCCAAATCTCCAATCGTCTCTTTTCTTCTACGCGCACTTCCTGCTAATTCTGCCTTGATGACGCCGGGTATGAGTCGAATGAGTTCGAGAAAAGTCTCTCCATAATGCAACCCGATATTGAGTCTTCTACGGGCTCGAAATCGTGCTAAAAGATCGATGCCTGCCAGAATTTTTGCCTGGGATTTAGCACCAAAACCAGGCAATGGCGCGATTTCATTTTCAATGGCAGCTGCTTGTAATTCTGAAACACTCGAAACACCGAGGTTTTCGTGAAGTTGTTTTATTCTCTTTGGACCGACACCCGGTATACCAAGCATTTCGATGAGTCCGGCCGGAGTGGTGTCATGGATTTCATGCCAATCCTCAGGCCATTCACCTTCTTGGACAGCACGCGAAATAGCGTTTCCAAGTCCTTTGCCTACTCCCTTAAGGTCATAGATACCTTTGGAGGCTACCAATTCACCAATATCTTCTGAAAGGGAACCAATAAGTCGGCTCCCGTTTTGATAAGATCTGACTCGAAACACATTTGCATCATTTAATTCGAGTAGAACCGCCATTTGATGAAGGGCAGTGGAAATTTGATTACGGGAAAAATGAGGGGCCTCATTTCTTTTTGAAGTAGGTAGTTTGAATCCGCTTCCAGCCACCATATCCATTCCAAATGGTCATGGCACATGAACGTGCGTAATCATCAAAACTTGCATCATATTGCATCCTCCATGGTCACATTGTCGGAACTCGCTGAATGGCAATGTTGGCTTGCGTTGTTTTTGTTTACATTTATAGCGACAGCATCTCGGAATCCTAAGTTAGAACTAGTAATGCAACACACGCTGATGTGGCTATGTTTAGTGATGGCTCTTACACTCTCTTTGATGTGGTTTGACGATCAAAGTATGTGGGGTCGTGCAGATCCGAGACCTTTAGCAGTCATGTGCGTCATCATTGCCATTTCAGCACGTTTGAATCTTCACGGAAAAAACGTATCTTTTGGAGCAAACCCACATACTATCGGAAAGTCAGAAGAATCAGAATAACTATACGATTTCTCCAGCGCTATTATTCGATGATTCATCTTCCATTTTTTGGTCGATAAATGATCTCATGTATTCAGGTAACTCACCATTGACAAAAACGACATCAACAACTTCGTCTAATTTTTTTAATGAATAATATATTTGCATAGCCGTCATTGGTGTTGAGGAACAACCAACGCACCCCCCATCTAATGAAAGCATAATCACGCCTTCAGATGTATCAATGACAGTTACAACTCCATCATGCGCCTTGAGGGTTTCTTGAACAGGACCAATCTCTGCCAAAACCTCTTCAGCACTAATGGGCATTGAACTTCCCAATCCGTCACCCTCTTTGAATCATCGCCATTCCACGTCTCCACTAATACGAAAGACTCGACAATTGGGCCATTTATTCGAAAAGGTAGGGGAACCACTTATGAGGTATTTTTCTTCGGGGACAAAAAAGGTGAACACCATGATGGACAACATTGCATTAATTTCGGCCGGGGTAGCAGCCGTTGGGTTGCTGATTGCATACATGCTCTACCAGCAAGTGAATAAAGTAAAAATTGACAACGAAAAAGTTGCAGATATTACTGACGAAATACAAAAGGGAGCCATGGCCTTCCTTTTTGCAGAGTACAAAGTACTCGCAATTTTTTGTATCATTGTTGGAGGTTTACTACTCTTCCTCAATGATTGGGAAATCGCCACAACAGTTGCATTCTTTGCTGGCGCTCTCACCTCAGTAGCCGCTGGTTTTTCGGGAATGAGAGCCGCAACTTCGGCTAACGGAAGGACAGCCATGGCTGCAAAATCTGAAGGTCAATCAGGCGCACTGGCTGTCTCATACAATGGCGGTGCAGTAATGGGTCTTTCAGTGGGAGGTCTTGGACTTCTGGGAATTTCTCTTGTTGCCTTTTGGTTGGGAGCCGGTGAAACAAATGCAGACGGTAGCCTGAATGTCATCAACGCAGCTGCTGGATTTGGAATGGGTGCGTCATCGATTGCTCTTTTCGCTCGTGTGGGCGGTGGGATTTACACCAAAGCCGCCGATGTTGGTGCTGATTTAGTAGGTAAGGTCGAGGCTGGAATTCCAGAAGACGACCCCCGAAATCCCGGTGTTATCGCAGACAATGTGGGTGACAATGTAGGCGATGTTGCTGGCATGGGTGCAGATATTTTCGAATCATTTGTTGGCTCAATTATAGCCGCAATGGTCATCGCCAACGAGTTTGCAAGTCCGAATGCTGCTGACTACGTGATGATGCCGATTCTGCTTGGATTGATTGGATACCTTGCGTCTGTAGCCGGTGTCTTTTCGATGTCATTCCTCAAAAATGGAAGCGATCCCGCTGCTGCTCTTCGAAACACGACCTTTATTGGAGCCGGTCTGTTTTGGTTGGGAGGCTATGGAGCCATTTATCTCGACCTCATCAATGTCGATTATGCAGTTATGCATGCGGTTGTCCTTGGAAGTATTATTGGAATACTCATCGGACTGGTAACCGAATACTACACTGGTATCGAACCCGTATTCGGTATCAAGACAAAGGCCATTCCTCACATCGGTGAAATGTCAAAAACTGGCCCAGCAACAAATGCAATTGCCGGACTTTCTGTGGGTATGATGTCAACATTTGTACCCATTGTACTGATTGCATTGGGTATTTTAGGAGCCGATCAATTTGGAACCCCAATCGGTGGGCGAGAATATGGTCTCTATTGTATTGCTATGGCTGCTCTTGGTATGCTTGCAACAGTTGGCGTTACAATGACCGTTGATGCATATGGTCCTGTTGCTGACAATGCAGGTGGTATCGCTGAGATGAGCGGTCTTGGTGACGATGTAAGGGCCATTACCGATGAACTCGATTCCATAGGAAATACTACTGCTGCGGTAGGCAAAGGTTTCGCCATTGGCTCAGCAGCATTGACGGCATTGGCACTATTCGCTGCATACACTACGGCTGTCGGAGGCGTGGATCTTGAATTGACATCTCCTAGAGTGGTCATCGGACTACTTATTGGTGGAGGATTACCATTCGTTGTCGCTGCAATGACAATGACTTCAGTTGGTAAAGCTGCTGGCGAAATGGTGGTTGAAATCCGACGACAATTCAAGGAAATCCCTGGACTACTGGAAGGTAAAGAAGGAGTGAAGCCTGATTCACAAACGTGTGTAGATATCTCAACCAAGGCTGCTCTTCGAGAGATGGTTGGCCCAGGAGTTGTTGCCATTCTTGCCCCTATTGTCATTGGTATCGGTTTGGGTACCAGCGCATTGGGTGGTATGCTGGCAGGTTCCCTCGTAACTGGTGTTCTTCTCGCTTTATTCATGGCGAATGCAGGTGGTGCTTGGGATAACGCCAAGAAAGCCATTGAGCAAGATCACATTCCAGGGGCAAAGAAGGGTGATGAGGCACATGATGCCGCTGTAATCGGAGATACCATCGGTGATCCGTTCAAAGATACCTCTGGTCCATCGCTCAATATTCTCATCAAATTGATGTCAATCGTTGCAGTAGTACTCGCCGGAACAAATAAACTCACTGAAAACGGTTTGTTGTGAGCAACCCATCGGTGGTCTCAAATCCCAAGGTGTTGACCGCAATCTATGCGAGCGGCACTGGCTCCGTTGATTGCGTTGCTTATGCTTTCAGGGTGTTTAGATGCCATTACAGGAAGCGATGATGAGAACAACCCTGCATTGCTTCCTGAATGGGAAATCGGTACCTGGTGGTTGTATACCTTTGTAACGCCTGAATTTGGAGAGGATAGTGCACGTTTGGTGGTTGCTGATTCAGTTGATGATGAAGGCCATTGGATGGTTGGTATCTCGTCTGAAAAAGAAGCGCAACGTCACGCTGTTGTCAATCACAATCCGTTTCTGGGACGTGTAACTTTTGATCAGCTTAGTGTTTATGAAAATGGTGAACCACAGCGTGTTTTCAATTTCCCTTGGGAGCAAGGTTCCCAATGGAATTTTGTTCTTTTCTCTCAGTCATGGAATGCTCGGACAGCTTCAATCAATGACCAAGTGATTCGAGTCACTGCAGAAAGTAGTGATAATCACAATCTTGAATATTTCTTCGACAAAAGTAAAGGCTTCATCTCCAAACTTACTTGGCATGATAATCAAGGCGAAACGCGATTATTCATGACACTCAACGACTATGGGACCGATCACGCCGGCGATGTTTGGTTTATACGAGCAACAGACCTTCTCGACAATCGATACAATGCAGTTGATGGAGAATTATACGACACATTCTTGGATGAAGGGCATCCCTCTGGTAATGATTTTGACCGATTGGTCTGGTATCTTGATGTTGACATCGCATCAGGTGGAACCGGTACACTCTCTTTGAAAGATCATGTTGGTACATCTGCCCTCACCCGTCAATGGGGATCTAACTCTCAAGAATCAGGTTCAATTGGCGTCATTCCTTCAGTTTCAGGAGAGTATTCCTTGACCGTTACCCTAAATGGCCAATCGAGTTTTATTCATCTCAAGGTTGCTGGTGGTCTCGTGAACCAATGGACGCTGTGAGTGTTTGAAATGCCAACGCTGGTCATGATGCACGGAATGACCGGAACTGCTGAAATGATGAGGCCATTTGCAAAAAGTATTCTTCCAGATGGTTGGGACTTATTGACGCCTGAGGCCTCATTTTCACATCCAAAAAGAGGGTTTACTTGGTGGAGATATGAAAAGGAGGATGAACCACGTAAACGTCTTTTATCGTCTAAAGAACTTGCAGATGTAGATGCCAGCCTTCATGCATTATCAAATCAAATACCGGAAGGTCCACTGGTATTGGGTGGTTTCTCTCAAGGTGGTGCTATGGCTCAAGAACTGCTTCATCTTCCATTGGCCTCAAGGGTATTGGGATTAATTTGTATAGCGACAAGGTGTATTCGGCCTCTTGAATTGCAGCATACGCTTGAACAATTACCGTCGCAGAAAATGCTTTGGATGCATGGCGAGAAAGATGCAAGGGTAACATTTGATGCTGGAAAAGAAATTGTAGAGGTATTCAACAAATCTGGATGGAGCGTTTCCTCAATTGCTCATAGCAAGGGGCATATGATCCCTGTTGAGTACCATGCGAAAATAAAAGATTGGCTTCATGATTTAAGATAGCGAGAGAGTTCATCAAACCCACCCACAAAAATCAATGTTTCTTCACGATTATCAAAAATAACTGGAACTGTTCTGTGTCCAGTAAGTCCAACAACCTGGTTCCTTAAGTCTGGGTCTTCATGATCGAAGTTAATTTCATCAAATGTGATTCTCTTTGCGGTTAGTAGACGTTTGGCAGCCGTGCAATATCCACAAAAATTCCCTGTGTAAACCAAGAAATCGGATTCAGAATCTTTAGCCTGTTTCATCACGATGTGTTCACTCATCTGTCATCACTAACCCGGTCATGTCATAATCCCAATCAAGTATCTCCCAATCAAGTTGTGACTTTGTTTTTTCAGGATTTCTTGAAATGATTCCAACATATCCTCCTGCGGCAGCTCCCATTCCTTTCCATGCTAATACCTCTGGTATTTCATCAAGAGTCAGATAAGGCTCATTGAATTCTTTTCCAAGCAAACCGACGGCATGAGTTGTATCTTTCATTGATTGAACAAACTGGTCCCTTCGATCATTTTGCACGGATTCAGCCATCGTTTTCGCAGCATTTCTTAATTGCATCATGATCGGTAGAACTTCATCATACCTTTCCCAAACGGAAGCATGCAAGTTTCCTGAAACATGTCGGATTCCAGTATCTGCTAATATGAAATGCTTTTTTAGCCAACGAAGAAAAGAGGGAGGAGGGTGAAGTGAAAAAGATTCAACATAATCTCCGATGAATTTCAAGTGTTGGATACCCCCATTTTTAGCCGCCCATTGATCTTGCCTTCCACCTCTGTTTCCGAGAAGTTTTTCAAATTGAAAAGCCATTTCTGCGACATCCTCGTCTCCCTTAATCACCGACATTAAAGCGACATTCAATGCACCGGTTGAACCCAAGCCCGACCCGATTGGTACATCGCAACTGTACTGACAATTAATCATACCATTATCATCGATGGTAAGGTTGGCACGTGCATATTGGTTAATCGCAATATTGACCACATCTCCGCCAACATCGTGACAGAATGGAGGGCAATCTGTCCAACCACCTGCCAAATCAATGCGGACTGGTGCCCTTGCCTCCTTTGAAACGGTCACGGTTCCTCTAGATGACAGGGTATCAAAAAGGTGATTATGTTTAAACATCCATTTTTTTATACCTTCTTTCCTGTCTAGTATCATGACCGAGGACTCGCAATCATCACCTTCCAATGATTTAGATAAAGCCAAAGCCCTACTCGATGCATTTGAAACAATTTCAGACACAGGACAAACCACACGCTCAGGTCAATCGGCAAGAGAAGCTCCAATGCCTGCCCCTAAATCACCATCTGTTCGCGAGACTCCAACTGTTGGCATCGCCCGTGTTTCAGATGGTGTAATGGCTCATCAAGAAGGCGTTCAATCGGTTCGAGAAGCGCCGGTGGATCTTAATCACAAAATAGTACATGAAGCACCAGAGAATTTGGGATATGCAGGAACTTCTCCCGTGCAAAACACTCCTTTACCATCCTCGAACAATTCCATTCCATTACCAGGTAGTAAAGAAGAGAAAGATAGCGAATAAAGATTACATTCCTAGAGATGTTTCATCTCAACAGACTTCAGGAAATCCTCGCAATCATCTGTTTGATTAAATGCGTAGTGCTCGATCCGGGATTCGAACCCGGGTCCTCGCCTCGAAAGGGCGAGATGATGGGCCGGACTACACCAATCGAGCAGCCGTGATTTGGCCAAATGCCTTCCATTCAAGAACTTTGAGGGTCACTTGCCAACTCTTTCCACCATCGCCAGGCGAAAAATCCACACACAAATAATCCGATGAGAGCGATGCCGAGTAATATTTCATTATCGAGGAGCCACATGATTACATCGATTGCTTGTTGCCCATAGATGCCTATGATCAATGCTTCCATCCCAAAACGCAATGCTCTCCCGAATAAGCCAGCGATGACAAAACTTTTTTTCTCCATCTCCCCCATGCCCGCAAACCATCCAAATACCTTGTAGGGAATAGGGGAGAAAGCAGCAATGAAAACACCAAGAGTGCCATATTTCTCAAATAGATTTTCGAGTTTGGAAATATGGTGAGCTTGTCCAAACTTCTCGAAGAGACTGCGCCCCCATTTCTGACCAAGCCAGTATCCCACCAAACTTCCTAAAACCGAAGCGATGGTAACTACGAGCCAAAGCCAGATGATGGTTGGTATCGAACCTGCTGCGTTTATCAGCATCGGGAGATACATCAGGTCAGGAGGCACAGGTTGAATAATCGCTTCTGTAAATGAAAGGAAAAACAAACTAGCAGGTCCGAAGATTTCAAACCAATCGAGGATGGTTTCTTTCCAACTCACAAATATCGCCACGAGTGCCTATGTCATGAAGGCTTTCCATGGAAGTCATGAAATTGGAGAATAATTTAGCATAACTATGCCAGTTCTAGATACGGCTGCCCTTTTGCATTGGCCAGCTGAACGTTTGGAGGGATGCCTAGTCGTCTTCTCTCAACAAGATGAATTACGCCGTTTGGATGAATCAAAATGGCTTTTTATTGAATCACTAGGTCTGGATTGGCGCCAAGTAAATCCCGCAGAAGCAATTGAAGCTGCAACAAAAACCGGTGACATTTCTGGCTTATCTCAAGTAGACCTTGATGTTTTAGCCTTGGCCATCCAGACGAAAGAATTGCTTTACACAGATGATTATCGGATGCAAAATGTTTGTCGTTTCTTGGGATTGGCCTTCAGCGGTGTGGTCAACAAGGAATCGGCATCTTATTGGCAGTGGGTTTTAGTGTGCACAGGCTGCAGGAAAACAACAGAAGTCGAGCATCAGAAAAATCCAGATTGCGATATATGTGGCTCTCCAACCAAAGTAAAAAAGAAGCGAATTTCTAAATCTTGAGAACCAATATTTATTCTTCTGAGGTGGGGTTATTCATGGTGTTTTTATCACCATCGTTTTCCAATAACCCAACCTTCTTTTTTATTTCATCAAGACTCATTCCTGTTGGGTCCAGTCCGACATCTTTCGCTCGTTTGAACCATCTTTGCTCTTCAGTCATGCCGCCTGATTCCAGATCAGCAACTGTTTTTGCAGGATCGATTGATGTCGCTTCCTGTAGCCCTTTTTGGAATTCTCCTTTGGATTGCCCCAT
>MDSW01143496.1_pt1 | contig 10606 bp, 9 predicted proteins | sample 811171 | NCBI WGS metagenome assembly MDSW01 (sample SAMN05326641, study PRJNA326480) | marine metagenome | isolation source: seawater | place: Atlantic Ocean: North West | collected 2012 | reverse complement strand
TTCAAACTTTTTTCCCACATTGACTGTCCTAAATCTGCGTTCGTATTCTTCATCATACAATTTGCTGTTTTCGAAAGTTTCTGTATCTAAATATTTTCCTACCAAAATCAGGGCAGTTCTTTTCATATATCCAGGTAAATCATTTACGATGCTACCTAGGGAAGAGTGAATGATTTCCTCATCAGGCCATGATACCTGCCAAATGACTTTTACGGGGCAATTTTCTCCGTAAAATGGTGCTAATTTTTTTACAACGGTTTCTATGTTTTGTATCGATAGATGTATTGCAAGTACCGCTTCACTTTTTGCAAAGTTTTCCAAGGTTTCTTTTTCAGGCATATTTGATGCGCGCCCTTGGGTACGCGTAAAAATAACGGTTTGATTCATGCCAGGAACTGTTAATTCTTGCTTTAAACTGGCAGAAGCGGCTGATACAGAGGTAACACCTGGAGTAAGAGTAAAAGGAATGTTTATTTTCTTTAGAAATTTTATCTGTTCATTTACTGCTGACCAAACTGATAGATCTCCCGAATGTAGTCTAGCTATTTCATGGCCCTCGTTATAATAGTGTTCAATTTTACCAATAATTTCAGAAAGCGACATAGGAGCCGTATTAATTTTTATTGTACTTTCAGAACAATGCTTTAAAAGTTCTTTTGGAATTATTGACCCTGCATAAAAACATACAGTACATTTTTTTAAAATTTTTTTCCCTTTTACTGTAATTAAGTCAGGATCCCCTGGTCCAGCTCCAATAAAATGCACAGTCAAGTTAATCTCCTATTTATATTCAGCTATGGCAATGGTTGCTAGTCTATCATCTGAAATTTCTCTTTTTTGAATGATTTTTGCATTTTCTCCTGCTGCTATTAGGGCTACAGCCTCACAAAAACAATCGATATCTTTATACTTTTTACTTTTGTCAGACTGAGTTATTGTTTTAACGCCTGTAAGATCCTTATGGCTTATGGAAATAATTTTAAAATTATTTTTTCTTGCAAAATTAACGAAGGCTTTTGTTTTTGATTTTTCAGAGGTTGTAGCAACCAAACTAACATTATATTTCAGCATAAATTTGTTTTTCAGATCGTTGAAAGACCTTTCGGTAACCGATTTTTGAAAACCAAAACCAGCGATCATTTTAAATAACTCCACTGGACAATGGGAAAGCTCGGTTCCCAAATCGATTTAGATCCAAGATTTTTAGAATTCGATATTTCAATTTTTTTAAGGCTACCTCCAAAATTTTTCTGTTTATCAATTATCAATTGCTGGGTCTCTAGTGTTACTCCATTAACAACTAGCCTACCCTTTTTGGGAATTAATCTTATAATTTTACTAATTAATTCATCTGACGCACCGCCACCGATAAAAACTGCATCTGGTTTTGGTAATTTTTTGTAAAACTTTTCCAAGGTTCCTTGCATTACGAATACTCTCTTTTGAAGCCCAAATTGTCTTATATTTTCATCGATAAAAGAAATCCTATCAGCTCTATTTTCAATTGCATACGCTGTATTGTTCTGATTTATTAGACACCATTCCACTGATATGGTACCCGAGCCTGCTCCAATATCCCATAACACCTCGTTACCAAAAGTCTGTAGCTCAGACATTGTTATGGCTCTTATTGGTTGTTTGGTGATATTTCCATCACTTTTAAAATTTTCGTTCCTCAGACCAGAGAATAGGCTTAAGTGAGTTGATTTTTTATTTAATTCAATTCCAAGGGCTAAAGGCTGCAATTTTTCTTCCTTAAGTTTCAATTCATTAATATTATTTTCACTTAAATCCATAACCAATTCTCGTTCACTACCAAGCCTTGACATTAAGATAAACCTTGATACTTTCAGCTTTTTTGTTTTAAGCCAGTCAAAAACTAGAACTAGCTGATGAAAATCTTTGCATAAAATAATGGCTCTTTTACCATTTTTTATTTTGGAGTTTAGCACTTCTACTGGCTTTGCGTGTATTGCGGTGCACTCCGTCTCCTCTATAGCCCAGCCAAGCTTACTGGCTGCCAAAGAGAATGTTGAATAGTTAGGATAGCATCTCCATTCATCCGGCTCTAAATGTTCTACAATTTTTGATCCGACACCAAACCAAAACGGATCGCCGGAAGCCAAGATAACTACTTTTTTCTTTTTATATTTAAAAACCTCCTCATATGAGAATGGTGATGGCCATTCTTTCCCTCTTTCTCTTATTTTTGCTAATTGAAGTTGGCGCTTGCTACCAAATACAATTTTTGCCCTTTTGATACATTCTATACTTGATTTAGATAGCCCGTTTAGTCCATTCTCTCCTATACCGATAATATTTAGCCAAACATTTGTCATGTTAAAAATTCTTATAATTGGAGGAACTGCGGAGGCAGCGACTATTGCAAAAGAGCTGATAAAACGAGGGGTCTTCGTAATTATTTCCTATGCAGGGAGAACTGTTGATATTGAGCCCCCTATCCAAAGTTATCGAATTGGAGGATTCGGAGGGGCTAAAGGTATGAGTGATTTTATGAAGGAAAAAGAAATCACACACCTTTTGGATGCATCTCACCCATTTTCTAAGACAATAACAATCAATTCGTTGGTCGCCACAAAAATGGCAAACGTCAATTACATTTGTTTTGAGAGAAAAAAATGGGAAAAAACGAAAGAGGACTCTTGGAGATTCGTCAGCGATATTAATAAAGCTGTTAAGCTTATCGAAGATAACGACAGCGTTTTTGTAACAATTGGAAATAAGGAAATTCGATACCTCAATCGAAAACCAAAACCATTTTATCTTATTCGTATGATCTCTGATCCTGCGGATAAAATAAAGCTGGAGAATTATGAAATAATGTTTGACAGAGGACCATTTGGCTTGGAAAGAGAAATAAAGATTTTGAAGCAATATTCCATCAACAAGTTGATAACAAAAAACTCTGGATCGCCCGCAGTATTTGGAAAAATACAGGCTGCTAGAAAGATGGGAGTAGAAGTAATTATGATAGAAAGACCTGCTCTTCCAGCTAGAAAAATATTTACTGATGTAGAAGAGGTATATCAATTTTTTTCTTCTATGGCATAACGGGGGGTGTATACATAACTTGTCCCTATGATTTCTTTCGTTAAGGATGAACCAACGATTACCAGTGTTTTCATTGAAACTAAATTTGTGTCCGCTTTTTCTAGAGTAGTAATTATCACTTTTTCATTTTTAGTTGAGATGGCATCTGCGAAGATTACTAATCTACTTGGCTCACAATATTTTTTCAGAATTAAAAAAGTTCTTTCCAACTGTTTCTCTCTTGCCTTTGAGCGAGGATTATAAAAAGCAATAACAAAATCTCCTTGAGCTGCGGCTGTTACGCGCTTCTCCACTATATTCCTTGACTTTAAGTTATCGGATAAGTTGATCACACAAAAGTCATGACCAATAGGTGCGCCTAAACGAGCAGAAGCGGCTAAAATAGCTGTAATACCAGGCAAAATTATTATTTTTGTATTCTTCTTATAGCCAGTATTTTTTTCTAATGCTTCAAAAACCGCTGATGCCATTGCAAAAACTCCTGGATCTCCTGATGAAACTACCACTACATTTTTTCCTTCTGATGCCAAGCTGAGAGCAAGTTCAGCACGCTCAATTTCTTGCCTATTATCGCTTGCATGAAGTGTTTGATTTTGTAAGTTTTGTAGTCGCTCTATATATCTGAAATAACCGATGATATCCGTCGCCTGGTTTAATGCACTTATAACCGCGGGAACTATTAATTCGTCAGATCCGGGTCCCAATCCAACAACTGTTACGGTGCCACTCATTTTTGAGTCTCGTAGGGGATCAATATGATAGAAAAATAGGGGGCTCTTTTTTCATTATAATTTTTTAATGGAATTATTTTTTCGTCAATCATGGTTGCTTTTTCAACTATTATTGCTCTGTTAAATTTATTTGTTTTCTTTAGAGCACTTTCTACCTTTTTTAGGTGTGTCCCTATCTTCATAATTACAGCTGTTTGACTAGACTTGAGACTTTTTATTATATCTTTTTCATCTTGTATGCCCATAATTATAGAAATAGAGGCATCACCCATCGCTATGGGTATTTTAGCATTTGTCCAGCTACCTGACATCGCGGTTATTCCTGGAACAAATATTACAGGAGTGTCTTTTTTTAGTTTTTCGTATAAGTGAACAAAGGAACCATAAAATAGCGGATCACCTTCAGATATTATTATTAAGTCATCTTTCTCAAGCAAAAATTTTATTTCTGCGCAGCATTTGATGTAAAAATCATCCAATGTTTTTTTATATTCGTCGGTTTGGAAGTCTACTTCAGTTGTCAGCGGATATTCCATTGGATATTCATAGACATTTTTCTTCTGAAGTGTCTTTTCAATAGTTGTTCTAGCTCTTCCCGGGGTGTTTCTCTTCCTGAAATAAGCAATTTGAGATGCATTGCTTATAAGCTTATGGGCTTTCAATGTTAAAAGTTCAGGATCGCCAGGACCAACACCAACGCAGTAAATCTTATTCATGGTCTATTCTTTCTCTTGTGCAATTGCGTTTATGGCAGCAACAGCAACTGCACTCCCACCTAACCTCCCTTTTACTACAAGACTATTTATTTCTTGCCTATTCCATAATGCTTCTTTTGACTCTGCGGCACCTACGAATCCAACGGGACAACCAATTACAGCTATAGGACTCAAATCGCTTCTTTCCGATAATATTTCCAAGAAGTAAAATAATGCTGTGGGTGCGTTTCCAAACACCACAACGGAGTTGTTAATGTATTCCTCCCAAAAATGAATTGCTGCCGCCGTTCTAGTGTTGCCAATCTCTTTAGATAAATTAGCAACTTCCCTATTTCCCAAGGTACAAATAACCTTATTGTCTTTAGGTAATCTTGATCGGGTTATGCCTTCGCTAACCATTTTTGTATCGCATAAAATATTGGCACCTTCCTCGAGTGCTTTTCGTGCTATTTTTACAAAGTTTGGAGTAAATGAAATAGAATTTTCTAATCCCACAAGCCCTAAAGCGTGTATCATTCGAACAACTACCTTTTCTTCGTCAGAATGAAACTTTGATAAATTTGCTTCTTCTCGTATTATTGAGAATGAATTTTCGTATATTTTACTCCCATCTTTTTCATAAGTATATTTCATTGCTGAAGTTCCAATGTAAGCAGATCTGCTAACTCCTTATGCTCTCCATTTACAACTTCTACAGGATTATCTTTTTTAAACTTACTAATATTAATCGACACGTTTTTGGGGATGCCGCAGTTTTTCTCACAGCCTGATATATGTATATTTGGAATATTTATAGCGTTCTTTTTGTAACTTGATTTGAGCCTTTTATTTATCCTGTCTGCTACCGTTGATGTATCAATTAAACCTTGTTTACAGTAGGGCTGTCCTGAACAATGACTTATTTTTAAAGAAAAATCCGTATTTTTTGATAGGAAATTTAATTTTGGTTTTCTTAAAGTATTTTCAATAAATAATGCCTTCCAGGGGGTTACTTTTACATTCTCAACTTGTAATGCTAATTGAAGTACTTGATCGCCAGTGAACCTGCCAGATGTAGAAGATAATAAATAACCTTGAAAACAGGGACCTAATCTTGGACGAAATTCTTGTTTTCGAGGCTTTTTTTCTGGTATATGAAATTTTTTATAATCAATATATTTAATAATTTCAGACAAGTTTTTATCTTTAAGATGAAAAGGCACCGCCTTAGCAATGTTATTTATTATATTTTTTAATGAGGGTATCAAATTATTTTGCTCAACTTCTTCCCCATATTCTAAGCCATCGATTCTGATAATCAAAGAGCCCTTGCTAGCCTCTTCAATTCTTATGTCAGCATGTATATTTTGGAGAGCGGCCGACCTGCCTAAATCAATAGCGATACCAAATTTCTTATGAATTTTTGGTATAGATACGAGTTGATCTTCAATAATTTTTGAAATCCTTTGAAACTTTTTGTCGTTCAATCTTAAGAACGGGGAATAAATAATATTTGAAACGGTTTTATTTGTATCAAGCTGATTAACTATCTTCTCATTTTTTAAAAAAATCGATAGGTCGTTTAACTTCTTCTCGTTTATACCCCGGATGGTTATATTTGCTCTAGTTGTGAACTCAATAACACCATTTCCAAATTGATTTGCGGCCTTCCCTAACGACATTAATTGTCTGCTATTTAGGTATCCATATTTGGGTCTGATGCGTATAAGATAACCATCTCCGCTTAAAAGAGGTTGATCAATACTTGGACACAAACCAAAAATCTTAGCCATTATATATAATTCTTTCGTTATGGTAGATTGAATTTTTCTTAGTTTTCCAAATTTCAGAATCTCTTAAAGACAAAAATCTATCTTCCATTCCTTTCAAGGCTTCTGGATTTTCATGTGCTATGAAACTGGCGACTTCTTGATTGCCCAATGTAGAGTCAAAGACAAGATCAAATATGCCTTGCGAGATTTCAATTCCTGATTTACTAAACAAAGATAAATTGAAGATTAAATCTGTCACTTCAGCTGCGCCCCGAAAGCCATGCTTCATCATTCCATTAACCCAAGAGCCATTTGATAATTTACCTCTGACGATTCGAGCGATTTCTTGTTTCACTGTTCGAATTTTTGATCTTCCCGCGTCAGATATATCTATGTGAAATAAAGTAGGACTTTCAGATTTAAGCATCTCTACAGCTGCATTAAAACCTCCTATATGAGCTCCATAGTCTTTTGAGGATAGTAAGTCACTTTCACATAAGTCATGAGCATGAATGAGACCACTGGTTTCAATTAATCTCTTGGCAAGTTGTTTACGGCTTTCTTTAAAAGTACCGTCTTTTTTATACGCCCAGGCCGAGGAGTCCAACCATTTATTACCAATATTATCAATATCATTGGATCTAGATAAACTAATGTTATCATCGATTTCAATTCCAAATGTACCAGGTTTGGGTGCAAATATTCTATCCATTTTTATTTTATATGGATTATCGGCTAATGTTTCGTCTCTTAACGATAATTTTTCTACTGCGTCAAAAAATAGTTTGTTTAGCTCTGGGAAAATATCTCTGAATAACCCAGACTGACGTATTGTTACATCAATCCTGGGTCTATCTAATTCAGATAGGTTTATTATTCGAAATCCTATGACTCTAGAATTATTTTTGTCCCAAATAGGTTCGACACCAGCAAGATAAAAAGCCATAGAGTACTCTTGACCGCCTGTTCTCATCGAGGCAGATCCCCACAAGTCCATTGTTAAATTTTTGGGATATTCACCATGGTCTTGCAAATACTGTCTAATAAATTCATCTGCCAGTAATCGGCCATTTTCAAACGCTATTTTAGTAGGTATTGATCTAGGGTCCACAGCAAATATATTTCTACCGGTAGGCTTGATATCACTGCGATTTCTAAATGGGGATCCTGAGGGCCCCGCGTCTATTCTCTTGCCTCGCAAACAACTTAAAACAGCGTTCATTTCAAATTCACCACACTCTTCTTCCCCAAATACATGAAGGCCATCTGAAAATTGAGACTCCTTAAGATCGCAAACAAAAGAGTCAATTCTTGATAACCACTCAGGGTCAGATTGAATTGGTTCTAAAGCCAATTCCTTATCTAGCTCAAGTCTCTTTGCCTCTTCGATTATTTTTTCTTCAATATTAGATTTTCTCGCTTGATCTAAATCTCCAGAAGTTGAATATTCATCAAGAAGAAATTCTAATTCTCTCATAGTTTTAGGGAAATCTGAGTTAGCGAGCTTTGGAGGCATATGTCCAATTGTTACAGCACCGATTCTTCTTTTTGCCTGGGACGCTTCCCCAGGATCGTTGACTATAAATGGATAAATCACTGGAATATCATTTGTAAGAAGAGAGGGCCAACAGTTTCTGGACATTCCAGCTGATTTTCCTGGAAGCCATTCAAGGCTTCCATGAGTTCCCATATGGATTATTGCATTAACTTTTGTTTCTGAGAGCCAAAGATAAAATGCGACATAACTGTGACACGGTATCTGCTCAAGATCATGATAACTTAATTTTTTCTGTTTATCACTACCTCTATTAGGTTGAACCAGGACAAAAATATTCTCATTCCTAAATCCTTTAAGTACTAAATATCCATCTCTATAATTTTGGTCTAAATTTATACTTCCCCATTTATTAAAAATTTTATTTTGGTGACTTTTAGGCAAATTTTCCAGCATGGATTTGTAAACCTCGATTGGTACTTTTATCTCAGCCTTCCTGAGTTTTGGTAGTAGCTCTTCTTTTAAATCTCCTTGAAAACCCTCCTTGCACAAAAAATTTATTAGCTTTTCTGTAGATTTTATAGTGTCAAGCCCAATGGCATGGGCCAATTGGTATTCACGACCAGGATATGAGGATAAAATTATAGCAACTTTTTTTTCTGAATTTGAATTCATACTCAAGTTACTCCAATTGATAACTTTTCTAATTGTTTTCTCTATTAAATGTTTTTCAGCCTTATGACTGGTTATGGAAAATTGCAGATCTTTATCAATTTTATTTTCAGATTTGAAACTAACTATACCCCCATCAATTCGCCCATCTACCTCTGGCAGAGCTACATGCATAGCGAGATCTGATGTGTTTAAGCCTGAAGGATTTTTTTGCCATCCAATTTTCTTAGAAGTGGAGAATATAACTTGGAATACAGGACATTCAGTATAATCAAGTGGTGATTTTAGTGTTTTGGCATCTTTTGCAGAAAAGGCCGTACCGTTAATTATTGAAACGGGTTTTAATATCTGAAGTTCGGAAATTAACCAAGATGCTAAATTTCTGTTTTTCAAAGAACTAACAAAAACTCCTATTGCTGAAAACCCTGATCTCTTAATTGCCTTTAATATCTTATTGACTGGATCTAGGTCGTCTGCAACTAAATAGGACTTGTAAAAAATAAGGCAAACTAAAGGTTTGGCTATATTTGAATTTTTAAAATTTTCGGTAATTCCATCTTTATCACAATAAAAACCATGACTTGGCAATTTTTGAAAGTTTACAACAGGAGGAAAATAAAGGGAAGTGGCCATGGAAAGTTGTGCGAGCACGGCCTGAGCTGAGACTTGCCCTCCATTATCACATAATTTTTTTATACTATCCAAGGTTGCTTTTGGAAGATTAGAGTATGAGTCTAGAACTTTATCCTCTCTTCCATCAGCTGGAATAATCGCAAGAGCTATATTTTTTTCTCGAGATATACTTTTGAGGTAATTCAAACCATATGGCCAATATTGTTCTCCACCGATGAGTCGTACAAGAACGCACTTTGAACCTGCAATTGTATTCTCAATATATGTATCAACAGAAAGATTATGTGTCAGATCTTTAATATTAGCGAGTCTTAAACTAGGTAAATTTTCTCCAAAATCACTACGAGTTTTTTTCCATGCTGACGCAAAGGCAGTAAGGTCACTGTCTGAAAAAGATAATATAACAATGTCTGCTGGTTCTTGCTTTAGATCAATTGGCGTCTTTACATTATCTAGGTAATGATCTTCATTGAAAACTATATGCATTTTTTCTCTTAATCACCTTTTAGTTGTTGTGTGAAACCATTAATATTGGCCTTATTTTTTTCGGCTATTACTACTAGGTTTCCAACACTGGTAATCCCTGGATCGGTATTAGTAAAATTAACTGATAAACGTTTGCCAACCGCTTGTACCAGAAGTCTAAGAGGCTTCCCCTTCACATTTAAAAAGCCTTTAACTCGTAGAACTTCATTTTCATCTATTAACTTTTGGAGGTTATTTGTAAACTGTTCTACGTTCTCCAATGGACTCATTTCAATGCTAAAAGTCTCAAAGTCATCGTGTTCATGGTCATCGAAACCATCATGGTGTGATTTTCTTTTGTCTAAATCAGTCTCAGCTTGAGCATTTAATCCTAGAATTAATCTTTGATCTATGTTTCCATTCTCTACTTCCAAGATAGGAAGTGATCTCTGTAACTCATCTTGAATGGTATTTTTTACTGATTTTAGATCTGCTACCAAATCTGGCTTTGTTAACAGAACTACATCCGCGCAATTTATCTGATCTTCAAATACTTCGGACAAAGGCGTTTCGTGTTCTACAAAAGTCTCTTCTTGAATCTTAGCTAATTCAGAGGATGTTTCAGGAGCGAAGGTACCATTTTGAACCGCTTCGGCATCCACTACTGCCAGTACGCTGTCGACAGTAAGCCGGCTACGTATCTCAGGCCATTCAAACGCCTTAAGTAAAGGTTTGGGTAAGGCAAGTCCTGAGGTTTCAATAAGTATATGATCTGGCAAATATTTTCCTTCCAAAAGAAGTTTCATAGTTGGAACAAAATCATCGGCAACTGTGCAACAAATACATCCGTTTGCAAGCTCTAAAATATTCTCTACAGGACAACTATCATCTGAACATTCCTTAATTATCTCTCCATCTACGCCAAGATCTCCAAATTCATTAATTATGACGGCTAACCGTTTTGATTTATTATTTACAATTAGGCTTCTTATCAGGGTAGTTTTCCCAGCACCAAGAAAACCAGTTAATATTGTCACAGGGATTTTGTTTAAGTTACTCATCTTCGATCAT
>MDSW01059740.1_pt1 | contig 10606 bp, 5 predicted proteins | sample 811171 | NCBI WGS metagenome assembly MDSW01 (sample SAMN05326641, study PRJNA326480) | marine metagenome | isolation source: seawater | place: Atlantic Ocean: North West | collected 2012 | reverse complement strand
CCTACAAAAAGTCAATCCAAATGACATTTTACATATAAAGAATGTCAAAAATACTATGGTATGTACTATCAGATAACCAGTCGTACACTTCGTACGCTTAAGCGTACGCCTGTAAGTGTCCTATTTTTCAAGTATTTAGCCATGCTGTGTACACTTGTACACTTTTTTTAACTTATTTATCAGGAAAAAAATAAGTAGGAGAATATATAAATATTTACTGGAGGGTATAGAAAAAAGCGTACAAGTGTACGTTTTATAAAACAATTACCATATGATAAACAAGTGGTACACTTGGTACACTTGAGGTACACTTCATCGAAACAGGTAAGTTGCTTATTTTCAGGCACTTATACCTAATGGTACACTTAATACACTTTTCTTTTACTTTATAAAGAAAAAAAATAAATATATATATTATATAAATATACTAAAGGATAGAGAAATAAGTGTATCAGTGTACCACTGCACTTAAACAGATGTAAAAATTATTACATCCTTTTACAAGGCTATTGAATAATTGATACAGTATATGCTTCAGAATAAATATTTTATCAAGCCCCACATTCGTGGGGTTTTTTGTTTATAGCCCCACACACATTGTAGGGTAATTATTTTATTTCTTTTTTATTAATAGTTTTTTGCTTTAGCTATTTGGTCCAGTTTTTGCAATCTCTTAAAATTATTTCTAGTATTTGTTTTTCTCCGGAAGAGTTTATGTCTTGCCAGTCATCTTCTGGTAGGTGATAGTTGTTGCTATAGTCACTGGTGAAAAAGAATAATACAGGAATGTCTTCTCCATAAAAAACTTGCGTTATACCTAAATAGATTATAAATTTTCTGTGATCAGTACACGTGTTATATCTCGTGTAATTTCTTAAATGGGTGAAATATTATGAGAATGCACGTCACACAAAAAGATATTGCGGACGCGCTAGGTATCAGTAGAGTTACTGTTACCAAAGCCCTTAAGGACCATCCTGATATCGCTGAAGGAACAATTAAGCGCGTCAAGGATATGGCGAAAGAATTAGGTTATTATCCTAATTTTATCGCCAGTAGTCTTTCCTCAAAACGATCCAACCTGATTGGTGCCATATTCCCGAAAATAAATCACTCCTTTTTTTCCAATGCTATTGAATCTGTCTATAAGGCTGCCACGGAAAGGGGATTTGAGATATTACCCATGATTTCCTTCGAGGACGCGAGTAGAGAAATAAGAATGGTAGCAACACTGTTGTCCATGCGCGTTGCAGGAATTATTGTGGCTATTTCACAAGGTACCAAGAGCAATGAAATCTATAAGAATGCCAAAAAGCTGGGTGTTCCTGTTGTGTTTTTGGACAGAACCCTCAAAGATGAATCTTTTAGCAGCGTAACCATTAACGACTATAAAGCTGCATATGATGTAATTGCATATGCAATAAGCATAGGCTATAAGAAAATAGCGTACTTGGCGGGATACAGCCATATCAATATTGGTATTGACAGATGTAATGGTTTTAAGGCTGCACTAGAGGGGAATGGGATATCCATAAATCCTGCTTGGATTATTGAAGGAGGATTTACCCCTGAATTCGGCTATGAAGGACTTAAAAAACTCTCAAATGCTTCCGAAATGCCAGAATTGATTTTTGCAGTGAACGATTCGGTGGCACACGGCATCTATAAAGCAGCAGACGAGCTTAGCATTAAGATCCCTGATGATCTGGGCGTTATTGGCTGTGGCGATATAGAGCACTCACAGCTGCTCTCACCTCCCTTGACAAGCGTCCATATGCCCATTGAATCAATGGCTTGTAAAGCAGTTGAAGTACTCATCGATGAGATAAACAATCCTGGAGTTAGTGAGTGCCAGCATCTGGTTAATGAAACGGAAATTCGGATTCGGGAATCGATTCTACCGGAAAAGAGAAGTGTTACGTAAATGATCGCTAGATTTTCAAATTATTCAGTATGAGGCACAATTATGAAGGTAAAAAGTAGTCTCAATCCCCTATTCATTTTCTTTATGGGTTTGGCCTTGCCTTCTTTGTTAAGCGCGCAGACAACGGGCAAAATAGCAGGCAAAGTAATAGATACTGAAACTGGAGATCCACTCGCTGGCGCCAACGTGATCATCCGCGGCGTGGCAAAGGGGGCAGCTGCGGAGGGTGATGGTAATTATTTCATTCTTAATGTGCAGCCCGGAGTCTACGACGTGGAAGCCACAATGATGGGGTATACCCGAATGGTACAAACCGATGTGCGTGTTCGAATCGATCAAACAACTTACCTGGCATTTAACCTTCAACCTTCAGTTATTGAGGGCAAAGAAATACTGGTTGTAGCCGAGCAACCCTTGGTAGACAAATATCTTACCGCCAGCAGGCAGGCGATGAGTGCCGAAGAACTTGCCAATAGTTTTGTGACAAATGTCGAAGAGGCCATTGGTACCATGCAGGGCGTCAACATTCATGGGGGTATTCGTGGCGGCTTTGGTTTGGAAGTTAATTATATGTTGGACGGCTCGAGCATTCGTGATGGCTCTTCAGGCACCAATTATTCATCATTAAATATGTCAGCCATTCAGGAGTTCGAGGTTTTAACCGGAGGTTTTAATGCCGAGTACGGTCAAGCCCATGGCGCTGTGGTGAATGTTGTGTCAAAGACAGCGAGGGACAGGATGCACGGAACATTGCGATATCAGATGCGGCCTAAAGGCATTTATCATTGGGGTGGGTACATGTACGGTGACTCTACTTTTGAGAATCGTGTGGTAGCAACAACACCGGAATATTGGAGTGACTATCAGATACCTCAATGGGTGCAAGAGCAATACCCACAATGGCTGGAGGATCCGAATACGACCCCGGATTCACTCATGGCCTACTATCGAGATGTTATTCTCAATCCTCCTGGTAGCGCAGTGTTCAAAGATTACAATCAACGCTGGAGTCAGGAGATTGAAGGGACGTTTTACGGGCCCATCGGGGAGAAATTGAGCTATATGCTGACTGGCCGCTTCACCAAAGACGCACCGAATTTTCCGCAGCAATTTGAGTACAATCCTGAGTGGCATACTGAAGCGAATCTGGTTTATGACCTGACCAGTCAATCCATGCTGGTTCTCAAGGCTTTTCATGGCGGGCACGATAATTCAGGGCCTAACAGGACGCTTTTCCATAGCAGTGAAGATATGAGGGCCGCCATTGGAACTTGGTCTCCCATTAATGAAGGCTTCATCACAGGAGCCTATGATGGAAATAAGTATTACCCCTGGTTTGGCAATCATTATCAAGGCACGACCAACCCCGAATATCTACGTGTCTGGGGTGGGAACCTGAATTTCAAGCACACCTTCAATCCCAGCATGATGCTGGAAGCCAAGCTGTCCCATTTTCAATTTTACAGACTGGGATCGCGTCGAAACGGTGGTCCACCGGAAGAATATGGTTGGTCAGCGCGCGCCCTGGATCCTGCTTTGGTAGATTCATCAGCCGGGATTATACCGATTCCAGATGAAATGTATTTGGGTGCTAATGGCATGGGTTTTAGTGGGCCGAGCTACGGATTGTTCAACCAGGAATATTCGTTCAATACCAACAACTCCATTGATATTGATTTTCTGTGGCAGGTTAACCAAGCCAACCAGTTGAAGGCCGGTTTTTACGGTTCCTCTCAATATATCAATCGATATGTCCGTAATGCACACTCTTATAATGGAGAAGTTCGCCTCAACGATATCATACCCAATGATTATAATCCGTATGAAGGCGCTGTTTATTTGCAGGATAAGATTGAGACCGAAGGTATGATCATCAATGCTGGTGTTCGGTTGGATTATTTCAACCTGAACAAATGGGTGAGTGCCGATCCATATGATCCCCTTCAAATAGATGAAGACACCCCGGGCAATTTAGGCCAAAACGTCGTTTCGATCGGGGATATCTTCGAGCGACGCGGTGTAAACGCCAGCGACAACCGGGACGGCAGCCTGATCAAAACCGCCACGCAATATGCCGTCTCTCCCCGTATTGGCATCTCCCATCCTATTACGGAAACCACCGTTCTGCATTTCATGTATGGTCATTTCAACCAAAGGCCTCCCTGGAATAAGCTGGGTGCCTATCCATCGCTTCTTGTAGGAGTACTTCCTTATTCATCATTTCCCGACCTGGTTGATTTTCCTGCGGAAGAACCATTTGAGGACTCAAATGGAAATGGATCCTGGGATGATGGCGAGGCGTATGAGGACATCGATGGGGACGGTAAATATGATCCGGATTACTTCAATAATACTGATTACGGTTACCACGGTATGAATTACGATCAACATTGGTCCTTTTATGGCGGCAATCCAGCCCTCACTTTTGAAAGAACGATTCAGTATGAAATTGGATTTGACCAGGCGATCGGAGACAATCTCAGACTTGAAGCGACGTTGTATTATCGAGAGGCCAAAAACCTCACAGCTATAGGATTTACGAGTAGCACATACGCAAATTACGGCTTCCAGCCTGACGTGGGTCGTGTGAGGATGCATCCTGATGTGAGCCATCCCACTGTGTACCAAAGCAAAACAAGAGCAGGCGCTTTCCGGATGTGGGCCAACAATGGGCATCAGGATGTGCGAGGTCTTGAGTTAACAGTGAATGCAAAGGTTTTGAGCTTTGCCTCGCTGCGTATTGATTACGACCTGTCCTTCAATAAAACCGGCTTATATGGTCCAGCCATGCTGTATCGAGAGATACCGGGGGGCGCCAAGTTCGATTCCACGGTGACCATGGCCACGGGCTTTCGGAATACCTATTATGGCGGCAACAATGGGAATAATCATCAAGCCGGAAATCAGAACCAATACTGGCACCCCAATAATACGGCGAAGGTAGCGGGGAATTTTTTCACACCGAAAAATTTTGGTCCAAAGATTCTGGGAATACATTGGCTGGGCGACTGGAATCTCAATTTCCAAACCACCTGGGCACAGGGCCGACGCTATACCTGGTATGATCCCAATGAGGCGGTCGAGGGCTATCGTCCTCCTCTTAATCGACGCTGGAAAGATCAGTGGAACACAAATTTAGGTGTCAACAAAGGATTTTCCCTGAGTGCTGGGCAACGGATCGTTGTAAGCATGAAAGTCAAAAACTTGTTAAACGACAAATGGTTACGGCTGCCAGGAGACCTGGATCGGTATCATCTGGAAGGGGAATTGGCTACTCTGATTCTTGGGCATGGTGATTATGCTGAAGATGTAGACAATGTTTGGCGGTGGTATGAGCTGGCCCAACTACCGCGAGAGATATTTTTCGAGTTAAGGTTCGAGTATTAATGGATTTCCTTCACGCAAATTTATGGGACAGTAAAATATTATGAAAAAATGTCATCAAGGCTATCCAACAAAAGTATTATCCTCGCTCCTATTATTGGTAATCATCAATCTGGTTACGGTGCAAAATGCGGACGCCCAGGTAGCCATTACGAGATCTAAATTGTGGGTTCATCTGGATGAAGCAGGGCTGTTGGCTTTTGACCATCCATACAATGCCGGCCGGCTCTCCTATCCCGGTTTTTTTAACAGCGAGCCATTATACGGCTGGACCTGGAACACACCTATTCTCGGATACCGAATGGTTCGTGGAGACAATGTTTACCATCAATCTGTTAACAACTGGTTGTTCCCTGCATACCTCACGGTATCAAAGGAGCTTTCGCTTGAAACGAATTACAATGGCACAGAGAATCCACTTGGTGCACAAGCACCGGAGATGGTAGCCTCTGGATCAGTGCTTACGACCCTCGTCCAGGAAGTCGTTACGCTTACTCCCAGTATACTTAATATTGAATTCAAATCAAGAAGCATGGCCTGGAGCTATCCGAAGTACGATGATTTCCTGATCACAGAATACACTGTCATTAACCAGGAAAACGAAACGCTTCACAATTTCACCTTCCGTTTTACCGTTCCCCTTTATCAGGCCGGGATTAATGCTTATGAGAATGATGTAGAGTATATCTATGATGAACAACGCAAGGTGTTTGTTTTTTACGATGACCGGGATTATTCATTGTCCACTCCCGATGTGCCCCAGGTTTTCAGCTTTGGACCGGGACCGGAGACTGGTGATGTTGCGGATCCCGGTGATATTGCTGCAGCAAATGCCATCAATCATCAGCTCACCAATCCCAGCGCGCTGGGAATTGGTTATGTAGATATTCCCCCAAACGAGCTTGACATTGCCGAAGGGAAGACTGAGGGCACCCTACAGCATCTGGTGACCCGATGGTTCTCCTCGGGTTCACCGTCAAGCATGCCCTATGTGGAGAGCGCTGGTGACGCTCGTAACGTCACCATTATTCCCCCCGACAGCTTAACCGCACCAATTCCTTACTATAACGAGGAAGCGGCGCAGGCTTTGAAAAGTTATCGTCAGGCCAAGGAAGATGGAGATCAAAATGCGGGTAATGTTTGGGAACGCAAGCCCGAGTACACGACCTCCTTTGGACCTTATACACTGAATCCAGGCGATTCACTTACCTTCACACGGATCATCTGCGCGGGCGCCTTGGATTGGAATCTGGCCAGTATGGGTGGATCGGAAGCGACAAAACAGCTCGACATGGAATACGCTTCAGAGATTGAAGGCAGTGAGAATGAACATGCGGCCATTAAGGCGTTTCGGGAGAACTGGGATGCTGCTCTGGAGTTGATCGAGACCAAAAAGCAGACGGGTTACTACACACCCACAGCCGTGCCGCCGCCAACCGTAGGCTTCCCACCGAAGACTAGTCTTGGTGAGGAACTGGAAGCTGAGCCCGTTTTCTACGACATCGATGAAGATGGATATCTAGAATCGGCTGTTCGCCTGAAGTGGGTTCCGGTTGCTGATGATTATAGAGATCCCATTACCGGTCAAGAAGATTTCGTTGGTTATATTGTCTATCGGTCCAATGTGAGCATTGTCGGTCCGTGGACGGCCATAGACACGGTCCTGGCTGATGAGGCGGTCATCGCAGCAGGAAAAGTAACCCGTGAAATTCAAACGGAGCCCGGCATACCCTACCGTTACGGTGTGACCTCATTCGACAGCGAAGGTTTGGAGAGCGCGATGACAGCCTACACCTATTCTCCTACCGTGGGTTCCTTCGCGCCTACTGATGATCTATCCAAAGAGGTTTTAGTTGTTCCCAATCCATACAAGCAGGTGAGTGGATTCTCCGATCCGGCTGAAATGAAGCGCATCACTCTATTGAACATCCCTTCCGTGTGCACCATCCGCATTTATAATCTATCTCGTGATCTGATTCGGACCATCGAGCATGATGATGGGTCGGGGAGCGAGTCATGGGGATCCTCCGCGGAAATCCTAGATGATTATATGCTTACCGAATACCGGAAAGAGGTAGCACCTGGATTGTACTATTTCCACATAACAAATCACGTCTCTGGCCATGAAGGGGAAACTGCAATTGGCAAGTTCGTTATCATTAAATGAAGCCGTTAGGATAACTAAAATGAAATATTGGTCATATTCTTCAATGTGGGTTAAATCGGTCAAAATGCTGCTGCTATTGACCATGGTTCCAGCATTATATGGGCAGATCAATCTGGAGGATGGTGGCTTGGCACCATCAGAATTTGAACGGGTTGGGATGTCTGGGTTTCAGTTTTTAAAAATCCAGACAGATGCACGCATGGCAGCTTTGGGTGGCATGCGTACTGCCATGAGTCGAGGTGATGCAGCCAGTGCTTTATACAATCCAGCCTCCATGGTGGATGTCAAAAACCTTGGGTTCGGATTTACTCAGATGAGTTACATCGGAGACGTAAAGTACTTCGCCGTATCTTTGGTGAAGGACTTGGACAACTGGGGAGTTTTAGGCCTCAACATTATCCAGTTGGATTACGGGGATATCACTCGAACCTATTGGGGGGTGGATGAACGTCTCAATCCAATTCCTGTGACTGATGGGACCTATTCCGGTGGCGATCTGGCACTAGGCTTATCATATGGCCGGCAGGTTACAGATCGGCTGCAACTCGGTGGCACATTCCGGCAGATCAGTGAAACTTTGGATTCGCGAGATAATATCTCAACCTCCGTATGGGCGTTAGATATCGGTACTGTATATTATACTGGACTTAGCTCACTAAGGATCGCCATGCTTGGCAGTAATTTTGGTCCGGATGCTGAGTTTGTTGATTTTGATGATCGACTGGGAATTCTGCCGGTTCAAGTTCAATTACCCGCTATGTTTTCCCTGGGGGCTGCCTACGATTTCTTTGATGATGATGGCTCTCGTCAGCTGCTGACTGTTGCCGCAGAATTTGTGCACCCCAATGATGGACCGGAAAAGGTTCATTGTGGGGCAGAATATTCCCTATTGGATATGCTAAGTCTCAGAGGTGGCTATCGATTCAACTATGATGAAGATGGTCTCAGTCTTGGGGCTGGTCTAAAGGTCAGCGTCGCAAATCGCAATACAATTGAAATAGATTACGCTTTCATGGATTTTGGTCGATTGGGCGCGCTTAGCATGTTCACTCTGGTTTATGACTGGGATTAAGAGTGTGTGCAACGAAGTACAACCAACCTCACTACAAAGTCTGCAAATAAGAATGAAAAATATATTGAGAACAGTTAAAACTGATGGGTGGTAACATGTGGTATAAACGAAACTTGTTGGTAGCCATTGGCTGTTACTTGGTGCTGGTTACAGGATTGACTGGCGCGAAAACGCCGTTGATCCAGGACTTTCGTATTGCCACTGATGGCACTCAATACTATGTCTATGGTGTGGTGGATGGTAAGCGGTTGTTCAAATCCGATCAAGCTTCAGAGGCCATTCAATACGCCATAGATCAGCATGCAATGGATGGCGGGCAAGTGATCATATCAAAAGGGGATTTTCCTCTGGATCAACCCATCCGTATGGCAGACCGTATTCATCTGCTTGGGAGCGGACGCGCATCTAAGCTCCGGGTCACCGAAGCCAATTCAGCTGGAGTGGGAATTACTGCCGAGCGCATGAATGCCATGACTATCTCCAACTTATCAGTTACTGCTGGAAATAATCCAAATGCAAAGATCGGCATTTCAATTGACGATTGCGGCAATTCCAAGATTCTGGATGTATTCTGCGTAGGATTTTCAGAGTATGGAATCTCTATGCGCAATAACTCCTTCCTTAACGAAATACGCGGTTGCCATTTGGCCGGTAATGAAAAGGCCAATCTTTATTTTGAGCAGCTTGCCAAGGGCCGTTTTGGCGATTTTCTGCCAAACATGGTGGCCAACTGCATGATATATGGCGGCGGTAAAGGGATTGCTCTAAATCGCGTGATCGTCATGAATATCTCAGACTGTATGATCTATCAAACCAAGGGCCCGGCGTTCCATATTTATAACGTCAGCAACAGTGTGCTCGTGTCCGGATGTCGTACTTTCCAGATTACGGGTCCAGCAGTCCTGGTGGAAGACTCCGATGAATTCAATTGCTCAGGAAATATCTTTTGCTGGCATACTGAACAGGGCATCCTGCTTAGAAATGTGAATTGGGGTACGATTACAGGTAATGAGATCATTGATACGGGCAGCTATAATTCCGGCAAAAAAGATCAAACTACACAGATGGATGACCTACCAGAAAATCTTACCCTATATGATGGTATAGAAATGCAGGATGCCCATGGGTATCATGTCGGTGGTAACACCATTTTCAATTGGAAAGTATGTCCTAAGATCAATAACGGTATTTCTGAAGATAGCCAAAGTAGTACGAACATCATTGCCAATAATAACGTGAATTACTTTGCTGGCTCCGATGTGGTTTCAAATGGTAAAGGCACTACTGTACAGGGCAATGTCTCGCTTAAAGATGAAGCTCATCAACCCATGGAAGGCAGGGATCTCTGGATACAGAGTTTCAGGACCGAATTAATTGATGGATTCATCGATATGCAAAAAAAAGTAAGTAAGTGATAGTTTTGGGATTATCGGTGAAAAGTTTCTCAAAGACATGCATAGTTGCCAGTGTTCTACTGCTGTCAGGTACTTCACTTTCACAAAACAATTATCAACCAACATTCGATCGATCAGATATGGCCATTATGGGTACCGGTGATGATATAAGCATTTTTTCCAATATATCCAACCCTGGTATTCTGGCATGGGGTCACGAAATGGCCTATCCATATGGACCCGCTGGTCCTTTGCAGGTACAAAGCGAAATCGAATTAGCCAATCAACTCGGATTTTCAGTGGTTACTACCAATATTGATGTTATTACTGCTACCGCTTATGTCATGTATCATGATGCAGACCTTCGGGAAGCTACCGTTCGTGATGTTGACGACGAACCAATCGTAGTACCATGGTTCGAACATGTTACTTATGGGGGAGGACCGGATCCGACACTGATGACCTGGGCAGAACATCCCGATACATCTGAGGGGAACCAGGGAGTTTTAGAAGTAGAGATTAATTTCGGTGCCTGCGCCAGTCATTACGTGCGAACTTATGAATCTTTCCCGATTAAGGATGGTGATGAGGTTGCCACCAGCTGGAGTTATGACATATATCTGCCTGCAGATATCCCAGATGGTATGAGGATCTATGCGTGGGTT
>MDSW01128525.1_pt1 | contig 10607 bp, 11 predicted proteins | sample 811171 | NCBI WGS metagenome assembly MDSW01 (sample SAMN05326641, study PRJNA326480) | marine metagenome | isolation source: seawater | place: Atlantic Ocean: North West | collected 2012 | reverse complement strand
GTATGTTTTGCAGAAGAAAGTTCTTTATATAAAGAAATTTTTATAGAAAATGAAAACTATATATCTTTTAAAAAAGATTTATCTGACTTTAATGAAAAGTTAAATTTTGCTACTAGTGATAGTGACGAAATAAAAAAAGTAAAAAAAAATGCTTATAATTTAGTTTTAAATGAGCATACTTATGAAAAAAGAGCTAAAGATTTAATTAAATGGATCAATGAAATAAATTATGATTGAAAAATTTTATTCAAAGATTGATAAAAAGCTTTTACTTTTTTCAGTTGCAAACATAAAAAATGTATCTGAAAAAAGATTAGATACAAGCCCGGAGACAGAATATTTACAATCATCAATATCAAAATTAAAAAAAGGTTTTCAAATTAAACCTCATAAGCATAAATCTTTTGAGAGAAAAATTTACAAAACTCAAGAAGCTTGGTTTTTAGTAGAGGGTGAAGTTTTTGCAGAATTTTTTGATATAAATAATAAAAAAGTCTTCGAAAAGTCCTTTAAAAAAGGAGATCTGATAACAATATTTAATGGAGGCCATTGTTTTAAAATAACAGAGGACACAATCTTCTTGGAATTCAAAAATGGTCCATACTTTGGACGAGAGGTCGACAGGGAAGATATTTCGCAATGAAAAAAGAGATAGAAATATTAAATTTAGGCTTTCACCCTTATGCAGATACTTTTATTGAAAAAAAATATTTGAAACTATCGGAGCCAATTTATAAACTCTCATGCACTTTAAATAAAAAAAGTTATTTAATCCAAAATAAATTTAAGACTCCAGATTATGAGAGATATAATCTATATGATTATTCTTATACATCTTCAAACTCCTCTTATTCAAAAGTTTATTGGCAAAAATATTTTTCTAATGTGGATGATAATTTCAAAGATGATGGAAAGATTTCAAAAAAAATAAAAGTTTTAGAAATAGGTTCAAACGACGGCTATTTACTATCTCAATTTAAAAAAAACGATTATTCTGTTCTTGGTATAGATGCATCAAAAAAGATGTGTCAACTTGCTAATAAAAAAAAAATAAAAACTCTTAATCTCATATTTAATTTTGAAAATTCAAAAAACATAAAGAGGAAATATGGTACTTTTGATTTGATTATTGCAAACAATGTTTTAAATCATTCTAATAATCCAGAAGATTTTGTAAAAGCTGCTAAAAATGTTATGTCAAAAAATTCATTGTTCATTGTAGAGTTTCCATACTGGTTAAACTTGGTCAGAGATAAAAAGTTTGATCAGATTTATCATGAGCATGTGAGTTACTTCACTATAAAATATTTTGATAATTTTTTAAAAAGATTAAATTTATCAATAACAAATATTCAAGAAACTGAATATCATGGGGGTTCTTTAAGAATATTTTTGAAAAAAAAACCTTTTATTACAAAAAACCAGCTGGTTCAAATTTATATTAAAAAAGAAGAGAAACTAGGATTGTTCAAAAAAAAAACATATTTGAGATTTATGAAAGAAATTAAAAAAAGAAAAATGTTACTTTTAAAAAAAATTATTAGATATAAGTCTTTAAATTATAAAATTGTAGGTATTGGAGCTGCAGCTAAAGCAAATACATTTATTAATTATATGGGCTTTAATCATGAAGTAATAGATTTTGTTACAGACATATCAAAATTTAAGATTGGAAAATGGTTACCATTATCAAGAATACCAATTAAACATGATAACAAAATACGTAATATAAAAAAATTATGTATAATCGTTCTAAGTTGGAATTTATCTAAAATTTTAAAACCTAAGATTTTAAAAATAAATAAATATGCTAAACTAATTTCATTTTAATGATTAAAGTTAATATTTTTACCGACAAAATAAAAGATCTTCAAAAGTTTGAAGATGATAGAGGAGTTATAGCTGATATATTTTATAAAAAACCATTAGAGCACGTTGCTTTAATTAAATCAAAACCAAATACAATTAGAGGAAATCATTATCACAAAAAAACTACTCAACATATGCTTATCACACAAGGTTCATTGGAGTACTGGTTTAAAGATGTAAATGATGATAAGCCAGCTAAAATGATACTCTGTCAAAGAGGTGATTTGGTGACAACCCCACCAAATGAAATACATGCTCTAAAAATAAGAGATGATGGAAACGAATTTATAGTTTTTAGTTCAGGTCTTAGAGGTGGTCAGGATTATGAGTCAGATACATACAGGGTTGATACAATAATTGAATAAAAAAAAAAATAATTATTTTCGGATTTTCAGGAGGAGTTGGCAAAGCTATAGTAAAAATTTTAAAAAATAGACCTTTTGATTTGATATTGTATAATAGTAAAAAAATAAATTTTTACTCTAAAAATGCAGAAAAGCAAATTAAAGATACTTTAAAAAAAAATAATCCAGATATAATAATCAATACATCAGGGGTACTTGGAGATAACTTTGATAATTATAAAAAAATTTTTGATGTAAATTTGATGCCTAATTGGGAAATTATCAAGTTTTATAAAAAAAAAAAATTAAAAAAAAAAGTGTTAATAATCTTTATTGGATCATCTTCTTATAAATCGGGAAGAAAAAATTATATTTTGTATTCATCATCAAAAGCTGCATTAAATAATTTATATCAAGGTAGTAAAGAATATCTAAACAAAAAAAATATAAAAATGAGACTTATAAATTTTGGAAAAATAAATACACCCATGATAAAAAAATTTGTTAGACAAAATACTGCAAATGTAATAAGTCCAAATGTAGCAGCATTAAAAATCTGTAAAATTTTTGATAAAGGAATCTGATTGAAAAAAAGAGTTTTTATAACAGGTATAGCCGGACAAGATGGAAGTTACTTAGCAGAACTTTTAGCTAAAAAAGGGTACAAAGTTTATGGTATTATTAGAAGGAACTCCACAGTAGAGCATCAAAAAAGCAGATTAGAACACTTAGATAAAAATGTAGAAATTTCTTATGGAGATTTGTTGAATGAGTCTTCATTGCATCAATTACTAAAAAAAATCAAACCAAATGAAATATACAATTTAGCTGCCCAATCTCATGTAAGGGTAAGTTTTGAAATACCGCAATTCACTATTAAAACTAATGCATTAGGTGTTGCAAATATTTTAGAGGCATACAAGTTTAATTGTAGAAATGCGAAATTTTATCAAGCTTCTTCATCAGAGATGTTTGGAAGATCTGTAGACAAAGATGGTTATCAAAGAGAAACAACTCCTTTTCAACCAACTAGTCCATATGGATGTGCAAAAGTCTTTGCATTTAATATGGTTAAACATTACAGAATTGCTTATAAATTATTTGCATGTAACGGAATTTTATTTAATCACGAGTCTCCTAGAAGAGGTTCTAATTTTGTTACTAATAAAGTAGTTAAAACTGCTGTTCGAATTAAGCTCGGTTTAGACAATAAATTAAAATTAGGTAACATTCACGCATATAGAGATTGGGGACACTCAAAAGATTACGTAGAAGCTATGAGATTAATTTTAAATTACAAAAAAGCTGATGATTGGGTTATTGCAACAGGTCAATCAAGATCTGTTAAACAGATGACAGATTATGTTTTTGATAAACTTAAATTAGATAAGAAAAAACATATTTTTATTGATAAGAAGTATTTTAGACCTGAAGAGTTAAAATATTTAAGAGGTGACTCTTCAAAAGCAAAAAGATACTTGAAATGGAGACCAAATTATAAATTTGAGGAAATGCTTGATGAGATGATTGATTTTTGGATGAATCACTATGAGAGTAGTTGAGCCACATGTTAAATGAAAATTTCGATTATAACTTGCACATTTAATAGAAAAGAAAAAGTAATACGTAATATAAAATCTGTATTGGATCAAAATTTCAAAAATATAGAACAATTCATAATTGATGATGGTTCAACTGATAATACAATTCAAGAAATTGATAAACTCAAGCTTAATCATATTAAATTAATTTCATTAAAAACCAATTTAGGTCAACCAGCTGCCTTATTTGAGTCTAATGTATTTAATTTAATAAATGGAGATATTCATTTTTTATTAGATTCAGATGATTATTTGTTACCAGGTGCAATAGACAAAATTATGATGGATGCAAAAAAATTTTTTAATGAAGATAAAAAATTAATCTCAATTAATTATAGTTATGAGGATGAAAATAAAGATATCAAAGGATATTCAAAATTTGATACAAAAGATATTTTTAAAGATCATTACGCAAGAAATTTAACTAACAAGGGTTTTAAAGATTATTTGTCAGTAAGAAATAAAATTTATTTAGGTGAGCAATTAAAGTATTTTAAAAAGCCATCCGATTGGTATCTGAGTTATTATCATATCTGTGCTAAAAATAATTTTACAGAAATTTTTACAAATGAAAAAATTTACAATATGGAATTTAGTGAAGATACTGTAACCAAAGGGTTGAATATCGAAAAATACTCAAAATGGTCTCTGAACACAAGGAAAATAGTTTATGAAGAATATAAATCAATAATGGGCATAATATATAAACAATACACTATAAAATCATTATTTTTTAATTATTTAGTAAATAGTGGAAATGAAATTAATAAATTGAAATTATTTTTTTCTGAAAAAAAGTTTTTCTTTAAAAATTTTTATTTAATCATTTTATTAATTTTATCTACCATTATTCCATCATCTTTAATTCTTAAAATTAAAAAAATAATTAAAATGAACAAAAAAATTAGATGAAAAATTTATTATCTTCTTGTCAATTAGATAATATTAGTGGAGACAAAAAATTAAATTTTGTAAAGAAAATTTATTGGATATTGATTTGTCTTATAAATTATTTTTTATCTTTTGTGATAAAAAAAGATTCAAGAATAAAAATTGAGAAATTTAACGGTAATAATCAAAAATTTGTTAACAAAAATGAGTCACCAGCAAGAGTTTTGTCAGATATTTTTTGGGCCAGTTTTCAATGGAAAAAAAATAAGAAAATTTTAAAGAGAAATTATGAAATTCTCGAAGTAGGTTGTGGAGACGGAAAGTATGGAAAATTACTTAAAAAAATAATTGGACGAAATTTTAAAAGTTATCTTGGTATAGATATAAAGAAAAGAGAACGTTGGGATAATAGTGGAAAAAATTTAAAATTTATAAAATCAGATTGTTATAATATTAAAAAGTATCTTATAAAAAAAAACTTAATTATCACACAGAGTGCATTAGAGCACTTCAAATATGATCTAAAGTTTTTTAATATATTAAAAAATAACTTATCAAAAACAGAAAAAATAATTCAAATACATTTAATTCCTTCTTATAGTTGTTTATTTACATATTTCTGGCATGGTTATCGTCACTATAATTTAAATTCAATTTCAAAAATCACTAAAATTTTTGATAAAAATTGTCAGTTTAAACTTTTTTCACTTGGATCAGCTGAATTAAATTTTTTTCATTTCTTTAATATAACAATAAAAAAAAATAATAATCCAAAATTAAGAAATAAAAAAAAGAACTATTTTAAGAAAATGCGCAAATTAATTTTAAAAAGTTTTAAAAGGAAAAATAATATACCAAGTTTCTATGCTTTGGTAATTTTTCACAATTTTAAGAAAGAATTATAAATATGAAATTTTTATTTATTGCACCAAGATATCATACAAATCAGACTTGTATTATAAAAAACCTGAAAAAAAATAATCACAAAGTTTTTTTTAATAGTATATATAAAGGAAAAATTGAAGATTATTCTTTATTAAAACCTTTTTTTTTAAAACAAAATTTATTATCTAAATTAATTGAAATTATATTTAAACCAAAAAATAAACACATATTATTTTTTCCTAAATTTTCTGATTGTTTTAAAAAATACAAAAAGCTAAAGCCTGATGTTGCTTTCATAAGGCTTTATGGCCGTATTAATACTTATATTTTAGCGATAATATTGAAAATCTTAAAAACAAAAATTATTTTTTATGAACAGGCACCTAATGATTTATCTCATCTAAAAAAAAAAAAAATTAAATTCTTCTTCAAACTTTCCGAATTATTCATTCAACGATTTTTATTCAAATCTAAGTGGATGACACCATTAAAAAAAAATCAGTTTTTTTTTAAAGATAGTTTTTATTTACCCTTTATCGTGAATATAAAAAAAAATCAAAGATCAATTAAAAATTTCAAAATTTTGATAATTGGCAAATTTCAGAAAAGAAAATCAATTTATTTGGCTTTAAAAAGTTTACATTTATTAAGTAGAAAATATAAATTCAATGTTTCAATAATAGGCGAAGTTTCAAATTATGAACAAAGAGAATATTATAAAAAATGTAAAAATTTTATTGCAAGAAATAATCTTCGAAATCGAATTAATATAATTATAAATTTAAATCATAAAAAAATTTTTGATTATTATAAAAGACATCATTTATTTTTGTTACCATCGTCAAATGAACCAGCATCTATAAGCCTCCTTGAAGCTATAGGATACTCAATGCCAGTTATTTGTAGCGACACATGTGGTACTAGAACATATGTAAAAAATAAGTTTGGAAAAATTTTTAGAACAAATCAATTGTCTTCATTAACAAAAGCAATTAAATTTTATTTGGAAAATAAAAAAAAGTACAAATTTTTTTCAAAAAATGCCTATTTTTTTGCTAAAAAAAATCTATCAGAGGAAAATTATAATAAGCACCTAAAAAAAAATGTCTTTTAAAAGAAATACAAAAATATTATTTTTTTTGCCATCTTTTGAAGATGGTGGAGCTGAAGAGACATTGATATCTTTAGCTAATCAATTATATAAAAAAAAAACTAAAGTTTTTTTTGTAGTAGGAAATTCCAATGGTAACAATAAGTTTAGAATAGAAAAAAAAATAAATTTTATTAATTTAAATAAAGATAGATTAATTAAATGTTTTACGCTAGCAAAAGATTTAATTGATAAATTAGAACCCGAAGTTGTAATTACTACATTAACCCATTCAAATTTATTTTTTTGTTTTTTAAAATATTTTTGTAGAAATAACTTTAAGCTGATTATTAGAGAAACGAATATCACACCAACAAAAAATTTAAATTTATTACAATTATTGAAAATAAATTTTTTTAAAATATTAAAGAGAATATTCTACAATAATGCGGATTTTGTAATTGCAATAAATTCTAAATCAAAAAACGAATTACAATCTTTAGGAGTATCAAATAATAAGATTAAGATACTTAATAATCCTAGTATCAAACAAAATTTTATTGGTAACTCAAATAAAAAAATTTTTGAAAAAAAATTACTTAATAAAAAATTTATTTTATATGTTGGCAGATTTTCAAAGCATAAAAACTTAAATTTATTGATAGATATTTTTAATAATGTTCAAAAAAAAATAGACATAAACTTAGTATTAATTGGCCAGGGGAAAGAAATGAGTAAATTAAAAAATTTAGTTGATAATTATAATATAAAAAAAAAAGTTTTTTTTTTAGGTTACAAATTTAATCCTTTGCCATACATGAAAAAAGCTAAATTGTATGTTTCTTTCTCTGACTATGAAGGTCAACCAAATTCAGTCATACAATCTTTGGGATGTGGTACCAGTGTTATTATAAAATCTTTTCCAGGATTGAACAAAAAACTTAAAGAGTTTGATGAATTAATAGTATTAAATGAATTAAATAATCTTAAAGCTGAAACTCGAATACTTAAAAATATAAAAAAAAATAATAGAAAAAATTTCAATAGGGAAATTATAAAATTATTTGGAGAAAAACAATTTTTGCATAATGTAAGTAAATTAATTTATGATTAAGAAAAAAGTTTTACATGTTATTACATCGTTGGGTGATGGTGGTGCCGAGGGTGTTTTATACAGATTAATTTGTAAAACAAAAAATGAAATACTTCATGAAGTAATTGTTTTGTCTGATGAAAATAAATATGTAAAATTATTAAAATTTGAAGGTATCAAAGTATATAATGTAAATTTAACAAAAAATAAAATTGTAAACCTCTTTAAACTTTATAAAATTATTAAAAAAAAAAAAGATTTTATTATTCAAACTTGGTTATATCATGCTGATTTCTTAGGTGGTTTATTGGCGTATTTATCAGGTAATAAAAATATTTATTGGAATATTCGAACATCAGAAGTTTCGCTTAGATCAATGAAATTTAGAACTTTAATTATAATTTTTTTTAATTCAATATTTTCTTGGATAATTCCAAAAAAAATAATTATTTGTTCAAAAAAATCAATTAACATTCATAGATCTTTAGGTTTTAAGAATATTTTTGAATTAATACATAATGGCTTTGATCCAAAAATTTATCTTCCTAAAAAAAATTTTAAAAGAAAAAATTTAAATTTGAAAAAAAATCAAATAGTAATAGGTAATGTTGCCAGATATCATCCAGTAAAGAATCATGATTATTTATTGTCTATTTTTGAAAATATAAAAAATTTAAAAAATATAAAGCTAGTTTTAGTTGGCACTAATGTAAATTCAAAAAATTTAAAGCTAATGCAAAAGATAAAAGATTATAAAATTCAAGATAAAGTAATTTTATTGGGAAGACGAGATGATGTCTTTTATATATATAAAGTTTTTGATATTTTTCTCTTAACTTCTCTTTCTGAGGGTTTTCCTAACGTATTAGCTGAGGCGATGTTAAATAAGAATATTTGTATTTCTACCGATGTTGGTGACACAGCATTAATTCTTAAAAATAAAAACTATATAATTCCAAAGAATGATATAAATGAGTCATCAAAAATCTTAAGAAAAATAATTAAAGAAAAAAATAGTGCAAAATGGAAAAAAATTAAAAATCAAAATCAAAAACACATTATTAGTAATTTTTCTTTAAAGGAAATGAGTAGTAAGTATTTAGATGTCTGGAAAACCTGAATTAGATTTAGACAAAAATTATACCGCTATACAAGGTGGTTTAATGGATATAGGTATTTTAGGTACGAGCTTTCTTACTATTTTGTTTTCAATTTTATTTTTTTTAATATCAATTTTTTTAATTTTTAAAATGTCCCAATTAAAAATTATTGACTTAAAAAGATCCATTATAATTTTCACATTTCATTCTATTATTTCAATGATTTTTATAAGTGTTTTGATGGCACTAGTGGTCAATGATTTAGACTCTTATTTTCAAACCGGTCTATTTTTGCCAGATGAAGGTTTTGAGGAAAGATACAATTTTAGACATTGGGGAATTCTAACGTTATCAGTTTTTTACAGAATCCTTTATCTTTATTTTCAATTAGATTTTTTATCAATAAATATTCTTTTTGCTTGTGTTGGATCATTTGTATTAATCTTTTTTGATAAACTTATTAGAAATAATGTTAAAATAGACAGATCTAGAAAAAATATTATAAATTACCTTTTCTATTTTTTAGTATTTTTCCCCTCGTTTTCTATATGGACAAGCACATTAGGAAAGGAAATCTTAACAATATTACTATTACTCATTTTTGCTTACGTTTTGATAAATGAAAAAAAAATTGTAAATAAATTGATTATTTTTTTACCAATAATAATACTAATTACTTTGATTAGACCTCATTTTACTTTTTTTATAGTTGTATCTCTAATTTTTTATTTTACTTTCATTTTGGTCAAAAACAACTCTATAAGATTTATTATATTTCTAATTTCATCTACTCTTTTTTTAATATTAGGTTCTTTATATTTAGACTCTTTGTCATTAAATATTTTTGCATTAATAGATTTATTTTTTGAGGCGGGATTGCAACAGAGAAAAAATCTTTCATCCGAATATCAAATAAGAGAAATGCCAACTAATATTTTTCAATTATATTTTTCTTTTTTATTTTCTCCTATTTTTAGCTTTGGATCAATGAGAGATATATTTCTTTCTTTCGAAAATTTAGCTTTAGTAGTGGTTATGATAATTCTTATATTTAATATTGATCTTGAAAAATTCAAAAAAAATGATGAATCTAAATTTTTCTTTGCTTTTTTTTTAATTTCTACTTTTGTACTATCTATATTCACATATCAATCAGGTGTTTACTGGAGAATGAAATGGTTAGTTCTTCCATATTTTTTTATAGGGATTAGTTTGATACAAAAAGACAGTTTGATTAATGATAAAAAATAAAAAGATCTTAATTCTAGGTGGAAATGGTTTTATAGGAAAAAGCTTGTTATCAAAAATCAATCACCTAGAAAATTCTATATCAATCGTTTCTAGAAAGAAGTTTTTATCCAAATACAAGATTATTACTGGAGATTTAATAAATGATTGTGAAAAATTGAAAAAATTATTTTTAGATTTTGACATTATATTTAATTGTGCTGGAGAATTACAAGATGAAAAAGAAATGAAAAAACTTCACATAGACTCTTTAACCAATATAGTTGAATTTTTATCAACAGAATCTTTGAAGGAAAAAAAAAAAATTAAATGGATACAAGTTAGCAGTATTGGAGTTTTTGGATTTAGTAAAAAAGAAGAGTATATAGATGAAAACTCTTTGAAAAATCCATCAAATTATTATGAAAAAACAAAACTGGCATCGGAACAAATCATAATTAATTCAGCTAATGAATATTTTGAGTATATTATTATGAGACCTTCTAC
>MDSW01005591.1_pt1 | contig 10607 bp, 9 predicted proteins | sample 811171 | NCBI WGS metagenome assembly MDSW01 (sample SAMN05326641, study PRJNA326480) | marine metagenome | isolation source: seawater | place: Atlantic Ocean: North West | collected 2012 | reverse complement strand
TAAATTTTTTATATCAGAATTTAAAATTTTATTTTTTTTATTATCATCTTTTTTTTCTTCTAATATTAATTTATCATCTTCTTCAGTTCCATCTAAAATAGCTATCACTGAGTTTACTTTAACTCCTTCTGTGCCTTCAGATACAAGAATTTTAGTAACCTTTCCTTCATCTACTGCCTCAACTTCCATTGTAGCTTTATCAGTTTCAATTTCAGCAAGTATATCTCCTGCCTTAACTTCATCTCCTATTTTTATTAACCATTTATGTAGATTACCTTCAGTCATTGTTGGTGAAAGAGCAGGCATTAATATTTTAATTGACATAATGTTATTTAATATAACAAATTTTTTTAATAGCGTTTATTATATCTTCGATTTGAGGTAAATATTTTTTTTCTAAAACGCTAGAGTAAGGCATAGGAACATCAGCACTATTAATTTTTTCAATTGGCGCATCTAAATAATCAAATGCTTGGTTTTGAATTAAATTTGATATTTCAGATCCAACACTTGCAAAAGGCCAAGATTCTTCAACTATTAATAATCTATTAGTTTTTTTTACTGAATTTATTATTAGATCTTTATCTAATGGACGAATAGTTTGAAGGTCGATAATTTCTAAATCAATATCAAATTGTTTTTTCATTTCTGAAGCTGCTTCTATAGATTTTGAAACCATGATTGAGTATGTAACTAAAGTAGCGTCATTGCCTTCCTGGATAATATTTGCCTTACCCAAAGGTATGTGAAAATCATCATTATTTTTTACTTCAAATTTTTGAGAGTAAAGCATTTCATTTTCTAGGAAAATTACTGGATTATCATCATCTATAGATGATTTTAATAAACCTTTTGCATTATAAGAATTAGAAGGAACCACAACTTTAAGGCCTGGGCAATGTGCGTACCAAGAGGTAAAATCTTGGCTGTGTTGAGCAGCTACTTGAGATGCAGCTCCATTTGGCCCTCTAAATACTATTGGACAATTAATTTGTCCTCCAGACATATACAAAGATTTTGCAGCAGAATTGATAATTTGATCAATGGCTTGCATAGAAAAGTTAAAAGTCATAAATTCAACTATCGGCCTCAAACCTTTAAAAGCACTGCCAATAGCTAGTCCTGTAAAACCATGTTCAGATATAGGGGTATCAATCACCCTTCTTTCTCCAAATTCTTCTAACAATCCTTGAGTCACTTTATAAGCTCCTTGATATTCACCAACTTCTTCACCCATTATAAAAATCTTTTCATTAGATCTCATTTTTTCTGCAATTGCATCTCTTATAGCCTCTCTCATCGATATTAGGTTTTGATTTTTAGATAAATCTTTGCTTATATCTTTTTGATCATCTAAGTTTGTTTGAATATTTTTCAAATTCTCTTTTTTTGATTTAATCTTATTCTTGTTATTTTCATTTTTTGTTTCTATTTTATTACTTTCTTTATCAATAGAATTTTTAAACTCTTCTAAAATTGCAATTGGTGAATTAACACTAATTGATTTATCGCCTTCTTTGTAAAGTAATTTTTTTACAAAACCTTCATCAGCTGCTTCAACTTCCATAGTAGCTTTATCTGTTTCAATTTCAGCAATCAAATCTCCTGATGAAATTTTATCTCCTTCTTTAATAAACCATTTTAACAAATCAGCTTCTTTCATGGTAGGTGATAAAGAAGGCATTAAAATTTCAATACTCATAGAAAAACCTATATATAAACATCTTCGTAAAGTTCATTTTCTTCAGGAAAAGGGCTATTAAGAGCATAATCAGCTGCATCTTTTATTTTTTTGATTACTTGTTGATTAATTTTATCTAATTCTTTTTCAGATAATATTTTTTTTCTTATTATTTCGTCTCTAGCTAGAAGAATAGGATCCGTTTTTTTATATTTATCTAATTCTTCTTTTGTTCTATATTTAGCTGGATCAGACATAGAATGACCTCTGTATCTATAAGTTTGAACTTCTAAAATAAAAGGTCCCTTACCTTGATTTACATATTTACCAGCTTTATATGCTGCCTCTCTTACTTTAAAAACATTCATTCCATCTACTAACATCCCGGGTATTCCAAAAGGCTCAGCTCTTTTATACAAGTCTGATCCAGCAGAAGCTCTATTTACAGAAGTTCCCATTCCATATCTGTTATTTTCAATTATATACAAAACAGGAAGTTTCCATAAAGATGCCAAATTAAAAGACTCAAAAACTTGGCCATTATTCATAGCACCATCACCTATATAAGTTCTGCAAATATTTTTTTCATTTAAATATTTATTTGCAAATGCTACCCCTGTTCCAATAGGAACTTGAGCACCTACAATTCCATGACCTCCAAAAAAATTATTTTCTTTAGAGAACATATGCATAGATCCTCCTTTTCCTTTAGAGTAACCAGAAGATCTTCCTGTAAGTTCAGCCATTATTCTTTTTGGATCAAGCCCTCTTGCTATCATATGACCATGATCTCTATAAGTAGTAACGACACTATCTTTTTGATTAATAGTCATCAAAACACCAACAACAACTGCTTCTTGTCCAATATAAAGATGACAAAAACCTCCTATATGTCCCATTCCATAAAGTTGGGCAGCTCTTTCTTCAAAGCGACGAATTTCAAGCATACAGGTATATATTTTAATATATTCTTTTTTTGTTAGTTTTGATAACATTTGTAAATTTTTGTAAACTTTTATAAATTTTAGTAAATATTTGTCAATATTTAATTAAAAAAACTCTATTCTTCAATAGTAATTACTATCTCATTTTCAGAGTGAAAACCTGATTTAAGCCTTATTTGTTCATCTAAATAATCTAAGTCTAAACTATCAGTTTTTAATCGAGATATGTTTTTTTCTAATTTTTTGTTTTCTAAAGTCATATTATTAAGTTTTTCATTAAGAAAAAGGTTTTTATTACTAATTTTAAAATAAGATATTATTCCTCTTTCTCCATAAATTAAAATAAAAGTAAGATAAAAAAAAAGAAAAAAGGAAGATAGTAAAATACAAAATAAATAAAATTTATTTTTAAATACTAATGATTTATTCATATATTAAATAATTAACTTTATTTATTATTTGTCAATTAAACTTTAATAAAAGATTTGCCAGCATAAATAGCATCTCTACCTAAGATTTCCTCGATTCTTATTAATTGATTATATTTAGATGTTCTATCAGATCTAGATAATGACCCAGTTTTAATTTGTCCTGATGAAGAACTTACTGATAAATCTGAGATAAAAGTATCTTCAGTTTCTCCAGATCTATGAGATATAATAAAAGAATATTCATTTTTATTTGCTAGATCGATAGTGGCTAAAGTTTCAGATAATGTTCCTATTTGATTTGGTTTAATCAAAATAGAATTAGCTGAACCATTGCTTATTCCTTTTTTTAATCTATCTATATTTGTAACAAAAAGATCATCGCCAACTAATTGAATTTCATTACCTATTTCTTTTGTTAAATTTATCCAACCTTCCCAATCATCCTCAGCCATTCCATCTTCTATGGAATAAATTGGATATGAATTAGATAAATTCTTTAAATATAAAATCATTTCATCTGAATTTAATGATTTATTTTCACCTTTGAGAAAATATTTATTATCATTATAAAATTCTGATGATGCAACATCTAAAGCAATTTTTATCTCTTTATCAGGCTTGAAACCTGCCAAAGATATAGACTCTAAAATAATTTCTATTATCTCGTTTGAAGAATTGATATTGGGAGCAAAACCACCTTCATCTCCAACATTTGTATTTAAACCTCTTTTTTTCAATAATGACTTCAATGAATGAAATATTTCACTTCCATATCTGATAGATTCTGAAAAAGAAGGAGCGCCAAATGGAACTATCATAAATTCTTGTATATCTACATTATTATCAGCATGAGCTCCTCCATTAATTACATTCATCAAAGGTATTGGAAGAGTAAAAGATTTATTTGATGATAAATATTCGAATAAATGCATATTTGACTTCTTACTCATAGCACGTGCAAAAGCTAAACTTAGAGAAAGTATTGCATTTGCTCCAATTTTAGATTTATTTTCTGTATTATCTAAGTTTATTAAAAATTCATCAAATTCTTTTATGTCACTAAAGTCACGATCAGTAATTTCTGGTTTTATAATTTCAATAATATTATTAATTGGTTTTTTAACGCCTTTTCCATTAAACCTATTTTTATCTTTATCTCTTAATTCTAAAGCTTCATGAATACCAGTAGAGGCTCCAGATGGTACAGAAGCTCTGCCAAAAACATTATCAGAAATGAATAAATCTGACTCTACTGTAGGGTTGCCCCTACTATCAATTATTTCTCTAGATTTAATTTCTAAAATTTTAACCACAATAATTATAAATTACTTATTTTCATAAAATTATAATTACTATGATTTAGCAATTTCATCAAATTTTATTAATTTAAATAATAATTCACTCAAATTTTCTATGTTAAGCATATTAGGTCCATCACTAAAAGCTTTAGAAGGTTGATCATGTGTTTCTATAAATAGTCCTGCAATACCAATAGATATAGCTGCTTTTGATAGTGCTGGTATAAATTCACTTTTACCACCACTTTTATTTCCTAATCCACCAGGTTCTTGCACAGAATGAGTAGCGTCATAGATAATAGGGAATTTTTCTTTTTTCATTATTTCTAAAGATTTAAAATCATTTACTAAATTATTGTAACCAAATGATGTGCCTCTTTCGGTAATCATAATTTTATTATTATTAGTAGAAAGAATTTTTTCTATTATATTTGGTATATCAAAAGGAGATAAAAATTGACCTTTTTTTACATTAATTATTTTTTTAGTATTACCTGCTGCGATTAAAAGATCAGTTTGTCTACATAAGAAAGCTGGGATCTGCAAAATATCTACTCCGTCAAAATCAGCTAATTTTTTACAATGGGTTTCATTGTGAATATCAGTTAATATTGGGCAATTAAATTTATCTTTTATTTCAGAAAAAATTTTTAGAGATTCTTCAAATCCAACTCCTCTACTACTATTAATACTACTTCTATTTGCCTTATCAAAACTAGTTTTAAAAATATAGTTAACATTTAATTCTTTACAAATTTTGTTAATCTTGTCAGCCATCTTAATTGCATGCTCCCTACTCTCTATAACACAAGGACCAGCAATTAGTGTAAAAGGCTCATCGTTTGATATTTGAAATTTTTTTAAATCAATTTTCATCATTTTTTATTATTTATACATGCTTCAACGAAAGAAATAAATAAAGGATGAGGATCCAGAGGCCTAGATTTAAGTTCTGGATGAAATTGAACTCCTATAAACCATGGATGATTTTTAGATTCTATTATCTCAGGTAATAGATTATCTGGAGACATACCTGAATATTTAAAGCCATTTTTTTCGAATTTACTTAGGTAGTTTATATTTACTTCATATCTATGTCTGTGTCTTTCTTCTATTTTTTGTTTATTATATATTTTATTAATTAGACTGCCTTTTTTTAAATTACATGGATATGAGCCGAGTCGCATTGTGCCACCTTTATCACTATCTTCATTTCTATTAATTTTGACATTATTTTTAAACCATTCAGTCATTAATCCAACGACTGGATTTTTCGTTTTTTGAAATTCAGTTGAATGAGAGTCTTTTATTTTTAAAACATTTCGAGATATTTCTACAACAGCTAGCTGCATTCCTAAACAAATTCCAAAAAAAGGAATTTTGTTCTTTCTTGCATAGTTAATACTATAAATTTTACCATTTATTCCTCTTTTCCCAAAGCCCCCTGGAACTAATATTCCATTAACATTTCTAATTTCTTTTAAAATCTGGTTGTTATTTAGTTTTTCGGAATTAATCCATTTAATATTTACCTTAATATTATTAGATAGACCTCCATGAACTAAAGCCTCAGACAAGGATTTATAACTATCTTTCAAATTTGTATATTTGCCTACAACAGCTATGCTTATTTCTTTTCTAATTTTATTTATTTTCTTAACTAAATTATTCCATGGCTTTAAGTCTAATGGAGACTTTTTCTTATTATATCCAATTATATTTAAAAGTGATTTGTCTAAGCCAGCCTTTGAATACAAGGAGGGTACCTCGTAAATAGTATTAGCATTTAGTGCAGGTATAACATTTTCTTTTTTTACATTACAAAAGAGTGAAATTTTATTAAGGGAGTCTGCATCAATTTTTTTTTCACATCTGCACATTATAATATCAGGCTGAATACCTGCATTCAAAAGTTCTTTAACAGAATGTTGAGTAGGTTTAGTTTTCAGTTCACCAGCTGATGAGATGAAAGGGACATATGTCATGTGAATTAAACATGAAGAAATTTTTTCCTTATCATTTCTAATTTGCCTAATAGCTTCTAAAAAAGGAAGGGACTCTATATCACCTACAGTACCACCTATTTCACAAATTACAAAATCTTCATTATCTAAATCATTAAATATAAATTTTTTTATTTCGTCTGTTACATGAGGTATAACTTGAATTGTTGCACCTAAATAATTTCCTTTTCTTTCTTTTCTCAAAACATTGGAATAAATTCTACCTGAAGATATTGTATCTGATTTTTTTGAGGATAAGTTTGTAAATCTTTCATAATGCCCTAAGTCTAAATCGGTCTCTGCCCCATCATCAGTAACAAATACTTCACCATGTTGATATGGACTCATTGTGCCAGGATCAACATTTAAATAAGGGTCTAACTTTCTTAATCTTATCTTAAAATTTCTAAGTTGAAGTAAGGAAGCCAAAGAAGCAGAAGCCAATCCTTTACCTAGAGATGAAGATACTCCGCCCGTAATAAAAACAAAATGCATTACGGAATACCCTGATATATAAAATTGTATTTATATCAAGATGTAATGTTAATTGTTTTCAGGAATAGATGGCTCTGTCTGAGTTTCTTCAATTATATCTTCAGAATTAACTTGAGGTAATGACTCTAATATTTTTTTATCTGATCCAATTGTGGCAGATATTGTTAGAACTACACTCATAATCATAAATAAAGTTGCTGTTAATGCAGTTAACCTTGAAAGTAAATTTGCTGAACCTCTAGCTGTCATTAAACCACCTAAAGAACCACCTCCCAAACCTAAGCCTTCATTATCAGAACCCTGTAGGAGAACAAAAATAACTAAAAATACAGCTAAAATTAATTGAATTATTATTAAAGTAGTCACAAAATAGGCTTATATTTATCAAAAAAACTTAATCAAGTAATATTAATCAAAACATTATTATTTTGTTAAATTCATCAATATTTAAGGATGCTCCTCCAACAAGCAGTCCATCAACAAATTGCAAATCCATTATTTCCTTAGAATTTGAAGATTTAACAGAACCTCCATAAATTAATTTAAAACTCTCATAATTGGCAATTCCAGATTTAATAAAGGTGTGAATTTCATCTATTTCTTCAATAGTTGGCGTAATTCCACTACCTATAGCCCAAATTGGCTCATATGCTATAATAAGACTGTCTTTTTTTGCATTTTTAGGAACACAATTAATTATTTGCTGAGAAATTATCTCCTTAGTTAAATTTTGATTTTTCTGCTCTAAAGTTTCTCCAACACAGATAATAGGCACAATCTGATTATTGATACAATTATTGGCTTTTGTAAAAATATTGTGGTTAGTTTCATTAAATATATTTCTTCTTTCAGAATGACCTAAAATACAAAAATCACATCCTACATCTTTTAAAATTTTAACACTAATTTCACCTGTATATGCCCCCTCATCATAAAGAGAACAATCTTGTGCACCCATAAATATATCTTTAGAATTTTTAGATATATATTCACAAAATGGTGCGGGAGGGCAAATAACTAGGCATTTGGAGATAAAATCACTATTATAAATGTTTAAATTTCTTAAATATTCTTTGGTAAAATTAATTGATCCATTTAATTTCCAATTAGCAACTATAAATTTCTGATATTTTTGAATTTTAACCATAATTTACTTTCCTTTATAGAAGCTATTATTATAGAAGCAAGTTTTATAAAAAAATGTTTAGATCAATAGGTAAATCAAAAATAGCTTTAATATTAGCAATTTTATTCGGAATAAGCTTATTCTTTTTTAGAGGAGGATCAAGATATTCAAATTTATTAAATTCAGACAATGTAATAGCTTCAGTTTCAGGAACACCAATATCAACTACAAAATTTAATAGAACATTGAAAATGAATGTTGATGAGTTTAATCAAATATTAAATAAATCATTATCAAAAAATGAAATTATTGACTTTCAGATTCATTCACTTGCATTAAATGCTTTAATTAATGATGCAATTTTTGAAAATGAATTTGATAAAATTAATTTTTCCTTAGATGAAACAGTTATAGCAAAAAAAACTAAAGAAAGAATTCCCCAATTATACAATAAGGAAAATAAACTAAATGAATCATATTTAAGTAAATTTTTACAACAACAACAATTAAAAATTGAAGATATTGTTCAAATTATAGATTTTGAAACTAGAAATAATTTTTTCGATGATGCCTTTTTTAATGTTAATTATCCTGTATCTTTTCTAAAAAAGATAGATGGCTATGAAAATCATTTAAGAAAAATTAAATTATTAAAAATTCCTATTGACAAATATAACTTATCAGATGAATCGATAATTACTAATGATTCTATTCTGAACTTTTATAATGATAATATAAATCAATACATGTCTGAAGAAAAAAGAGATGTAGAATATATTAAAATAGACAAAGAAAAATTTTTTGAAAAATTTACTCCTTCAGATTTTGAAATATCTTCTTATTATGAAGAAAATAAAAATCTTTATATAGAAAAAGAAAAAAGAAGCTTTATGCAGTTTAATTTTAAATCTATAGATGAGGCTAAAGAATTTAAAAACGAAATTATTAACTTTAATACATATGAAGAAATAGCAAATTTTGCAAAAAATAATAAGATTAAATATAATGAATTTATTGATTTATCTAAAGATGATTTACTAAATGAAATTTCTGAATCACTATTTAATTTAGTAATTAATGAACAATCAGATATAATTGAAACTGCTTTAGCAAAACATATATTAATATTGAAAAATTTTACACCTGAAAAACAACTTAATTTAAATGAAGCTAAAGATAAGATAATACAATTATTGTCAACTGTTGAAGTAAATAATTATTACGATTATCTCGAAAATACTATTAGTGAAATGATTATTGATGGCAATTCTATAGATAAAATATCAGATGAATTAGATTTAGGAGGAGTAAATAAAGTAAATCAATTTTCTAAAACTCAACTAAATAAATTAGAGCAAGAAAAACAATTTTTTAATAATCTATATGACAAATCTTTTAATGCCGATAAAGATTTTGTCAGTGATATAATTAAAATTAATAATAGCAGTTTTTATCTATACAATGTTTCTAATATTTATTCCCCTTCCCCAATAAAAATTGAAAATATTGAAAAAACTGTTGAAAAAGATTTGAGATTTTATTTAAAAAAAGAAGAAATATCAAAATTATTAGATTTAAACAAATACAAGGAAAATTTTATAGAGGAACAAAGTTTTTTTTATAATATTGATTTTGAAAAAATAGATATAAGAAAAGGATCTAATATTTTGCCATTAAAATTAACAAATGCAATATTTAATGAAAATGAAAAATCAAATTTATTTGATTTAGATACAAATGAATTAAATTTTATAAAAATAGATGAAATAATTATTAAAGAAAATAGTAATTTTGATAATGAGTTATCAATATTAGGTAATTTGAAAAACAGCTTCAGTAATGAATTATTAAAAAATTTAAAGGTTTCAACCAATGATAATCTTATTAATGCTGTTTTAGATAATTATTAATGTACAATATTAGTAAAGAAGAATTTTTAAAACTTTATAAAGCTAATAAACCAATAATAATAAAGCAAAAAATAATTGCAGACACAGATACACCAATTTCTGTGTTACTTAAAATTTCCAAAAATGAGAAATATTCATTTTTATTAGAATCTGTAGAAGGAGGAGATCAAAGAGGTCGTTTCTCTTTATTAGGGTGTGATCCAGATTTGATCTGGAAAGTAGAAGATAATCAAATAGATTTGAAATGTATTGGCTTCAAACCAAAAAAAGAAATCGCACAAGATATAAAGCCTTTAAGTTCACTTAAAAAGTTATTAAATTATTCAAAAATTGAAATTAAAGATCAAGATATTCCTTATCCAATTTTGGTTGGATATTTGGGATATTCTATGATTCAATATATGGAAAAGATAAAACTATCTAATCCTGATACACTAAAAATTCCAGAAGCCATGATGATAAGACCTACTTTGGTAGCAGTATTTGATAACATTAAGGATACAATTAATATTATGTCAGCTGTATATCCTAAAGAAGAAATTAAACCTGAGGTAGCATATGAAAAATCTATAGATAAAATTTCAAAAGTTATAAAATTGCTTAAAAATGAAATAGATACGACCAAAGATACTAAAAAAATTGAAGATAAAAAAGAAATTAACTTTACTTCTAATTATTCAAAAGAAGAATATTATAAGATCATAAAAAAGGCTAAATCT
>MDSW01186567.1_pt1 | contig 10608 bp, 9 predicted proteins | sample 811171 | NCBI WGS metagenome assembly MDSW01 (sample SAMN05326641, study PRJNA326480) | marine metagenome | isolation source: seawater | place: Atlantic Ocean: North West | collected 2012 | reverse complement strand
ATAATAATAAACTTATAAAAAATAAAAGATAAGCATATTTATAATAAATTTTTATGTCAAATAATCCAATAAAAATAAGAATAATAAAAAAAATTGAAAATCTAATAATGTGTTTTTTTGCCCAAGGATCAACACTTCCACCAGCAGCAGAATATTGAGCGGCAAAACCAATAAACGCTAATAGAATAATTATAAATAGAAAAAAAAAATTTATTTTTTTAATTTTTGAAAGCATTCTAAATCTCTAATTCATGCATAAAATCAAATACTTTTTTTGCTATAGGTGCAGCAACTGATGCTCCTGATCCGCCATGTTCAATAATTACAGAAATAGCATATTTTGGATTATCAGATGAAGTAAAACCAACAAACAGTGCATGATCTTTATTTTTCCATTCTTTTTCTACTTTACGAAAATCTTCACTCTCCCTTTCTTGAATAGTAATTTTTTTGACTTGGGATGTGCCTGTTTTTCCAGAAAATTCATATAGATTACTTTTTGACTTATTAGCAGTACCTCTAACTTCATTAACTACTTTGTACATTGATTGTTTAATCAAATTAATATTTTTTTGAGATAAATCTATTTTATCAAATTCTTTTATATTTTTTGATTTTATTATCGATGGTTCAATTTTTTTTCCATTTGACGCTATTCTTGAAGTCATAACCGCCAATTGCAGAGGCGTAGATAAAATATATCCTTGACCAATAGCATTTATTAATGTTTCTCCAGCATACCAACTTTCTTTTAATTTTTCTTTTTTCCATTTTTTTGATGGAATTATTCCTTTTTTTTCATTTTCAAAACCAAAATCAAATTTTTGTCCAAGGCCAAATTCAAATGCCATTTTTGCAATATCATCAATACCAACTTTTTTTGATAATTCATAAAAAAACACGTCACAAGACTCTTTAATTGCATTATCCATATTAACTAGTCCATGTCCTTTAGTTTTCCAACAATGATATAGCCTATCACCAAATTCTATTTTTCCAGAACATAAAGCTTTATCATTCAAATTGATTAAATTTTTTTTTAATCCTGCCAAAGCAACAATCATTTTAAAAGTTGAGCCTGGAGAATATAATCCTTGCACAGATCTATGAGTAAGAGGAGATAAAGTATTATTTATTATAGAATCCCAATATTTTTGATTAGGTTTGGAAATTATCAAATTGGGATTATAATTTGGAGCTGATGTCATGGCTATTATTTCACCAGAATTAACGTCCATAACTACTACTGATCCTGCTTTATGATTATTAAGTTCATTACTAGCAAACTTTTGTATTCTTGAGTCAATTGTTAAATTTATTTCACTTCCTTGTTGACTAGACTCAACATTAATTTCTCTTATTTCTCTACCAAAAGCATTTACTTCTATTTCTCTTTTACCTGGCAAGCCTACTAAAGATTCATTTTTATATTTCTCAATACCTGTTTTTCCAATATCTAAAGAAGGCATATTACTTATGTATGGAAGATTTATTTCCTCTTTAGTGGGCTTATTGATGTATCCAAGAATATGAGAAAAATAATTAGAGTAGGGATAAATTCTTTTAGGAGATAGAATTAAGTGTAACCCAGGCAATTCATTTAGATTACTCTGAATTAATTCTAAATCTTGCCAGCTTAAGTTTTCAAAAATTTGTATTCTTTCAAATTTTTTTATTTTTTTGCTAAGTTCAATAACTTTTCTTTTTTTTGTAAAATCAATTTCAATTAATTTATCTAAATTGTTTAAAGTTTTGTTAATATCTTCAGATTGCTCAGGAATTAAATATAAATCATAAGTTTTTATGTTGGTTGCTAATTTTATATTATTTCTATCTTTTATTTCTCCTCTTAGAGGATATATTATTTCAATACTTATTTGATTACTTTTGGATTCAATTTTATACTTATTGGATTTAATAATTTGTAAATCAAATAATTTCCATCCTAATAAAGATAATAAACTAAGTTTTCCAGTCAATAAAATAATTGAACGTCTGTTATAAGTTTTAATTTGTTTTTTAATTTCAGAAAAATACATTATTTAATTCTATCAATTTTATAAAAAATAAAAAATATTGGATAAAAAATTACAACAGAAATTAATAAATATCTAATCATTTCTTTATAAGAAAAATAGTGATCTAAAGTAAAATAAGAAATAGTCTGCTCTAAAAAAACTGTAATTAATAATAATAGGATAATAAATAGTAATATTTTCCTAGAATTGAATTTATATAAATATTTATTTAAATATTTTAAAGAAGATATTAATAACATGAATATGATTAAGTGTGGCCCTATATTTGCATTTAAAAGAGATAAATCTAAAATAATTCCACAAACAAAAAAAATTAAAAAAAGAGAAAATCTATAATAATAAATACCTAAGTAAATTAAAATGATATGATTCAATAAATAAAAGAAATCATTTAATAAGGGTAAAGATTCAAAGGAATGAATTGTATTAGCTATAGAAAAAAAAAGTAAAATTAGATAGATAAAAAAAGAGTCAAAATATTTTAATAGAAACATCTATTCATTATTTAAAATTTGAACAAATTCAAGATTATCTAAATCAACAAAAGGTAAAACAAACAATTTATCATTTTTTTTATCAATTACCTTTCCTACTAGAATATCTTGGGGAAAGATATTACCATTACCACTTGTTACTAAAATTGAACCAATAGTTATTTTTTTTTCTTGTTTAACAAAAGAGCTAACTAAATATTTGCCTTGATTTGTTCCGTTAATTATTGCGAAATTTTCTGAACCCATAACTTTTACAGGAATATATGAATTTTTATCATTTATTAAGAGAATTGATGATTTGTTCTCAGTAGTAAATACAACTTTTCCAACTAAACCTCTTTCATTTATAACGGGCATGTTTTTTTTTATTTCATCATTTAAACCAGCATTAATATTTATTGTTTTAGAATAGATGTTAGGTGTTCTAGACAAAACATAAGCAGTCTTTACCAATTTCATGTCATTAGTAGTAGAATTTAATAATTTCTTATAAGCTAAATTTTCTCTATCAATTTTAATAGCTAAAGTCTGCCACTTCTTTAATCTATAAATTTCTTCTTTTAATTTTACATTTTCTTTCTTAATAGTTCTATATTCATTAATTGATTCAACAAAATATTGAATAGTCTGTGTTGGAGAAGAAATTACTTTTGAAATTGGATTAATGACATTAATGCCTATTGTTTTAATTTTATAAATCAAAAAGTGATCTGTTTTATTAAAAAATATTAAAATAAAAGTAAGAATAAAAAGAATTGGTAAAGTTATATTATTTAAGCTTTTAGTTTTAGTAAAAAATTTTATCTTATTTTTTTTCATTAAAAAAATTAGTCAGTTGCAAAAACATCATTTAAATTTGCTTTTTCCTCTAGCGCTCTACCAGTTCCAACTACAACACAAAGTAAAGGGTCCTCTGCTATAGATATGGGTAAACTTGTTGATCTTCTAAGAACTTTATCTAAGTTTGAGAGTAATGAGCCTCCTCCGGTTAACATTATTCCTCTCTCAACTATATCTGCAGCTAATTCTGCTGGGGTTTGCTCTAGAGCTCTTTTAATCGTATCAATAATTTGTGCCATAGGCTCTGATAAAGCTTCAGCTATCTGTCTTTGAGATATTGTTATTTCTTTTGGAAGTCCTGTGATTAAATCCCTACCCTTTACATGCATTTTTTTACCTTCACCATCATCAGGTGGGCACGCAGATCCAATTTCTTTTTTCATTCTTTCAGCAGTAAATTCACCTATAGCAAGTTTATGTGTAGTTCTCATATACTCTACTATTGCTTCATCGAATTTATCTCCAGCTGTTTTTACGGATGTAGATAAAACTACTCCACCAAGCGAAAGAACTGCTACTTCTGTAGTACCTCCTCCAATATCTACAATCATTGAACCAGTAGGTTCTGCTACTGGTAACCCAGCTCCTATTGCTGCTGCAACTGGCTCTTCAATTAAATATACTTTTCTTGCTCCTGCAGCATCTGCTGATTCACGAATAGCTCTTCTTTCTACGTTTGTGGCTCCCGAAGGGACACAAATTACTATTTGAGGATTAGTTAGAGTTCTTCCTTTATGAACTTTTTGTATGAAGTGTTTTATCATTTGTTCGGCAACTTCAAAATCAGCAATAACACCATCTTTCATAGGTCTAATTGCCTGAATTTTACCGGGTGTTCTTCCTAGCATTTGTTTAGCTTCATCACCAACTGCTAATACTTGAATTTTTCCTTCATTTTCAATTTTAGCAACAACTGAAGGTTCATTTAAAACAACCCCTTCTCCACTAACATAAACTAAAGTATTGGCAGTTCCTAAATCAATTGCCATATCTTTTGAAAACATACCGAATAATTTATCAATTACCATTTTATATTTTTATACTCCTTTTACTTTTATTTCTGATGTTTTTTCAGAAATTGATTTAGATTTTTTAAAAATTAATTTATTTAACGCATTAATATAAGCTTTAGCAGATGCAACAATAATATCTGGATTTGATCCTTTAGCTTGAGAAGTAAGATTTTCATCCTCAAGTCTAACTGTAACCTCTCCTTGTGCATCAGTACCTGCAGTTATGGCATGCACTTGGTATAGTTTAAGTCTAAAATTATAATTAGTGATTTCCTTAATTGCATTAAATGTAGCATCTACTGGACCGTTACCATAAGATATTATATTTTGTTTTGTTCCATCTATTTCTAATGTCATTGTAGCTTCATGCTTTTCAAGAGAACCTGCATTTACTATTAATGATACAAATTTAATGTGTTCATTATAAGATAATATTCTATCACCAACTAAAGCAATTAAATCCTCATCAAAAATTTCCTTTTTTTTGTCAGCTAAATCTTTAAATCTTCCAAAAACTTCCATTAATGCATTATCTCCCAAATCATACCCTAATTCTTTCAATTTTTCGTTAAAAGCATGTTTTCCAGAATGTTTGCCAAGAACCAATGAGGACTCAGTTAATCCAACAGACTCAGGGGTCATAATTTCATATGTTTTGGCATTTTTCAACATTCCATCTTGATGGATTCCTGCTTCATGCGCAAATGCATTAGCACCAACTATAGCTTTGTTTGGTTGTACAGAAAAACCAGTTATAGATGATACTAATCTAGAAGCTTTTGTTATAGAAGTTGTTTTTATATCTGTATGAAAGGGCATTAAGTCTTTTTTAACTTTCAGTGCCATTACAATCTCTTCCAATGCTGCATTTCCAGCTCTTTCACCTAATCCGTTTATAGTACATTCAACTTGTCTTGCACCTTCTTGAATAGCTGCCATACTGTTAGCTACAGCGAGTCCTAAATCATTGTGAGTATGGGAAGATAATATGGCTTTATCAATATTAGGAACATTATTTTTTACATTTTTAAAAATTAAACCAAATTCATTTGGCAAGGTATATCCTACGGTATCTGGGATATTTATGGTATTTGCTCCACAATTTATAGCTAGTTCAATACACTTGTATAGGAATTCAATATCAGATCTCCCAGCATCCTCACAACTCCACTCAACATTAGGGCATAAATTTCTAGCATAAGTAACTGTTTGCTTAACTGCTTCCAAAACTTCTTCGGGAGACTTATTTAATTTATACTTCATATGGACTGGACTAGTTGCGATAAAAGTGTGTATTTTGGGAGATTTGGCATGCTTAACTGCTTCCCAAGCTCTATCTATATCAGGTAGTTTGGCCCTGGCTAGACCAGCTACAGTTGAATTTTTAATTTGCTTGCTTATTTCAGAAACAGATTCAAAATCTCCATTTGAAGCAATTGGGAATCCTGCTTCAATAATATCTACTTTCATATCCTCAAGAACTTGTGCAATCTGAATTTTTTCTTCAAGATTCATAGATGCTCCTGGCGATTGCTCACCATCCCTTAAAGTAGTATCAAAAATTATAATCTTTTCTGTCATAAATTAATTATATACTGACCATTAGTTTTTAGATTTATCAACCATTTTTCCTTCAGCTATCCATGGCATAAGGGTTCTTAACTTCTCACCCACTTTTTCAATAGGATGCTCAGCTTGCATTCTTCTCATATTTTTAAATTTACCTTGGCCACTTTTGTGCTCAATCATCCATTCTTTAGCAAATTCACCTGATTGAATTTCATTTAATATTTTTTTCATTTCTTTTTTTGTTTCATCAGTTATTAATCTAGGTCCTCTTGAATAATCTCCATATTCAGCAGTGTTAGATATAGAATATCTCATATTAGCCATTCCACCTTCATATAACAAATCAACTATTAATTTTACTTCGTGCAAACACTCAAAATAAGCCATTTCTGGGGCATATCCAGCATCAACTAGAGTTTCATATCCAGCTAAAATTAAATGAGTTAAACCTCCACAAAGTACCGATTGTTCTCCAAAAAGATCAGTTTCACACTCTTCTTTAAATGTAGTTTCAATAATTCCAGCTCTGCCTCCACCTATTGCTGAAGAATATGCTATGGCTATTTCAAGAGCATTTCCTGAAGGATTTTTTTGAACCGCTACTAAGCAAGGCACTCCTGCACCTCTAACATATTCTGCTCTAACCGTATGACCAGGACCTTTTGGAGCCATCATTATTACGTCTATCCCCTCTTTTGGCTCAATAAGATTAAAATGAATATTGAGTCCATGGGCGAATGCTAAAGCAGTACCATCTTTAATATTTGGCGCAATTTCATTATTGTAAATTTCTGATTGAAGTTCATCTGGTGTTAACATCATGATGATGTCAGCCCAATCCGACTCAGAAGGAGTAATTACTTTGAATCCTGCTTTTTCTGCTTTACTTCTACTTTGTGAATTTTCTCTTAATGCAATTGCAACGTTAGATACTCCAGAATCTCTAAGATTCATTGCATGGGCATGCCCCTGACTACCGTATCCGACAATTAATATATTTTTATTTTTTATTAAATTTATATCAGCGTCTCTATCATAATATACTCTCATTATTTTTCTCCTTCATTATTTCTGTTTGACGATGAAATAGCAACGGGACCACTTCTAACTATTTCAATTTTAATTATTTTGCTTATTTCATTTATAAATGTATCTATTCTCTCTGAAGTTCCTGCAATTTCAAAAATTGTAGAATTGTGTTCATTTTCAATTTTTCTAGCTCTATAAAGGTCACAAATTTGAAAAGCTTTTTTTTTATTTTTTTCATCAAGATGCATATAAACTAATGCGACTTCTGCCTCAACAGAACTGCCCTCTTCCTGCAAATTTGAAACTATATGAACAGGAACTATTCTCATTAGTTGACTTTGAATCTGATCAATTACTTCATTAGATCCATGAGTAACTATAGTTATTCTGGACAAATGTTCATTATTCACTTCTGCAACATTTAAACTATCTATATTGTATCCTCTTCCTGAAAACATTCCAATAACTCGTGCTAAAACTCCTGGTTCATTATCGACAAGTATAGTTAAAATGTGTCTTTTAACTTCAAGATTTTCTTTTGGACTATCATATACTGATTTGATAGATTTATTCATTATACTAAAATTTTTCCTTTCTCTGCAGATTTCTCATCCTGTTTTTGTTCTTTATTTAACATCATTTCATTATGTGCAGATCCACTTTGAATCATAGGGAAGCAATTCTCTTCTTTCTCTACCCATATGTCAGCTATAACAGTTTTGTCTGTATTAATCATTTCTTTAATTACATCATCTAATTCATCAGCTGTTTTTGCTCTTAAACCTTTAGCTTTAAAACTTTCGGCTAATTTTACAAAATCAGGGAGGCTATCAGTATAACTTTCTGAATATCTTCCACCATGTAATAGTTCCTGCCACTGCCTCACCATACCCATATACTCATTATTTAAAATAAAAATTTTAACTGGTAATCTATGCTGTACTGCGGTGCTGATCTCCTGAATATTCATTAATATTGAAGCATCTCCAGCGATATCAATAACCAAAGCTTCTGGATTAGCAACTTGAGCACCTATTGCTGCGGGAAAACCATATCCCATTGTTCCTAATCCTCCTGAAGTAAGCCATTTATTTGGTTTTTCAAATTTATAATATTGGGCAGCCCACATTTGATGCTGACCAACCTCAGTTGTAATTATTGTTTCCTTGTTTTTAGTTAATTCATAAAGTTTTTTTATTGCATATTGAGGTTTAATTTTTTTATCTATTTGCTTGAAACTTAGACAGTCTACTTTTTTCCATTCATTTATCTTATTCCACCACAAATCTAAATTTTTTTGATCTAATGAATATTTATTTTTTTTCCAAGATTCAATAAGTTGATGAAGAACAGCTTCAATATCTCCAACTATTGGAATATCAACTTTTATTGTTTTGTTTATATTGCTAGGGTCAATATCTATGTGTATTTTTTTAGAATTAGGTGAAAAAGCATCTAGTCTACCCGTAACTCTATCATCAAAACGTGCTCCGATATTAACCATAACATCACAATCGTGCATTGCCAAATTAGCTTCATACATTCCATGCATTCCTAACATACCTAGTGAATACTTATTTGAAGAAGGCATAACTCCTAAACCCATTAAAGTCATGGTAGAAGGGACTCCTAAATTGTTAACAAACTCTCTAACTAATTCAGAAGCTTTTGGTCCAGAATTGATTGCACCTCCACCAATATAAAAAATAGGTTTTTTTGCATTAGCTATCAACTTTGTTGCTTCTTCAATTCTGTCATTATTACCTTTAACTAAAGGATTGAATAATCTGTGAGGTAAAATAATGTTATCTTTTGATTCTGTATAATTTCCTTCGGCAAATTGAACATCTTTTGGCACATCAATTAAAACAGGACCTGGTCTTCCATCTTTTGCAATTTCAAAAGCTTCATGAAAAGTAGATGCAAGTTTATTTACATCTTTAACTAAATAATTATGTTTAGTGCAAGGTCTTGTAATACCAGTTGTGTCACATTCTTGAAAAGCATCTGTACCGATTAGATGTTGTGGAACTTGTCCTGTTATACATACTATAGGAACACTATCCATCATAGCATCTGTTAAGCCTGTTACAACATTTGTTGCTCCAGGTCCTGAGGTAACAAGAACAACACCAATCTTTCCTGAAGATCTTGCATATCCTTCAGCAGCATGAATGGCACCAGCTTCTTGTCTAACTAAAATATGTCTAATTGAGTTTTGTTTAAATAAACTATCATAAATTGGCAGTACAGCTCCACCAGGATAACCAAATACTACCTCTACCCCTTGTTCTTGAAGGGCTTTTAAGACAATTTCAGAACCTGTAATTTTTTTTGTCATTTCCTGAAAACTCATAGGCTGTGGATAAAACAAAATCAATAAATTAGTTAATATTTGGCTATATTTTTAACAATTTAAGATCAATATTGCCTGGAAAATCCTCAAAGTAGTTATTAATTTCCAATTTTGATGATCTCCACCAAGTCATCTGTCTTTTAGCATAATTTCTTGTTACTTGCTGAGATCTCTGAATACACTGATTTAGATCAAAATCACCTGATAAAAATTTAGATATTTCAGGTACGCCATGTGCTCTCATAATAGGTAAATCTTTAGCAATATTTAAACTAAGTAAATTTTTTACTTCTTCAATGACCCCTCTATCAATCATACTAGTAAATCTTAAATCTATTTTATCATAAATTTTTTTTCTTTCAGGTAAAAAAAGTAAAATTTTATAATTTCTATTATGTAAATATTTTTTATGTTTGCTTGACTGCCAGTAACTTATTGGTTTTTTTGTATATTGAAAAACTTCCCAAATTCTTTTTAATCTTTGAACATCGTTTTTAGAAATATTGTTGCAAGATTTTTTGTCAATTTTTTTTACTTCTTCAAAAAATAAATTATTACCAAGTTCAAGTAAAATTTGTTGAGATTTTTTTTTATATATCTCAGGTATTTGAGGAATATTTGCTAATCCATTTAATAGTTTATCAATGTAAAGACCAGTTCCTCCAACTATTATTGAATTTATATTTTTTTTATTATTTATATTTATTATTTTTATTACTTCATTACACCACTTATCAACATTATATCTGTAAGCTCCACTCACATGTCCATATAAATGATGAGGTATTAAAGATTGATCTTCTTTAGAAGGTCTTGCAGTTAGTATTTTTAATTCTTTGTATACCTGCATACTATCAGCATTTATAATTTCTCCTTTTATTTTTTTAGCTAATTTAATTGCAAAATCTGACTTTCCGATACATGTTGGTCCTACGACAAATGTTAGAGATTTAAACAATATTAAAATTTAAATTTAATTGTAACCCACTTCGATTCAGAATTTCTTAGTATCTTTAACAAAAGTGAGGTTCTTCCAGTTTGTTTAATTTCTCTAACCAAATCTATAAGATATTCTACGTTTAATACTTCCTCCCTATTAATTTCTAAAATAATATCTTCAGGAATTAAATTTATACCTTCTTCAGCACTGACGACAATGACTCCAATATCTTTATCTTTTCTAGGCTTTATTGAAATGCCAATATCTTCGATTAGTGAAATTTTTTCTTCAACATTGTTAATAATTTTTCTATCAACATATGATTCTT
>MDSW01134164.1_pt1 | contig 10608 bp, 11 predicted proteins | sample 811171 | NCBI WGS metagenome assembly MDSW01 (sample SAMN05326641, study PRJNA326480) | marine metagenome | isolation source: seawater | place: Atlantic Ocean: North West | collected 2012 | reverse complement strand
TGTAATCAATATCCATAACGAATCAATTTGATTATGAAACGATGCTTTGTTATTTACAAGTAAATTATCATGAAAAATTTTGAGTTATTTTTAAATTTAACAAGATTAAACAAGCCTATAGGTTTTATGCTTTTATTTTGGCCCTGTTTGTGGGGTCTTACATTGGCTTATGAATTTTCCTCAGATAATTTTATTTTTTTTAAACATCTAATTTTATTTTTTTTTGGTGCATTGTTAATGAGATCTGCGGGATGCATTGTTAACGATATCTTGGATAGGAAAATAGATAAATTAGTAGATAGGACAAAGAACAGACCAATTGCATCTGGAAAAATATCTGTCAAATCAAGTTTGATTATTGTAATAGTTTTATGTTTGCTAGCTTTCTTAATTTTAATTCAGTTTAATATGAAAACGATAATTTTAGGTTTAGCTTCTATGCCTTTTGCTTTTTCATATCCGCTTATGAAAAGATATACTTACTGGCCGCAACTATTTTTAGGTATCACTTTTAATTATGGGTTAATAATGGCCTGGGTTTCGATTACTAATGATATTAACTATTACCCTTTAATTTTATATTTTGGAGCCATATTTTGGACACTAGGATACGACACAATATATGGGTTTCAAGATATTAAAGATGATGAAATTATAGGAGTAAAGTCAACATCAATAAAATTTAAAAAGAATCCAAAAACTTTTATTTCTTTATGCTATTTAATATTTTTAATATCAATGTTGCTAATTGGAAAATTAATGTCTTTTAACATTTTTTACTTTGTATTATCTATTATTATTTTATCTCATTTAATGGTTTATCAACTGATGAATTTAAACATTAAAGATACTGATAGTTGTCTAAAGAAGTTTAGGAGTAACAATTTTTTTGGTTTGCTAGTATTTATGACTATCTTATTTGGAAAAACTTTGTAAAAAAATGACTGACGCAGAAATTTTAAAAAGATTATATAAGAATTATACAAAAAGATTTGTTCCTAAAATACTTTTAGCTTTATTATTTTCATTAATTTTGGCTGGAAGCACCTCTTCAATAGCATGGTTGCTTGATCCAGCAATAGAAAAAATTTTTATTAATAAAGATAGGACTTTAATTTATATAATACCAATTTTTATAACAATTGCATTTGCAGCAAAAGGAAGTTCTCTTTATGCTGCCAAAATAATAATGATTGGAATTTCAGAAGAAATTCGAAAACTTTTGCAAATGGATATGATGAAATCATTAATCAAAGCTGATACAGATTTTATTGAAAAAAGGCATTCTGGTAAAATTATCACCAATTTAATTAATGATGTAAATTACATGACTGGACTTGTTAGTGTTGCAATTTTAAATCTTTTTAAAGACACTCTTACTTTAATAGGTTTGCTTACCGTAATGTTTTACCAAAACTGGAAACTTTCAATTATTGCAATAATTATGATACCACTTGCAAGTTACTTTGCTCGTATCCTTGGAAAAAGAATTACCAAAGTCACTAGCCAAGCTATGGATAAAGCGGGTGCACTAAACACCTATTTAATAGAAATATTTAAAAATCATAAATTAATAAAAATATTTCAAAAAGAATCTTATGAAACCTCTAGGGCTGATGCTGCCTTAGAAGCTATAAAAGATAGAGCAAAAAAACTCTCTGAAATTTATGCTAGATCATCTCCAATAATGGAATTTTTAACAGGGATTATGATTGCAATACTAATATTCTATTCTGGTAATTTAATTATTTCTGAAGAACTGGGAATAAATAATTTTTTTTCATTTCTTGCAGCAATGATGCTTGCTTATCAACCAGTCAGGTCTTTAGCTACACTGAATATCACAATTAACCAAGGAATTGTAAGTGCAAAACGAATATTGCCTATAATTGATTTAAAAGAAAAAATTATTGAGGATAAAAAGTTAGATGATATTAGTATTAGTTCTGGAGAAATTAAATTTGATAAAATAAATTTTAATTACAATATTGAAGACAAATCGGTACTAAAAAATCTCAATCTAAATATTTCTGGTGGAAAAATGACTTCTTTGGTAGGTCATAGTGGAGCTGGAAAATCTACAATACTTAATTTAATACCAAGATTTTATGATCCTAGCACTGGAGATATAAAGATTGATGGTCAGTCTATTTATAAAAAAAAATTAACCTCTCTAAGAAGAAATATATCGCTGGTTAGCCAAGAAACTACCTTGTTTGATGATACGGTATTAAATAACATAAAATATGCAAACTTAGATGCAACTGACAACGATGTTGAGGAAGCTGCAAAACTTTCCCATTCAATGGAATTTATTCAAAGTTTACCAAAAAAATTTAATACTTTAATTGGGGAAAATGGAATAAGACTTTCTGGTGGAGAGAAACAAAGACTGTCAATAGCTAGAGCAATTTTGAAAAAAAGTAAAATTATTCTTCTTGACGAGGCTACCTCCTCTTTGGATGCAGATACAGAAAAAAAAATACAAGATGCAATTAACTATTTAACTCAAGGAAGAACTACGCTTGTAATTGCACATAGATTATCAACTATTTTAAGTTCGGATAAAATTTATGTTATAGATAAAGGTATCGTTGTCGGTGAAGGTAAACATAATGAACTGTTAGAAAACTCTGAGATTTACAAAAATTTTTATGAAAAACAAATTCAAAAAAGTTGATGAGAATAGTCTATAGTTTTTTAGTATATATAGTTATTGTTTTATCTCCGCTAATAATCATTTATAGAATATTTAAAAAAAAGGAAAATCCAAAAAGATTTTTTGAAAAATTTTCTTTTAATAAAGAAAAAAGGAAACAAGGTAAATTAGTTTGGTTACATTGTTCAAGCGTAGGGGAACTACTTAGTATTGTGCCATTGATTCAAGAATTCGAAAAGATAAAAAATATTAAACAAATTTTAGTAACAACCTCAACTTTAAGTTCATCAAAAATATTTGAAAAATTTAAGTTCAAAAAAACTTTGCATCAGTTTTATCCTTTAGACAATATTCATATCGTAAATAATTTCTTAGATTACTGGAGACCTTCATCTGTTATTTTTGTAGAATCTGAAATTTGGCCCACAATGATCTCTCAATTAAAAAAGCGGGAATTAAAAGTTATTCTGATCAACGCAAGAATGAGTAAAAAATCATTTAGAAGATGGGTTTCTTTTAAATATTTTGGTAAAAATATTCTTGAAAAATTTGATTATATATTTCCTCAAAATAAAGAAACATTCTCCTACTTTAAGAAGCTGGGTATTAGTATTAATAAGCTTAAGTTTTTAGGAAATCTTAAATTTATTAGTACGCACAATGATAAATTAAAAAATATTAACAAAAAATATTTCAAAAATAGAACAGTCATATGCATTGCGAGTACACACCATAATGAGGAAGAAATTTTTGCAAATTTGCATATTAAATTTAAAAAAAGAATTCCTAATTTGGTAACAATAATTATTCCAAGGCATATAGAACGAACTAGTGAGATCACACAAATGTTAGATAAAAAAGAATTAAAATTTACAAAACATAGTGAAAATAAAAAGAACCATAAGAAAAATGATGTTTATATAGTTGACAGTTATGGAGAAAATAAATCATTTTACAAAATAAGTAATGTAGTCTTTTTAGGGGGATCTTTGGTTTCAAGGGGAGGACAGAACCCATTAGAAGCCTTGAGGTTTGGATGTAATATTCTACATGGCAATTACACTTTTAATTTTAAAGACGTTTATAAAATGTTAGAAAAGGAAAAGTTGTCCTTGAGAGTAAATAATATTAAAGATTTAGAAAAAAAAGCATTAAGTTTATTAAATAATAAAAAAAATAATTTAAGAAAAATTAATAAATTTAAAAAAATTGGAGATCTAATTTTAAAGAAAAATTTAGATGAATTAAGAAGAATTATTTAATGAAATTTTATAAACCAAAATTTTGGGATAAAAGAGATAATCTTAGTTTATTTTCAATATTATTATTGCCATTATCACTAATTGTTATCATTAAAAACTATTTCGAAAACAATAAAATAAAAAGAAATTTTTATGATTTGAAAACAATTTGTGTAGGAAATATATACATCGGTGGGACTGGAAAAACACCTCTCGTGAATAATCTAGCTAATCACTTTAAAAAAAAATTTAAGACCTACATAATAAAGAAAAATTATAATTCGCACTTAGATGAAAAAAGGCTTTTAGAGTCAGAACATAAAGTAATATTTGAAAAAACGAGAGAATTATCTATTTCTAAAGCTGAAAATGAAAAAGCGGAATTGCTGATCTTTGATGATGGATTACAAGAAAAAAAAATAAATTTTGGCTTGAAAATAGTTTGTTTTAATTCTCTTAAATTAGATGGAAATGGATTAATAATTCCTGCTGGACCTTTACGAGAAAGATTAAATAGTATTAAGAATTATGATGTAGTTCTTATTAACGGAAATCTTAATAAAGAGTCTAAAGATTTTATAAATAAAATTGAGAAAATTAATCCTCATATAAAAATTTTTACAGGGAAATATGTGGCTCAAAATTATTCAAAGTTAAAAAAAAGGAAGTTTATCGTATTTAGTGGAATAGGAAATCCTCATACTTTTTCTGACACTCTCAAAAGTTTTAAAATAAAATTTGATGAATATAAAAAATTTCCAGACCATTATGATTATAAAGAGTCGGATTTGCAAGAATTAAAAAATTTAGCAAAACTCCAAAAGTGTGAATTGTTAACAACAGAGAAAGATTATTTTAGAATAAAAAAATCTTTTCGAAAAAACATAAATTTTTTGAAAGTCCGATTGTCAATTAATCAGGGAAAAAAATTTTATAAATATTTGAATGAGAAGTTATGAAATTAATAAGATATTTCTTTGAATATATTTTTATAATAGTCCTTTTTGGTTTACTAAAATTATTAGGGTATAAAACTGCGTCAGAATTTGGATATTTTCTTGGAAAAACTTTTGGACCATTTTTTAGATCAAAAAAAATAATTAAAAATAATTTAATTAAATTTGATAATTCTTTAACACCCGAGAAAATAGCAAATATTTCAAAAGAGATGTGGGGAAATTATGGAAGGATATTGTCTGAATATCCTTTTATATCCAATTTTAGAAAAGGCGATTTAGATAAATATATAAAAATCATAAATAAGGAAAAATTAGATGAAATAAAAAAAGGTCAGCCTGTTATATTCATTTCAGCCCACTTTAGTAATTTTGAGTTGATGGCCATGGCCATCGAAAAAGCAGGGGTAAATTTATCTGCAATTTACAGGCCGCTAAACAATAAAATGGTAAATTCAATTATGGAACCGCTACGTAAAAAATATATTTGCAAAAATCAAATTAAAAAAGGGATAAATGGAGTTCGAGAGTCCTTAAAGTTTTTTAAACAAGGTGTCAGTATCGCGATTATGATTGATCAGAGAGTAAGCGAGGGTGAAAAGGTAAATTTTTTTAGTCATCCAGCTCATACAACAACTATACCTGCTCAATTTGTAAAAAAATTTGGATGTAAAATTCAACCAGTTCATATTGAGAGATATAACAAAATTAATTTTAAGATCACTTTTGATGAGCAAATAATCATTGAGAGGAATGCAGATAATTCCTCAATCAGTCTTAAACTCAATCAGTGGTTAGAAAATAAAATTAGAAAGAATCCAACTCAATGGATATGGACACATGATAGATGGAAATAGTTTATAATTAATTTTTTTCTTCTCTTTTTAATTGAGCTTCTTTATACGAGAAATATGCCTCTTGAAGTTCTACATTCCAGTAATGGAGATTTTGGAGATATATTTTCTGCTTGGATATCGCACAAATAACATGGTCACCTGGCTCAATTATTTCAAATTTATTAGGCAAGTATTTTAATTTAGCTAATTTATTTTTCATTTATAAGTTATAAGATTACTATAGATGAATGTAGGAATTATTGGAAGTGGTGGAAGAGAACATGCGATTTGTTATATGCTTAATAAATCAAAAAAAACATCCAAAATTTTTTGTTTTCCAGGTAATGCAGGTACAAGTCTGATTGCTCAAAATGTCGATTTGGATGCTGATAACTTTCAAGAACTTGAAAAGTATTGCGTAAAAAAAGATATAAAAATGTTAGTTATAGGGCCAGAGAAACCATTGGTAAATGGAATTGTTAATCATTTTAAAGGCAAATCAATAAAAGTGTTCGGTCCAGATAAAATATCATCAAAACTTGAAGGATCAAAAATTTTTACTAAAAAAGTCTGTCAAAATAATAATATTCCAACTTCAAAGTTCAAAATTTGTAAAAGTTTAGATGAAACAACAGATTATTTAAAGAATAGTTTTTTTCCTCTTGTTATAAAAGCTGACGGTTTAGCATCAGGAAAAGGTGTTTATATATGTAAAAATTTTAATGATGCAAAAATGGCGTCTGAGGAAATTTTTAATGGAAAATTTGGTATTGCCAAACAAATTTTAATTGAAGAATTTCTAGATGGCGAGGAGATGAGTTATTTCATAGTGACGGATGGAAAAAATTATAAATTTTTTGGTTCAGCTCAAGATCACAAGAGAGTTGGTGAGGGCGATACAGGTAAAAATACAGGGGGTATGGGTTGTTACTCACCATCAAGACTTTTAAATAATAATCTGGATATAAAAATTAAAACAAAAATAATTGAACCTACTTTAAATGCAATAAATGAACATGGAGGTGTCTACAAAGGTTTTCTATATGTTGGCCTTATGATTAAAGATGGTGAGCCCTTTTTAATAGAATTTAATGTGAGAATGGGAGATCCTGAGTGCCAAACAATCTTACCTACCCTTCGCACAGATTTAATGGATATATTAATTTCATGCTGTGACGGCACATTAAATCAATTAGATATTAATTTTTCTAATTCAAAAAGTATTTGTGTAGTTTTGTGTTCTAAGGGTTACCCAGAAAAATTTGAGAACAATATTGAAATAAAAAATTTAGAGCATCTTAAGCCTCTTGAAAACCAGAACATCTTTCATGCTGGCACATTAAAAAAAAAAAATATCGTAGTTTCTAATGGTGGTAGAGTATTAAACTTTGTTTCAACTTCTGACGATTTTTTAAAATGTAGAGTCGAGGCAATTAGTTTAATTAAAAAGTTAAATTGGAAAAACGGATTTTTTAGGGGAGATATTGGTCATAAAGTAATTAAAATATGAGAATAATTTCAGGTTCTAATAAAGGAAAAAAACTAATTATGCCTAATGACAGGGCAACTAGGCCCTTAAAAGATATGGCCAAAGAGTCTATCTTTAATATTTTAACTCACGCCAACTATATTAATTTTCGTCTCAAAGATAGTAAAGTGTTAGATTTATTTTCAGGAATTGGCTCGTTCGGATTAGAGTGTATTTCTAGAGGTTCGAAATTTGTATTTTTTCTCGAAAACTACCCTCCAGTTTTAGAAATTTTGAAAAATAATATTTCAAACCTTAAATATGAGAAAAAATCAAAAGTAATGGCTATTGATGCATTTAAAATAAATAGCAAAAATTTTGATATAGACCAAAAATTTCAGATAATTTTTTGTGATCCACCTTATAAAGAAAAAAAAATAGAACTCTTGTTAGAAAATATTATTGAAATGGATATCCTTGAAAAAAACGGAGTAATTATTATTCACAGAAAAAAAGGAGATTTAGACAAATATCCAAGAAAATTCAAAGTAATTGACATAAAGAGTTATGGTCTATCAAACTTTATTTTTGGTAAAAAATCTAACTAAGAATTTTTTTTGTTTCTTTTTTAATCGACTCAACTGCTGGCTGATCGAATGGATTTAATTTCATTAATTTTCCTAATAATATTGTCTCAAGCATGAAATACGTAAAAATTATTCCTAAACTTTCTTCATTTTTATTAAATATTTCAAAATTTCTAAACTTTAGTCCTTTTTTTTTAAAAACTCTTTTAATGGCATCTTTTTGTGCAAACATTACTGATTTTACACTTTTATTTTTTAAAAAATTATGACTTGATAATAAATTTTCACTCTTAATTTTTGGTGACTTGCGATCAATAGTATCAAAGATTGTAAAAAAATTATTTTTATTTCCGTCTAAATACAGCTGCATCAAGCTATGGTTATCTTTGGGTAAGTTTGAAATAATCGGAAAAAAACCTTTCCCTTTTTTACCTAAACTCTCTGATAATAGTTGTTGGTACCATTCAAGTAAGCTAATAAAACTCTTATCAAAATTAAGCATTACAGCATTAGTTTTTCCTGATAAATAAAATTTATACATCATATCGACATTATTTATCAGTGTGCTTGTGAAGTTTTTATTTTTAATTAAATTGTCAAATTTTTTAAATTTTTCACTTTTTAAACCTAAAAGTTCAGCTGGAAGCATTCCAACTTCAGATAAAGCCGAATATCTTCCCCCAACAAAGTTCCGATGTTCAATAATTTCTGATTTTAACTTTAAAGCTAAATTCATTAAGTAGCTTTTTTTATTTTCTGTTATGAATAATTTTTTGCTATTCGAGAAAATGTTTTGATTTACAATTGTCTCAAGAGTCGAGCCTGATTTTGAGATGACGATATCTAAATTTTTATTTCTAACTATTTTTGGAACAGCCACATCTAGATTATCATAAAAATAGACCTTTTTTTTTATCCTAAATTTTAAAAAATGGTAAATAGCTTTAATACACAAAGATGAACCTCCAAGTCCAAAAATGCTTATTGTTTTATACTTTTTAAATTTAGAGATTTTTTTTTTATTATAAGAATACTGATAATTATTTGAAAAAGTTTTAATTATTCTATAGCTAAGTTCTTTTGTTTGTAAAATCTTGAAAAAAAGTTTTTCTATATTTTTGTTATTCCTTTTTTTTTGATTAAAACAAGATATATTAATTTTTTTAGAAAACATTAATCCTTGATTTTTTCTAAAACATAATTTTCAGTTTCAGTATTTTCTGAACTTTCTATCGTTTCGTTGCTCTCTTTTATGCTGCCTAAGAGACTTTCTATTTCACTCTCAATATTTTCAATTTGTGAATTTTCTGATATTTCTTTGGGTACAGGTAATTTATTAAAATCTGGTGGTAATACTAAAGGATTTTTTTTTATAACTAAGAACTCATCACTGTTTTCGTATTTTTTACCTGACAGTCCTTCCTTTACAGACTGACAAGATGTAAAAAGGATAAGTAAAATTAAGTAAAAATAATTTTTATTCATCTTTTCTTTTTTTATAAAATAATTCAACTAAAATAAGGCAAATTACTCCAATAGATATAAAAATATCAGCAATATTAAATATAAACCAGTGAAAATTTCCTAAGTGAAAATCAATAAAATCAGGAACTGCGCCGTAGTAGAGTCTATCAAAAAGGTTTCCCAAAGATCCTCCTAATATAAGTAAAAAAAAGAACTTTCTAATGTCTGTAATTTTAAAAGCAAGGTACAAGACAACTAAGTTTATAAATATAATTAAAAGAGTGAATAAATTATATATAATTTCATTTGATAAGGAAAACAAACCAAACGCTATACCAGAATTCCATATTAAGTATGAATTCAAAAACGGCGTCAAATAAATTAAAGTTGTATCTGTCTTTTCTGTGATATCTATTACATAAATTTTAGAAAATCTATCTATGCAAAAAAGAATAAGAACAAAAATTGAGTTAGGTAAATATTTATACACTTTAATTTTTTTTAGATCATGAATGTCTTTCACATCCATTTTTATTAATTTTCCAACAAACCGGACATTTTTGTCCCTCTGCTTTAACGGTGTTTACTTTAATTGAATTTTCCTTTTTTTTTGTATTAATTATTTTTGCTGACGACGTGATGCATATTTCCGAAAAATCATAATTTTTTCCTAGATTATAATTTTCCTCATCTAATTCTATTTCTATATTTGCTTCTAAGCTAGATCCTATAATTTTTTCAGCTCTCATAGCTTCTATACTTGAGTTAGCCACATTTCTAATATCAACTATCTTTTTCCAATTTTGTTCAAGTTTGATATTATTCCATATCTTCGGAAATACTTTTAATTTTTGTAAATGAATACTCATTTCACTATTATTTTTGTTTACTAGCTTAAATATTTCTTCTGTAGTGAAAGATAGTATTGGTGCAAACCACCTTAATAAACTATCCAGGATTACATTAAGTAATAATTGGCAGTCTTTTCTTTTTTTTGAACTGGTCTCATCGCAATACAAGGTATCTTTTCTAATATCAAAATAAAAAGATGAAAGGTCCACAGTGCAAAAATTAAGCAGCTCTTTATAAATTAAATGAATATTGTAAGAATTAAAATGTTTCATAAAGCTCTCATTCAAATTATATAATTTATGAAGCATAAGTTGTTCGAGTTCTGGCAATGTTTCAACTTTGATTTTTGCAAAATCAATTTCACTCAATTTATCATTTAAATTTCCTAACAAATATCTAAATGTATTTCTAAGTTTTCTGTAGGCATCAGCATGTTGTTCCAAGATTTTATGATCTATTCTCAGATCCTCAGCATAATTTGATGCAGCGACCCAGATCCTTAAAATATCTGCACCATATTTTTTTAAAATTTCTTCAGGGGAAAT
>MDSW01077461.1_pt1 | contig 10608 bp, 5 predicted proteins | sample 811171 | NCBI WGS metagenome assembly MDSW01 (sample SAMN05326641, study PRJNA326480) | marine metagenome | isolation source: seawater | place: Atlantic Ocean: North West | collected 2012 | reverse complement strand
GGGGGCGAGGCAAGGAAGCGGGGAAGGGGCGGGGGGGGGGGCGACGCCCCCCGACCCCGCCCCGACACGGGACGCGACCCCGGGGGAACCCGCCCGTTCCGGCGCGGGATCGGCGACGACGGACGCGGATGCGGGAAAAGACCCAACAACGCGCGTTCCGGACGAACGAGCCGTCGAAGCCGCACAAGCCGCCGAAGCCGCACAAGCCGCCGAAGCCGCACAAGCCACCGCCTCCGCCGCATCCCCGGAGCCGCCTCGTCCCTCGACCGCCGGCGTCGGCGTTCGTCCCTCGATGCCCAGGCACCGCGCGGCGGGCGGCGCGGGCCCGGCGACGGCCGCGTCTCAGGCGCTCGAGGCGGATTCCGCGAGCGTCGCGTTCCCCCTCCACGCGGCGGCGTATTACGGCGACCTCGACGCGCTCAGACGCGCCATCTTCGAGGCGAAGAGAGCGGACGGGGATGCTGAGCCGAGAGAGGGAGAGTCGGGAGACGCGGGTGGTGGTCTCGATCGCTCTTCTTCGGCGTCTCACTCGCGGCTGACGGCTCTGGACGCGTGCGGGAACACGGCGCTCCACGTCTGCGTGCTTCGCCGAAGGTTCGCGGCGATGGACGTTTTGTTGGACGACGACGTCGGCAATTTCCCGCTGGACGCGCGGAGCGCGTGCGGGTGGACGGCGCTTCAGGAGGCGGTGCATCTGCGCGACCGCCGCGCGGTGGCAAAGCTGATGGAGAAGCGCGACGCGCGTCTCAAGCGGGACGCCTCGAAGGAGCTTCCGCGCGTGCTCTCGACGCTCGAGGCGCTTCCGGACTTCAGCATGAAGATCCACTGGGAGTTCGGGAGCAACGTGTTCGGGCCCATCGTCCGGGCGTACGCGCCGTCGGACACGTACGCGGTGACGAAGATCGGGCGCGACCTTCGCGTGGACGGCGAGCTCAGGGGCGTGGAGGACGAGCGGAGCGAGGCGGGGACCGCGAGTTCTTCGAGCTCCGTCCTTCCCAAGTGGAGGCGGGGAAAGTTCAGCGTGTTGTTCCGCGGGGGCGAGGACGCGCGGATTCCGGGGGAGGACCCGATCGTGCCCCCCACGCTGTTTTACGTCGACCGCGAGGCGAAGGAGGCGGTCGACATGGACCAGGCGAAGGCGGACGCGGAGATCGCGGCGACGCCCGGGTACGATCCGAAGCGCGAGGCGCAGAGGGAGGTGGACGAGGCGCTCCTGATGGGATCGACCAAGTCGAAGTACGCCGCCGAGGACGTGCGCTTCGTCCCGGTCAAGTCGTGGCTCGGCGGGAACAGGGTCGAGAAGGTCGGGGAGTGGCGCGCGGAGGTGTGGGACGCGAGCGGGAAGATGTCGAAGAGACGCGTGACGCGTGCGGGGGCGTTCAGGACGCGCGGGAGCTTCGGGGAGTACCTTCGCTCGAAGGCGGAGGGCGCCGCCGACACGGTCGAGGCGCGGTCCGTCGCGGTCGAGGACGAGCTCGAGGAGGCGCGAGAGGATGAAGAGTCCGCCGCGGGTGCTTCTTCGCGCCCTCGGACGAGCTCCGGCCCCAGCGACGACGAGAGCGCGTCGAACGACGCCGAGGCCGGTGTTCCTCCGAGCGCATCACCGCCCGCAAACCGCTCGCGCGCGTCGTCTTCCGCCGACGCCGGAGAGAAGGAGGTCGCGCCCCTCTCGTCTCGCGAGCGCCGATCGGCGGCGGCGCGGGGGACGCCGAAGGAGCCGAAACCGCGGAAGGTCACGGCGCGGTGTTGGCTCGCGGAGGGGGTTCCGATCCGCGCGGACGACCTCGCGAGCATCCTGGACGTCGCCTCGCGCGCCAACAAGCACCTGAAGAAAGTCAGGCGGCTCGTGGAGTATTGGCGCGAGCGTAAGCCGAGTCACTTCCCGGTGAAGGTGCAGGTGCCCATCGTCCTGACGGTTTTCGCCGTCGCGCGCTTTCGCGACTTCACGCTCTTGTCCGAGGACGAGCGCTCGCGGGTGTTGTCGTCGAGAGGCGAGGGGGAGTCCGCGACCGACGGGTTCTTCGACGTCCCGCGCGATTTCGCGCGAAAGTCGCTCGTGCAGGCGATGAAGGAGGCGGAGGAGAAGGAGCGGCGGCTGATGGCGGCGGAGGCGAAGGCGCGGAGAGAAGAGGCGGCGAGCAAACGCGCCGCCGCCGACGCGAAACGAGCCAAAACGAAAGCCAAGTAGACGACCGCAAACGAGCGAGCGAGCGAGCGAGCGAGCGAGCGAGTATTACAGGTACTGCTGTAGACGATCACATCGCGCGAGATGACGATGAACGGATGCGCCCGGTCCGCGACCATGATATCGTTACCGGCGCTTGGGTTTGATCTCGATCGCCGGCCCGTGGTTGAGCGCGAAGTACCGCTCGAGCAGCACCGCCGCGGCGACGTCGTCCACGCGCGCCCTCCTTCTCGAACCCTTCGTCTCCTTCGCACCCTTCGTCGCCTCCGCCCGCGCCTCCGCCTCGGCGGACGTCATCGACTCATCGTACATGAACACCGGAATGTGATCCTTCACCGCGACGTCCGCGAGATTCTCCGCGAACCGTCGGCAGAGCGCGTGCATGCGTACCGGCTTCGGGCCCCGTCTCTTGGACCCGTCGACCCCGTCGCGATCGGCGGATCGCCACGCGCGCCGCCGCTCAGCCGCGGAGCCCCGCGCCGCCGCCGCCGAAGAAGCCATGAGGTTCGTCCGGTCGAGACGGAGACCACCGGCGTGCGACTCGTCCCCTCCGTCGTCCCCCTCATCCTCGGCGAAGATGATGCCCTCCTCCTCGAGGTCGTCCCCGTCTGAAGACGAACACAGACGCGCCCTGTTTTCCGCTCGGACCTCCGCGACGCGGCGCCGCTTCCCCTCGTCCCCACCGGGGAACAACCCGCTGGGCAGAGCGTCGAGATCGCCGTTCGCGTCGACGAGCTGTTTCAGCCTCGCGGCGCGTTCGGCGGGGACGCCGCCCGCCTTGAGCCCGGCGTGTTTCAACGCCGCCGAGAGCGTCGCGGCGTCAAACGCCGTCGCCAACGCCGCCGCGTCGCCGTCGCGCAGCGTCCGCCGCGCCGCCTCCGCCGCCTCCGCTGCCTCCGCCGCCTCCGCCGCGCCGATCAGCGTCGCGGCGACGTCGACGACGGCCGGCGTCCGCGCGCCGGGTTTGCGCTCGGACGCTCCGGGTCCGCGCCCGGATCTGGTCGACGCCGCGGGCGGGACGGGGAGGCCGACGACGATTTCACCCGCGCGCTCGCGCCGGGCCGCCTCCACGACGACCCGCAGGAGGTCCGCGGGCGGTTGCGACGGCACGACGCCGAGCGGCCTCGGCGCGAGCCCGTCCGAACTCACGGCGAGGCCCGTGCGCGTTCGGCCGTAGTCCACGCCGAGGACGCGCCGCGAGCTCGACGCGCCCCCGGCGCCGCCGCGGAGCTCCTCCTGCAGGAGCTCGCGGTCCGTCGCGCCGGACGCGCGCGTCGGCGAGGCGCGCCACCGCCGACGAGACGGGGGCGGCGAACGCGCGCCCCCGCGCGCGCGAACGCCCGCCGAGCCGCGCCTCGGCGGCGCGAGCGCCGCGCGGCGCGTCGCGATCGCCGCGGAAGAGACGCCTCGCGCGTCCACGCGGAGGCGCGCGAGCGCCCGGTCCGGGGCGCCCGCGGCGTGCGAAGCCACCATGGGCGGGGCGTGCGAGAATGAACGGGCGCGGCGCCCAAGGGAAAGAACGTGAGGCGTTGTTGCCGATGAAGAGAACGACGTGATGTCCGAGATGAGAGCCTCCTCCAGCAGCACCTCGCCGCCGATCCGCGCTCGGATCGGGGGGCTCGGCCTCTGCGCTTTGAACCCCGGTTTGGTCGAATCGACCGAAACATCCCCTCTCTGTTCGGTCACCGCCCCAATCGCGATTTCGGCTCTCCTGATTGGACATGGCGATTTCGAAGCGATCGTCGGGCCAACCGCCCCGCTCTGTGCCCGCTCCGTGTTTCTTCACGTTGTGGTTGAAAAGCCGAGCGATGGCGCGCTCGCCCGGTATTCCTGCACCCATCACCACGCCCGACACCTCAACCCAGGTGCTCGCATAATGGCCGCCATCATCTCGGCGCAGTGCGCCGCGCGCGTCGCCCCTTCCAAGGCGACGACCGCCCGCAAATCCGCCTTCTCCGGCAAGTCCGTCCAGGCTCGCTCCGTCTCCCTGGCTGCGCCTCGCGCGGCCCGCTTCGGCGTGTTCGCGGCGGACGCCCCCGCGAAGAAGGAGGCGGCGAAGGAGGAGGAGAAGCCCTGGTCTCCCCCCAAGCTCAACCCCAACACGCCCTCGCCCATCTTCGGCGGCAGCACCGGCGGTCTCCTCCGCAAGGCTCAGGTACGGAACGAGCACGGACGCGCGAAATCTTCGCCTTAGCGGGGCGAACGAACCATCCCGCCTCATCCCACCGCGAGGGCGCGCTCGGGTTCCTCCCCTGGCGCGTCGCGCGAACGCCCGAAAATCCGGTCGGAACGCGCACGCAGCGTCCCGACGTCCGCGGGACACCGCCGCGTGCGCTCGTGACGGGATCCGACGCCGCGCGTCGTCGACGCGCGGCGCCCCGCGCGGCGCCCACGATCGGTAGCGAATACCGATCGCGCGCGTTGGTAAATCTCGCGTGACGAAACATTTCGCGCGCCGCGGGGGGTAGCCGCCAATCGAACACCTTCCCGGGACGGGTTCGGCGCGCTCGAACTCACGGTCACGTCCACGATCTTATCCCATCCGCTGACCTCCACCTCTCCGATCCCACGCTCTCCCCCCGACCGATCAGGTTGAGGAGTTCTACGTGCTCACCTGGGAGTCCCCCAAGGAGATGATCTTCGAGATGCCGGTGCGTGTTTCGCCTCCCCCCCACGCGCCGATCCATCGCCACGAAAGCGGACGGCGAAGACCGCGCCCCGCGCGTTCACCCACGCCCGCTCCGACGCTTTCATCGGTCACGTCCCGGCTCACGCCTCGCGTTCGATCGCGAGCGCGAGGCGGGGCGGAGGCTGAACGCCGCCTTTTCCCGAAGCCGCCTTGCCCTCTTTTTCGCCTCGCGCGGCGACACCGACGTTCCTCTCTTCCGACGACCGCGCCTTCGCGATCGACCTCGATCCTCTCCACCCGTCCCCGAGTCCCGGCGCTGACGCGTTCGCCCGCCTTTCACCCTTTTTCCTCGACAGACCGGCGGCGCGGCGATCATGCGCAAGGGCCCCAACCTCCTTAAGCTCGCGCGCAAGGAGCAGTGCCTCGCGCTCCTCAACTCGATGCGCGCCAAGAACAAGATCAACGGCTGCATCTACCGCGTGTTCCCCTCGGGCGAGGTCCAGTACCTCCACCCCAAGGACGGCGTGTACCCCGAGAAGGTCAACAAGGGGCGCGAAGGCGTGAACAACAACATGCGCAGCATCGGCAAGAACGCCAACCCCGCGAGCATCAAGTTCGGCGGCAAGCTCAACGCGGATGGGCTCGCCTCCGACGGCGCCGGGTTCTCCCGCGTCTTCGACCAGTAAGCGGTCAAAGAGCAGTCACGAACCGGAGGTGGTTGTGTGGGATCGAACATCGTGTGGAGCTAGCAGCAGACGAGACGATCCTTGCAATTTTTGTGGGCGCGAGAAAGCAGCGAGAGGGAGAAGTGGCGATGTTTTGCGAATGAAAACATCAGTTTTAGCCGAGAGATGATCACTCGCGGGGGACGGGACCCGGGAATCCGTTCCGTCATCGAGGCGCGATCGAGTCCCGACCGTCGCGTTTTTTCGGTTTCGAGGGGCGGTTCCGATCTTCTCCCCGATGAAATCGCGTGCGTTGATCGATCTCGCCGAGGAATTTGATCGGTCGCCGGCCGAACCGCCGAAACCGGACCGTTCGTCGTCCGTCGGTAAATGGAAAACTCAATCTGGAAATCTCGCGCACTCCGCGATCGGCCAATCAGCGGTCCGCTTCCTCGCCTTTGAAAAAATCTGGGTTCACGAACCTTGGCCCTCGCGTTGACACGAAGCCCCCCGCCGATGACGGGATCGGAGATTCGCCACCGTCACGGGTTTTTCGTGGGAATCGGTGACGTCGCCGGCGCGCGGCTTCCCGCGCGCACTCTTGCACGCGCGTGAGGTACCTCGGTTCGTCCGCCCCTCGCACGAATCCCCGCGTCGATCACCATGGCCGCCACCATGTCCGCCGCGTCCGTGGCTCCCCGCGCCGCCGTCAGGCTCTCGTCGCGCTCCGCGAAGCCGACGGCTCGCTCCCCCGCGATGCGCACCGCGAAGCGCGGCTCCCTCTCCGTCCGCGCCGCCGAGAAGGTGGACGCGGAGACGGGCATCAAGCTCGCGCGCGACGGCATCAAGGAGGCGGCGAGCGAGAACCTCCTCACCCCCCGCTTCTACACCACCGACTTCGACGAGATGGAGCAGCTCTTCAGCAAGGAGATCAACCCCAACCTCGACGAGTCCGAGCTCGTCGCGATCCTTCGCGAGTTCCAGGAGGACTTCAACCAGAAGCACTTCGTCCGCAACGACTCGTTCAAGGCCGCGGCGGACGGCATCACGGGCGACGCGCGCAGGATCTTCATCGAGTTCCTCGAGCGCTCCTGCACCGCGGAGTTCTCCGGCTTCCTGCTCTACAAGGAGCTCGGCAGGCGCCTGAAGAAGACCGCCCCCGTCGCCGCCGAGATCTTCACGCTCATGTCCCGCGACGAGGCCCGCCACGCCGGCTTCCTCAACAAGGCCATGTCTGACTTCGGCCTCGCCCTCGACCTCGGCTTCCTCACGAAGAACCGCCAGTACACCTTCTTCAAGCCCAAGTTCATCATCTACGCCACGTACCTGAGCGAGAAGATTGGGTACTGGAGGTACATCTCCATCTACCGCCACCTCCAGGCGAACCCCGACGACCAGCTGTACCCCATCTTCCAGTACTTCGAGAACTGGTGCCAGGACGAGAACCGCCACGGTGACTTCTTCACCGCCTGCCTCAAGGCGCGCCCCGAGTTCATCAACGACTTCGAGTCCAAGCTCTGGGCGAGGTTCTTCTGCCTCAGCGTGTACGTGACGATGTACCTCAACGACCACAGCAGGAAGGAGTTTTACGAATCCATCGGCCTCAACACGACGCAGTTCAACATGCACGTCATCCACCAGACGAACAAGACGACGGCGCAGATCTTCCCCCAGGTCATCGACACGTACAACCCCAAGTTCAAGGAGCACCTCGACAAGCTCGTCGTCATCAACACCGCCCTCGCCAAGGCGGAGTCCCCGCTCGAGAAGGCGCCCCTGGTCGCGGGCTTTGCCTCCAACCTCCTCGCCATTGCGCTCATGAAGCCCATCGACTCGGGCTCCATCGACTTCGTCGAGGACGTCGAATCCCCGGCGTTCATGTACTAAATCAGCGCCGAGTGGGACCTGTGTCAGTCAACATTTTTTGAGCGGTGCGCGCGCGAGCGAAGGATGTGAGGACGGCGCGTGCGAGTGGGCGGGCGGCGATCAGCCGGGAGCGCGGAGAGGGAGCGAGCGCGGCGCGCGAGCATCCCGGAGAAGATTGTTTTCGAGAGACGCGACGCGCGGTGACTGAAGCGCGAGCGCGACGTTTTAATACCACACCAACAGCGGAAGGGGTGGGCGTTCTGCTCCTTCCATGATTTCAACGCAAGGGTGTTGTCGAACGCGCTCGGACAAAGATCCGAGGGGGGGTGAGGTGGGAGACGCGACAAAAAGAAAATCGCACCCGCTCGCCTCGACGAAAAAACGTAGCGCACCTGGGCACAAGTCGAGCCACCACATGATCCACGGAAACCAGCCTCGGGCTTGGCGAACGAGAATTCCGAAAATCTCACGATCAACTCTCCCTCCATCCGACATCTTGCCGGTGAGAAAACGAGTCTGATGCATCCGATATTTCGACGGTTCAGACTTCGACCAGAAGATCGCTCCTGATGAGAGTGTTGAACAAACCCGTTCTTCCGACTGGAAGCTCTGGGAACTCGTCGGTCGGTTCGAAGACGGTAGCCAAGTCGGACAGTGAGAAAACGCGTGTGCGTCGGAAAACCCTGCATCCCCGCGGGTCGACCCACACCCCTCCGCGCCACGCCGCACGCGTCGCGGGACCCCGGTTTCGGCTCCGTCCTCTCGGTCCGCCTCGAGGGGGGTGTATTTCCACGGATGCGCGCGGCCGCAGCGCCGGGCGGCGCCGGCCCGACTCCCGCGCCCGCGGCGCCGCCCACGCTTTTGAAAGAGCACAGGGCCATGCTCACGTGCACGTGGGCGGTTCCGCGGACCGCGCACACGGGCGGGACGTGGTCGATCGTGGACGGCTTCGCGACGGAGGAGGAGTGCGCGGCGCTCGTGGCCGCCGCGGGCGGCCTCGACGAGCTCGCGGAGCCCCTGGCGCGGTACGCCGCCCCTCCCCTCCGCGCGGACTACCGGTCCGCGGACGGCGCCGCTCTGGACGGGGCCATGCGCCCCTTGGCCGTTCGCGCGGCGAAGATCACGGGCGTGCCAGAGCGCCCCGACGCGGACGCGTGGATGATCGCGCGAACCGCCGCGCTGAGGAGCGCCGCGTCGGATCCCGCCGCGGACGTCCCCGCCGCGCGAACCGCGCGCGAGGGAAGCGTGGACAGCGAGGGTTTCCTCCTCGCTCCCGCGGAGGACGCCGCGCGGGGGGCGGAGGATGATCTCGCGGCTGGGGAATATCGTCCCGATTTCCCCTCGGCCCCCTCGCTCCCCCGCGTCGTGAACGTCCACCACGACCACAACCGCGACGCGCGACGATCGTGCACGACGTTCCTGTACCTCACGGACCCCGCGCGCGGCGACGCCTCCCCCTCCTCCGGGACTGTTCACTCGGTGGTCTCCCCCTCAAAGTCCTCGGCGGGAGGGGAGACGTTCTTCCCGTGCGCGGGGGGCGACGCGCTCGCCGACGACGCGCTCGCGGCGAAACTCACCGCCGCCGGCGCCGCGGGCACGCACGTGGTGTGGTCGGGGGACGACGCGGAGGAGGGGTCGGAGGGCCCGTCCCTGGTGGCGATGTGCGAGGATCGGCTGGCGGCGACGCGCCGCGCCGCGCGCGTGCCCCCGGGCGCCCCCCCGGGGGTGATTGAAAACGTCGGCGCGCCGGGGCTGCTGGTGTCGCCCCGCGTCGGGCGCGCGGTCATCTTCTGGCACGGGGCGAGCGCGGGCGACGACGCGACGGCGTGGCACGCCCCCATCACCGTCGCCGAGCGCGCGCCATCCGCGAAGTGGCTCGCGACGTTCTTCAAAACCGGACCGGGGCCAACCGACGGCGCCGAGGCTGGGGCCGCGGCCGAGGCTGATCGTGGCGCGGTACTCGCGGAAGGAGCTCGTGGCGCGCGACCCGAGACGGAGACGAAACTCGTACCCGGGGCCACCCTCGCCGAGCTCGAGACGTGCCAAGTCGTCGAGGCGGAGACCGTGCCCGTGAATGAGGAGGAGGAGGAGGAGGAGGAGGGGTCTTCTTCTGATGAAGAGGTGAAGGAGGAAGGGGTCGAGGAGGAGGGGGTGAAGGAGGAGGTGAAGGAGGCGGGAACCGCCGCAACCGCGACGCTTTCCGAGGAGGAGGTCTCGGCGGAACACGCGCTGATGGCACTCGGCGAGGAGCCCGCGGCTCGGATTCCGCGCGGCGTCCCGGCGGTGAAGGGCAAGCCGCGCGGGATGTGCCTCGTGGACGACTGTCAGAACCCGCGGAAACACCTGACGAGTAAGAACCCGCGCCTGCCGCTGGTGTGCACCGAGCACGCCAAGGCGCTCACGGTGATGTACGGGGGCGTGCCCAGCCGGGAGTGCCAGGCGTGCCGCACGTTCCACCCGCTCGACGCGTTCGACAGCGACAACATGACGTGCGAGACGCGCCTGCTGCGCAAAAAGCTGCGGTACCGCGCGAAGACCCTCGTGGCGGCGGCGGAGTTTCGCGCGGACGGTAACCCGGCGCCGAAGAAGCGCGGCCGCCCGTCAAACGCAAGCCGCGCGGCGGCGGCGCAGGCGGAGGCGATGCGCAAAGGCTCGGAACCCTCGCGCGGGGATCAAACCCTCGCGGGGTCTAACCGCCTCGACACGAGCGCCCTCCCGCCCCACCTCCGCGCGGCGCCGGCGGCCGCGATCCCCATGAACCCGCTCACCGTCGCCGCCGCGGCGGAGGCTTCCGCCGCGCAGTTCATGGCGCAGGTGAGGGCGCGGCACGAATCCGACGCGCGCGCGGACCCGGCGAACGCGAATCAGGTGAATCAGGCGCGGGTGGTGCAGGTGGCGCAGGCGCAGGCGCAGGTGGCGCAGGCCCACGCGCAGATGGCTCAGGCCCAGGCGCACCAGGAGGCGCAGCGCGAGGCGATGCTGCGGAACGCTCTGTACGGCCAGGGAGCGGCGGCGGGTTTGCTCGCGCACCCGGGGTCCCCCGGGAACATGCTCGGGAACGTCGCGCACGTCCCCGCGGCGACCCTCGCGAACATACTCGCGCTCCAGGGCGCGGGGCTCCAGGGCGCGGGGCTCCAGGGGCTCGGGGCGAACGGGCGGGCGAACGCGGCGGCGGCGGAGCTTCCCGGCGCGCCGGTGGAGGCGCCGCGCGGCGCGGGGGATGCGGCGGCGGCGGCGGCGGCGGCGGCGGCGGCGGGGGCCGG
>MDSW01039034.1_pt1 | contig 10608 bp, 5 predicted proteins | sample 811171 | NCBI WGS metagenome assembly MDSW01 (sample SAMN05326641, study PRJNA326480) | marine metagenome | isolation source: seawater | place: Atlantic Ocean: North West | collected 2012 | reverse complement strand
TTCGTACTTTCGTACTTTAAGTACTTTCGTACTTTCGTTTGCTTGATTGAATAAGTTGTTATCTACTGTACCTTCGTATTTTCGAAAATAGATACTGTACTGTACCTTCGGTACTTTCGTACGAAAGTACTTTCGTACCTACCTTCGTACACTACTACGAAGATAGTACTGTACATACAGCTGTACTTTCGAAAGTACGAAAGTACACGACTACACGTACGTGTACACTGAGCCGCACGTTTTTGGATCTTTTGTGCGAATATCTTATCTGCTTTCAGCGAACACCATCCAGACACTTACCCTGTGAGCAAGATGGCCGCCGTTCCCGCTTTCCACAGCGCATTTTCTTCTGGTACACTGTTGCCATCGCCGCGCAACCACTTACGTGCCAGAAAAACAGCCGCTAACCTCCGTGTCGAGGCGAAGGTTCGAACAAGCGAAGTGTTCGAAACGTCTAGGTGAGCGGCGGGAAACTTACGCGTGCGCGGGAGTGTAATGTCTCTCTCGACCGATGCAACTCGTCGACATATGGGCAGAACAACTTTAATTTTCGCCATCATATCCGTGTCAGCTCGCACGCGGAGAATCGCTGCCATCTTCCCGACATATAGATCGAGTGCGCACGTCGTTTCCTAAGACCTTAGTTTTTTCCCGTGTTCTGACCGCAGGCACACTCTCAGTGCAATCCGCCCGACCATCGCCGGCGTGGTCGCAAATGCCCTCTACGCACTCCCATCACTTGCTGGCGAGCCCGGAAAAATATTTGACTTCAACCTTACCCTCCCCATCATTGCTTCCGAGTTCCTCCTTCTCATGGTGATCCTCGACAAAACTGTTTTTGGACCTGTCGGCAAAGCACTCGACGATCGTGACGAGCTCATCCGGTCCCAACTCGCCGCAGTTGGCGACAACTCTTCTGCTGTTGCTGACCTTATCGTACGTGATCATTTTTTTTTAAATCATTGTGTAAGCCATGTGCATCTTCGAAGCTTTCCGTTGCTGTGCCGTCACCCGACACCTGCGGAAACCCTGACCAATTAATTATTGCGGGAAACTTCGTTTTGCTGAGAACCCTCCCCTTGTAAATTTGTTTTCTGCAGGCTGAAAAGGAGAAACTTATATCAGCCGCTCGCTCGGAAGTCTCACAAGAGGTTGCCACTACGAAGGCAAAAATCGATGCTGATATCGCTGCTGCTTCTATGAAAGCTAAGGCGGACGTTGACAAACAGATAGCTGCTGCACTATCCAAACTTGACACTGCAAAAGCTGATTCTGCCGCGCAGGTTGAATCCATGTCCAAGGATCTTTCTGATCAGATCATCAAAAAAGTTGTCGAAGTATAAATTCGTGAATCTGCTCAATGTATCTACTCGTTCCGTGGCACCGTAACTCCGCCACTTAATACACGGTGCATTCCAGACACTAAAAAACAAGGGATGAGTTCAGTAGCTTAAGTTAGATTTTCAAGAAAAGAGTTCCTAGTACTTGGTGCACAGTATGCACCCTACTCGACTGGTGATTAGCACGTGACACTGATGATCGGAAAGCTGTGATTCGTCTCGGCGACTACAGTACCAACCGTGATCTTTTCTTTGTGTGACTCGAGCAATCTTTCAGCTCAGAAGCGTTGTCAGTTAGTTCGTCGATATTTGAGGACACATGTGCGGTTGAAACCAGCCCCCACGCACACCCGTGGATTTCAAACATGTCCCTCTCATGAAAGCGAAAGCGAAAAAGCGCTCGATCCACGCCTCTTCTCGGACAGTCACCACATTCAGCTCGTACGTGCTGCAAAAAAATATCTGGTGAAGCTGCTGCGAAAGCGGCGCGCAGAAGGGTCGCGGCTAAGCGTGCTGCCAGTTCGCCACGAGGATCAGTTACTGTTTGAGCGGTATTCAATTTCCCAAAACAATGAGTGGCATCGCAGCCAGAGCTATAAGTCCGCGATAAATTGGCAAACACACAGTTCTCTACTACAGACAGCAACTCATCAAGAGCACCGCCACTGGCAACGAGTCGAGAGAAAACGGGCCCTTGAAGTGCCAAGCACACACCTCTGTCTGCTTCCGACAGCCTATTATCGGCGCCATTTCTTAGAAGTGTTTGGAGAAGCATGCCCTGAGTACGAACAACTGCAAAGATAGCTGCAGCATGACGCGGCCCACTCGCTGCAAGCAACGCGCCCAAGATATTGGCGGTGAGCTGAGCACCCCCGCCTTCTGCGGTCGCAGTAATTGCTGTCATTAAAACTAAGCCTCCTCCTAAGAGCGATGCCAGAGACCACTGTAATACTTTCGATGTCGCATCTTCGATAGCTACTTTACCTCCAAATTGTGCTGACACGTGTGCTGCCCAGCGCAACACCGCTACGAATGACATGGCAGTTGTCGTTACAGTTTGCTGCGACACCGCTCCAACTGAAAATGTTCCGTTTCGCCCAGTGTCTGTTGATCCAACTATTAAATCAAGCATGAACTCATGAAGTGATGTACCTCTCCTCGTTCCTAAACATCCAGTGGAATCAACGGCAGCACAAAGCCCGGCCAACTCAGAAATATCAATTACCTCTCCTCGGCGACGCGAAAGGAGCTGCATGATGACAGAGTGCATATGGAGTGCAGGAACGAACAGGGAACCACACGCTGTGAGTTTGCGCGTGCGCTCAACCTGATTCACAGCAGAGTGCGTATGCGTGTTTACAAAAGCTGTAAGAAGAGATGAAAGTGCCACTCGAATATCACGCAATGCGGAAAGGAAATCAGTTGCAGTACCCGCCGGACCTCCACGAATCACGCCTTGCCGTCTCGCAAGCTTTGTGAGTGTATAAGTCGCGAATGCAGAAATTGCAGCCCTTTGAACGGTCATTTCTTTGTGATCCAGACATTTTATCATGCTTGATTCCAAAACTATGGTGGAAAACCATTGTATGATACTGCTCGTCTCAATGAGAGTGTGCGACATGACAGAGGTCGCGACGGAGCGTGCAACCAAAACTAGTGCTAGCTGGCTCGCATAGGGGTCTGTAGTCGCGAGCACGGTTGATTTATGTGACATTATCACCTCAATGACGAATGATTTACGGAATAGTTTTGCGTCCTCCGGACTTTCTCTTAAGCCAGCCAAAAGTAGTCGGATCATCCACACACGTAATGCGCGGGTCTCACTACGAGCCGTTGCCATGTTACTGCTCGTGATTTTCCCGTTACACCCATGGAGCAAGCTCAAGAAACTAATAGGAAGCGACTCCGTGTCAAGTGCAGCACGCCGTAACACAACTCGCTGAAGTGGGACATACGTTGCAAAAGAGGGTTGCAAAGCTACCGCAGCAGCCTCAGCAGTGAGTGAAGCAATCGCTGTGGGAAGGCGCTTCAATGGTTCAAGGGGTTGGATCGTGTTACGTACCGCTGTGAGCACTGCAGTCACCTGTGGGCATTCGCGAAACGGTGCAACTGACCCTTCTGCGTCACAAGCTTTGCTGAAAGTTGAAAGTATTGCATAAGATAAGATCCGCACGTCTAGAACAGCTGACGCAGTGGCAGCAAAAGACAGCGAGAGTAGTCCCCAATCAACACACTCACGGAGCTGAAAGATTCTGCTACGAATACCATATAGAGTGAAAGGTAATAACCACACTGGATCATAACCGTAGCTGGGCGTACGCTCAGATTCAATGAACGGAAATTCTGAACGCGTCTTCAACTCTCCACTTACACACAAGTCATATCCGTGTCCTGGATCTCCAGTAGCTGGAAATGGTGTTAGCCGCAACGATCGATTGTGCGGGAAACAAACTGATGTCGCAGCACATCTCCTTGCGTTTAGAAGGGCACTCCATTGCATTGATGCAGTCACAACACTAACAGTTGTCATTTCCGCACACTCATTTTCTCCCATACACTTGTGATTGAAATCATGAAACGCCATCTGTTCACGCTCTAACTCACATGATGATCTCATTCGTATAAAATGCTTCGCAGCACTGCCCCAAAGGTAGCCCAACGCGCTCAATTCCTTACCCCCTGCCGCAGCATTCAATTGTAATAGAAGTGCTCCTACATTCTTGTCAAACAGCGAAAGTGTTGCGCCATATGCTGCGGCCAACAGGGGGATAAGAGTAGCTTGCTCAGCTCTCCATACCTTTGGACATGACTCGTATTCTACGCCAGATAAAGTGCAGTGCGTTTCCAGTTCTGATGTCGCTGTAAGATGGAGGCTCCAGAGTGCCCGTAAAAGCATAGTGACCTCGAATCTGATGACACTTACAGCAGAACATTTTGCCTTGCTCCAGAAAGTGACATCACATAAATCTGTACATAAATCTGTGTCATTGTACTCTCTACCCGCGACTTTATCCTTGCCACGACTCTCTGAGGAAGAATACGCAATATCATATCTCGGAAGTTCCCTTTGGTTCTCGACGTTGTTGTCTTCAAAAGATACAATACCTGGAGTATCCTCCACGTTCCCTTCCCTACTGACATCACACATGACTGGCAGCAACGAGGCAAGCGGGGTACATATAGAAGCAATATCTCGGGGTAGTTGATAAGCTGAAGAATGACAGAGAAGCGCATATACAACAGAATATTGCGAAGAGGTGCGCTCGAAAGTGTCCTGGACTAGAGCTACCAACGAGCGGGCAGCGCAGGAACGCAACACTGCTGTATGCGGAAGTTCTGAAGAAAAAGCAAAAGAATCAGTGCAAATAGAAAAGAGGGATATGATGACCTTGCGGAGGACACAAATCGCATTGGATGATGTGAGCCTGAATCGCAGTGCGGCTCGGGCAAATGCTCGAGCAGCTGCAACAAGTGCTGCACTTGCCGGAAGAAGATGCATTTGTTTCGAAAGAATAACACCAAGATCATCTATCAAACTTTGTTCTGTTATTGCCTCTCTGATAGTACACGATGTTCCTGTGACCGAGGTACCAGCCGTGAACCGATTAGGTGTGACAAGCATCAGTGTTCTTAAAGTTGATATCAGACATGTCGCATATGCTTGGCAAGTGCAGTTGTTTAAGTCTGCACAGCGAACCCATCTCGCAGTTGTGGCACATTCTAAAATGTATGGATATCCACGGTCAATCTCATCCCAATCCCACTCGGAGGCTGGAATCGCGTTGGCGAAGGAAGAAGACATCCACCATCCACGCAATGGTATGATTGCACCGACTTTAGTATTATGCAAATGACCAATGCTGGGCAAGAATTCGAATGCTGCACCATGATGAGTCCCAGCGTCACTGATACACAGAGCCTTCATGGAAGTATCTGCCATCATTATCCGGCTCCTAATGGAAAAGTTGCCTACAGTGGGATGCATGCCATGCATGATGCAATCGTAGAATGCAGCTGCAATCAGATTCATATCATCCAATGTGGGGCATACTTGCAGGTTCTTCTTCTTATTTTTGTGGGCAAAATCATGTACATGATCACAGGAAGTGTTGCTGTGAATATCTAGTAAAACACGACACACAGGAAGCAGCTTTAGTAAATGAGAAGTACACGCGCCAGGGATGTAAATTTCGCGTAGCTTTGCAGCAGTGAGTTCAATCAGGAGAGCAGCATGTGAAAAATTGGCAGCGGCAAGTGCTACAGCCAGCCGAATACCAGCAGCAGTCAGGGAGCCGATTCCGCGGCGAAGTGCAGATCCTGCCGTGGCTAAGGTAGAGAAATCGGGAATTTTAGTAGACGCCCTTGTAATTCTAGCGACAGGGGAATCCACTTTCTCGAGCACATTACTCGCAAGTTCGCAGGCACGTTCATGAATTTCATTGTTTGCTGAGGCTGCAAGGGATAATATGATGTTATACGCGTCCAAGAAAGGAGACTTCGATTCAGTATTTTTGAAACCATCAGCACAGTTGAGCTTCGGGATATAAGATAACATCGCAGCTGCAACCTCTACAGTGACGGTTTGCTGCACAAGAGAACGTGCGCTTTCGCATCTGTTAACCCTACAAAAGAAAACTTTTTCTAAAAGTTGTCGTTGAGTTGATTCTTCCAAGTGACGGAAAATTGGGACAACTGCAAACAGCATTGCTTCGTTCATCTCTTTCTTGCCATTTTTTGTAGAGAGTCTAGAGTCAAACACAGATATCGCTGCTGCAACAAAATGCCGTCTAAAACATTCGCAGTTACTATCTACCGTGGTACCACACTGTGACTCAATATAAAGAATGACGAAATCTGTAAGCGAAGCCGTTAGAAGGCTACCTTGGTGTAGAAATCCGGCAGACAGGGCCGAAGAGGATATCAAATGTTTGCGTGCCATTGCTGACTCATTCGGTGAACAAATTGCCAACTTCTCTGTACGCCGAAGTACTGCGCAGTAAACATCAATGAGAGAGATAAATGTTCGCTCAGAGCGTCGCAACAACATGGTAGTGTTTTTTGCATCTGTATTTTGTCGTTTTAAACGAGACAAGGCAAATGCGCACCAGAACGAAAGGGAGCGTGTCAAATTAGAGATTTCATGGGCGGGGATGCCACTAGCAGCAAACTGACATGCCTCTTTGATAGGAGCGATGTCCAGATTGGCTTGATGGTCTGTAACGTTATAATTAGTTTTCATGAGTTGTGTGCAAAAGGTTGCCCCAATTACAGCTATCAAAGTTGGGAAGCACGAGCGCACGTCTTCACGAGACACTGTTCTTGTGAGAAAATCCGCAATTATCAAAGGACTTGGAAGCAATGGACCATGCGCGTTAAGAGCTAGTTGCGCTATCTGTGAAAAATATACACGTGAAGACTCTCGAAGCATAGCTGAAAGTATAAACCGCGGAGTCGCTAATAATTCCTCAAAAACTTCAGCTTCAGTAGCCTTTATGTCGTCAGAAGCAAACTGCAGACGGCTTATCAGAGCTTTAGCTGAAGCTGAAACTCTATCATATCTGAAGTTTGCAGAAAACAGTCTCCGTTTCGGCGCCGATGGAATGATCGACACTTGGCTTGCTTCAGGCATCGATAAATTGCAAGTTCTAGGTGATAAAAATCCTGAAACAATCATTTTTGTGAATGATACAAGTGAGTCAAGTCCTGGGTATTCCGAGAGATCAAAAACCTCAAGTTTTTCGTGAGAATACGTGTAGAGCACGAACGCCGCAAGAGGGACAGGGTCTTTCTGTTGCTGGATAATATCAAATATTACTGCAGATACATATGACGCCACGGTCAATAGCTGTAGTCGTGAACGTTTCGAGCTTTTGATGATCTTCGCACTAGCTGTGATCGCGCCAGCAGCAAGTTGACTAAGACAAGATGGATCAAACGTGATATCATTCCAATAGACCATAGAGAAGTCGGTCGCGGAGAACTCTGTGGTGCTGCCATCATGTATTCTCACGCAAAGATTTTCAGCAGCACTTGAATCAAAGTGTCGCTGTATAGATGCCAAGCTGATGACTTCAGCCAGGAATGTGCAGACTGTTTCAGTAGCGCAAAATGGCGCAGTGGGCATGTGTCGCAGCCACGCACTTATTTCACAGTTTATAATTGTGGACGAATCCAGCACACCGCACGACTCTATATGTGCTGTTGCGATTAAAGCAGCTCCCTTCCGTATCCCAGCAACAGGGGCACAAGCTGCCACACTCAACAAAGACTTCAGATGACATCGTGTCATGAAGCCGCGGACTTCTTCTTTATTCTCGTGTCTCATTCTAATATTTGTAGATCCTGCAACCACTGCTTCAGCAGTGTCACTTGGACTTCTCACCCCAACTAAATTCCCATAAATACATTTTCTAGGACTGGTGTATACAACAACAAGAAGATTAATGATGGCAGCGAGCTCAAGGGTTGATATATTGAATGGGTCAGCAGGAAGTAGTCGGATAGGATCAATCTTCGCATCTGCAAGTCCTTTCGCTCCGATGAGCCTCGCATATTCGGTAAGGGTGTTTAGAGCATGAGTACGAGTTAATACCGAAGTGCATACAAAACCTTCGAGATTTTGAAGATTCTTTTGTGACTCGTATACTATAAGCACAACATGTGGGTCAGGAACGAGAGAGAGCGCAGCACGTTGCAAACGCCGCGCTTCCACGTTGCTATTGTCCTTGCTTTCATCAAAGTGCATTCCAGTGATGGAACTTTCTGACATGGATTCCTCAAGACGTAAACTCTGTGTGCGCACGGAGTGCAAGGTTTGAAGTAGTAGACACAGCGTGGCATACCGAACAAGTCCAGATGAGTGATTCATACCCTTATTAAAGGCTGCCTTGCTTATAGAAGGTGGTGATATGAACCGCTCAAATGATCGACAATCAGACTCCTCAAATCTGCAGTTATTTGACTGTCTTATTGCATCAGAGAAAGGGCTCGCAGTCATAGTCACACTACCAAGTAAACAAACCGCACCAAACCACACCCTGGAAAGTCTTGGTTCAAGAGGGTAAGCTGCATACGGAAGATAACCGGCAGCAATCTGTGGACGCGTAGCAAGGATCTGAAGAAGTAGATGAGAATGGCGACGACTGTCAATGGGCCGCAGTTTCCGTAGCAAACGCAAAATTGTAGCATGTCCCTTCTCAACTGCGCCTGTCCTGTCAACGATATGGGCATTCCTCTTCCCGGATAACGTACCCGCCGTCGTTGACTGCAGTGATCCAAGTGATATGGATATGATATCTTCTTGTTCTCTTTTTTGTTCAACATTGCTGGTTTTGGTCCTCCTTGTACATGTCCTTGGTGAGCTATCCAAACCAAAACTCGTAATATACAGTCCATGTGCTGGGATCGTGCACACTCGCAGCAGTACAGTATGCGCCAATGCTGAAATACGTGAGTAGAATTCATCTGAAAAGGTATTTGGCAACGCGGGTGGTGAAGAGTTGACAGCAGCTATCTGCTCCAGAGCTGCGTCGCTGAACAGTGCTGCCTGAAGCCGACTGGGAATGTGTGTTTCACTAAGTAGTACTCTGTCAAGGAGGGTTCGAAGTACACAAAACACAAGTGGAGCAGGGTCACTCCCAAGATGACGAAGTACATTGCCAAGAAGAAGTTTGCGGGCAAGCACATGTCGCAGGAGAGTTGGATCTCCGGTCCGCAAAAGCGAAAGGACAAAGTAAATGAAGACGTGTCGTGTTGGAATGGCCAGCGGGTCAACGTCTGCCAGCACAACAGCACAACTACCTCTGTTTGTCGTGCTCTGGAAGCCAGTGAACAGTCGCGGAGGGATTGCGAGATTTGCGAGTGCCGAAAGGTTGAAATTGAAGTCACAGATCAGCTCCCGAGCGAGTTTGTGACTGCGCGATGCTATTGCAGTACACAAGGCAAGGGCACAGTTCTGCCGCACGCGTACCCCGCTAGAAAGATGCGAGTAAATAGAGCGGAGACGTTGCTGTATGATCGAATGTGCAAGTCCATCTAACTGCGAATGCACATACCCCTGCTCGGGCGCGACAAGGTGCGGAGTGTGTCGCAGCATATCTGAAACGAGGACTAGAAGCGGCACGCATACCTTTTGTGGGCGATTTAGGTGGTGTATGTCCCACAACGCAAGAATGTCAACAAAGCCTGGAGACATTTGGAGGTACGTCTGCAGTTGAAGTGCACATGTGAATGGATGAGAACGAATTCGATGAGTCAGCTAAGTGCTTGATCGCCAGGTGCACTTGGTAAAAATGTAGAGAAACTGCAGACTGTAACCAAAAGAGCAAAAAGCAGAGTGAAACGCACCTGTACCACCCAGGCTGGGCCTTCAGGTGAGGTGCGCAGAAATTTGCGTATCGTACATAGTGCAGCGGCGACAATTTCTGACTCGTCTGCATTTTCGCTTAGACGTCGCACGCTCTCGCGCAGAGCAATGTCGTGTTCTAGGCGTGAACATACAATAGTGGGTGTAGATTTCTTCACGCCCATGGCGCTCCCTGCGGTTTTTGCTCACGCAAAACTCAGTCCACAGGCAAAATATGAACCCACCGTCTAAGTAGTCCCGTTGAGCAGGAACCCCGTCCGATTCGTCATAGTGGAAAAAGTACAGCGTAGGCTATGAGATGGAAGCCCGCGCCTTCGAAGGTGTATCGGTGGCAGTCCACAGACTAAGAGACTTACGGGGAGAAGTACTCATACCGATACGAACGAAAGTATTCGCAATGTACGTGTACACGTACAGTAGGGCTATCATACTGTACAGTGTACAGCTGTACACGTACAACGTAAAAAGCGCGCGTTACTCGTACACGTACGTGTACACGTGTACGTGTACACAGAGATTATTTGATTGACTTTTAAAACAACTTACCTTCGTACGAAGGTACAGTACGTGTACACGTACACGTACGACTCACGTACGTGTACGTGTACGTAGCTACGTACGTGTACAACGTTGTACATGTAGTTGTACAACTACAGTACGTACAGTATGGCTTAATTTACCTTCGTACTTTCGAAAGTAAAAGATCATCTTGAAGATATTTGTACGTGTACGTGTACGTTGTACACGTACGTGTACAGTACCTTCGTAGTCTACAAGTTGCGGTGTAGATCTGATTACAAGTACAGTACACGTACAGGTACTGTACCTTCGTACGGAAGAAATACACTACGGAAGTACGAAAGTACTTTCGTACTTTCGTACTTTCGAAAGTACTTTCGTACT
>MDSW01036117.1_pt1 | contig 10608 bp, 10 predicted proteins | sample 811171 | NCBI WGS metagenome assembly MDSW01 (sample SAMN05326641, study PRJNA326480) | marine metagenome | isolation source: seawater | place: Atlantic Ocean: North West | collected 2012 | reverse complement strand
TTAATTTTTGACCATCTTTTAAAATCCAATTATATTTTAAATAATGTAAATTTTTACATGGTAGTTGTGTATTAAAATTAATATTACCTCTACCCCACCAATAAGTTATTACAATAAATTTAGAATCTTTATTAATAAAATTTCTATCACTTATATTTAATTTAGTTTTATTTATAATTTTTAGTAATTTTTCATATGAATAAGTAAAATTAGTATCAGGTATTGAAACATAAGGTAAATTTTTAATAACTTTGCTTCTACCTCTGTTATTAATATTTTTTACTGAATTTTTTTCAGGTGATATTTTTCTTTTATATGAAATTTTTTTACTTTTATGTTCTTCTGTATTATTTTTTGATAAAATTGAAGACAATGAAGTAATTAAATTTTTTAACATATATTTTTCAATCTATTAATACAGTATATATTTTTTAAATATAACTTTTAAATAGATAACCTATTTAAATGACAATAACTAGAATACATTCTTTTCAAATTGATGATGAAGAAAGAATGGGTATGTTATTAGATAAATGTGAAGCTATGTCTGTATTATGTCAAAAAGCTACATCATACTGGAGTTTAATTAAATTTATTTTTCAAATACCATTAATATTAACAAGTTCAGTTATGTGTATCTTAAATAGTTTTGATGATGATAAAGGTAGTATGAAAATACCTAATGTAGTAGTAAATGGTGCAAGTGTATTAATATTAGCATTACAAAATAATTTAAAAGTACCTGAAAAAGTTGAATTATTTAAATCATTAAGTAATAATTTTTTACAATTAGCACATCAATTAGAAGGTGTAGAAGAAAATGATATTAATAAAGAACATATTAATACATTTACTGAAAAATATGATTCATTAGTAATTCAATGTCAATTTGAAGATATACCTAAAAAAATAAAATTAGAAGTTATAGATTTATGGGAAGGTAGATCTATACCATTACAATTAAATGGTGCAAGTGGATTAAAAAAGAAAAGAACATCTATTCCATCTACACCACATTCTAATTCTAAAGAAAAAGATATTATGTGGGATAATCAAAAAAAAGATTATATTCCTTTAAATACAATAACAAGTAGTTTAATTGGACATAAAATAGATATAGATAATTATAAAAAAACTGATAAAAATATAGAAAATATAGAAAATAGTAATACTTTAGATGTATAAATTCTTTTTTTATTAACATAATAAATTATTATTATTTTCTATTTTTTTACTAATAATTTCAAAATCATGTTTTGTTTCAATATTGATTTTATGAATATCTAAATCAAATTTTGCTTTATTTTTATTATATGATATAATATCCGCATTTTTTATATATTGAAAATAATTTATTGATTTTACATTTTTATCATATAATGTTATTTTATCAACAATTTTTATAATTTCATTACCATTTATATTTTTTAAATTAATATTATTATATTGTCTAGAATATTTATTTTTAAAATGAACTAGTAATCTTTGAGCTTCTTTTAATCCTTCTAAAACTTCTCTATAATTTTTAAATCTAATAATACTACTTAATATTGTTATTATTGTACCTATAAATAATAATAATATATTTAAAGTAATATTTAAATATTCGTCTAATATTATTGTCATTATTGTTAATCTTAATGCTTCAATAAAAGTTATTATTGATGATAATACTAATATTGTTAATGATATAACATAATATTCATATAAATATTTATCATAAGCTTCTGTTACCATAAATAATCTAGTACTTGTATCATTTTTCAATTTTTGAATAATAATTGATAATTCTTTAATTTTTTTATTAATAATATTATTATTCATTTTATTTATAAAATTTTTAGATATATTTTCATCTATTTCAATTATATCGCATTTTTCAATAATATTTTCACATGTTATAATTTTATTATTCATAATTATATATATATATTATTATTTTTAATCATATGGATCAAATAAATTTGATTTACTATAATTTTTTTTATAAACAGTTTTATTTATATCATTATCATTTTTATCATTATCATTTATATTATCAATATTATTATTATTATTATCATCTGTATTATTACTAAATAATTTACTTTCAGGTAAATTAATAGTATAATCTATTTTTAATAATTTTAACATACCATTAATATTACTTTGAATTATTATACCTAATTTATTATTAAAATCATCTATACATTTAAGATTAATTAAATTATAATCAATATTATTATTATTATTATTCATATAATTTTATCTATTTTATATATATAACATATATTTATAAAAACAAAAAATATTATATATATATTTTATTTAATTTTTTAATAATATCCATTTTAGATATACTAAATGCTGCTAATGTATTATTTTTTTCATTATATAATTTAAGTTTTTTAATTTTTTTATATTTTTTAAATATTTTAATAAAATAGTGTGTATTTGAATTTTTATTATTTAAATTATCATAATATATATATCCTGATTTAGAACCAACTCTTCTTATAGCAATATCAGCATTATTATAATTAGAAACAAATTTATAATTATTATTTGGTAAAATTTTTTTTATTATTTTTTTTCTATTATAATTTTTTTTTTTCCAAATTTGAAATACACATTTAATTGGTGGATGACCAAAAGAATCAATTGGTAAATTATAAGATTTAATTAAATGAAAATTTAATGGTATAGATTTTTGTAAAAAATATTTATTAAAACTTTTTGGTAATATAAATGAAAAAGAATTACAAAATTTACAACATTTTTTTATAAATTTAATTGCAAGTGAAGATTTTTTACCAAAAGGAGGATTACCAATAGCATGTATATTATTATATTTTTTTTTTATATTTTTATAATTTAATTTTAAAAAATTTTTTTTAATAATTAATTTATTTTCAGGTTTAATATCAAACATAATATTATTATAATTTTTAATACAATTATAAAAAGCACCATTACCCGCACTTGGTTCAATAACTAAATCATTTTTAAAAATTTTAATATATTTTTTAAATATTTTACAACAAATTTTAATGATATTATAATTTGTATAATATTTATCTAATTGTTTCATATTATCTCTCCTAATTAAATATAATTATTAAAATAAAAAAAATGATTAAATTTTATTATAATTATTATTATAAATGAATAAGATAAATTATTTACTAATATTAATTATTTATATTAATAATATTATTAATAGTTATATTACAAATCATAATCATAATATATATTTAAGAAAATATAGATTAAATAGTGATAATTATTTAAATATTAAACCAAATTTAAGAAATGTAAAATTAAATGAAAAAAAAAATACAGAAGAAATATGTAAAATATGTTCATTAAAAATTAATACAAAACATATGATACCATATAATTGTACAATACCTGAAGGATGTCCATTTAATATTCAAACATTAAAAAAAGAAGAGAAAAAGGGATATATATTTAAAGGATAAATTAATTCATTTGTTTAAAATGAGGTCTATATAGACTTTTTCTCATATCATTAACATTTTTGTCATTTAAAAGAGAAGAATTAATTATTTCAGAGAAATTTGTATTTTTATTTTTATATAATTTATTTAACCATCTTAATTGATATATAATAGAAAACATACCACATTCAGTATTTTTAAATTGATGTTGTTTTTTATTATAATTAATAATAAATTTTTTATTTGGATATAAAGTATTACATTGTTTTTTAACATTATTAATAAAAATCATAATTAAAGAAGGTATTTTTCTTGCAACACTATCATAATAATAAGCACCAAATGATTTACTTTTATAATCTAAATTAATAAAAGTAGAAGTCCAATGAGAACCGGGTTCATCATGTTTATCTAAATTAGTAATAAAACCAATATATTTATATTTTTTATTAATTAGAATTTTAATATCAATATTACAAAATTCACTATATAGACATTCACCACTATTATTTTTAACGGCAAAATCAATTGAAAAAGTACCTAAATATTTATATTTAAATTTTTTAGCAATATTATAATGAAACATAATATGATTAATATCATAATTAGATAACCATTCATCCGGATTTTTAATCCATTCATATGGTATTTCAGGTTTTAATTCTATTTTTTGTATATTTTTAATAGATAAATTAGAATTATTGATAGGTTTTAATTTATTAATAATATCGGGCCAGAACCAATATTTACCGGAACCTTTAGTAATTTTTTTCATTTTATTATCAAGTTTTTTAAAAAGTTCTAATTGAGTATTATTATCATAATAAATTATTTTATCTTTTTTATTTTTTTTTGAGTTATTATAAGTATCAATTAATATTTTAAGAGAAGTTTTTGATAAACATGTTGGACCATTATCTTTAGCATTAGGACTGCAATATCCTAAATCTATTTTCATATCCTATTATTTTATAAGGCTTTTAATATCCATAATACTAAAATAATTAAAACAGGATAAGCTAATCTTATAATTAATTCTTGATTATCAGTTAATACATTTTCATTAATATATTTAGTTAAATAATGTGTACTAATTCTATCAAGAGATATAGCAAATAATATTACTAATGAAAACATAACTAATTTAAATATTTCATATCTTTTAGCACTTAATCTATTCCAAAAAGTATTTTCATAATTAGATTCTACTTTTTCTTTATTTTTTTTAGCATAAGGATATTCGGGTATATTATTTTCATTTAAAGTCATATTGGACATTTGATAAGCTTCTTTTTGTCTACTTATTAATGGTCTATCTTCATCCATATTCATTTTTTTCTTTTTAACTTTCTTTTCTACTACTATATTATCAACATTATTTTCTATTGATTGTGTATATTGATTTGTATCAATATTTTGATTATTATTACCTATATGTAAATTTTCATTTTGAGGTTCATCTAAAAAACCATATGCTAAATTTAAATCTGTCATTTATTTTTTATCTACTTCTTTATTTGAAGATAAAAATTTTTTCATATTTATATATACTTTAACTTTATTTTTATTATTAATTTTTATAATTATTATCATATCAATAATACTTTTTATATTTTTTTATATTTTTTATTATATTTTTTTTTATAATTTTATTTTATAATAATAAAAAATATGTTTTTAATATATTTTTATTACCATAATGATAATAAATATAACAATTAAAATAAAAAAATATGTAAATTATATAAAATAAAAATTGATATATAATATTAAGATAAATTAAATCATAGTATTTGATAAATGGGGGGTATACAAGAACAATTGAATTCAATACTAAATAAATATAGTGTACAAAAAGGTAAATCTTACACCAATACAAGTATAGGACATCCTAAAAAATCATTATACATACCAGATGAGGAATATGAAGAATTTTTAAGAATATATAGTTTAGCAATTACAAATGGTATTCATTTATATTTTACAGAAAAACCAAATAATCCTAGTCCATTAAGAATAGATTTAGATTTTAGATTTTTAGTTAATTCAGATTCTCAAGAAGTTCATGAAGAAACTGATAAAAAAAAAATTAATTATAAAAGAATTTATACTAATGAACACATTCAAAATATTATTAATCATTACAATAATATTATTACTAAATATATTGATATTGCTGATGAATATAATTTAGCGTATGTTATGGAGAAATCCACACCATCATTATGGCGTGGTAAAATAAAAGATGGAATTCATATTGTATACCCTTATATATTATTAACACATAATGAACAACATTTTATTAGAAGGAAAGTATTAGATATTGCATCAGAAATGTTTTCAGGATTAAATGTATGTAATAATTATGAAGATATTATAGATAAAGCAATTATTGATGTAAATTGTTGGCAAATGTATGGTAGTAGAAAACCTGATTGTGAAGCATATGCTGTTACTAAAATTTATAATTGTGGTAAAGAATTAAATAAATATATTACTGGCGAAGATCATCTAAATTATATTAAATTATTTAGTATGAGATTTGATAATAATATTTCTAAAAATATTTGTAAAATTAAAGAAAGTTCTGTTATTGAAATAGATGAATATACTAAACATGTATTACCATCAATTGATGTTAAAAAAAAAGCAAAATTACAAAATAATATTTTTGCTAAATCATTAAATATAAATAAAAATAATGCTGATCCAGAAGAAATTATTTTAACTCAAAGATTAGTTTTAGAATGTTTATCTTATAGAAGAGCTGAAAATTATGAAGATTGGATTAATTTAGGATGGGTTTTAAGAAATATTGATTATCGTTTATTAGATACTTGGATTGAATTCTCTAAAATTAGTACTGCATATGTTGAAGGTGAATGTCAAACTATTTGGAATAAAATGAGAAAAGATAATATGGGATTAGGTACTTTGAGATGGTGGGCTAAATTAGATAATAATGCTAAATATGATGAAATTATTAATGAATCATTATTTCCTTGGATAGATAGATGTATTAGAAGTGATGGTGCTCATTTTGATGTTGCTAGAGTTGTACAAAATTTAAAAAAAGATGATATTAGAGCTATTAGTAAAATTGTTTGGTATCATTATGATAGAAATAAACATCGTTGGAAATCTACTTCTGAAGGTTTATTATTAAGAATCGCATTAAGTCAAGAAATTTGTAATACTTTCTTACAAAGATCTCAATATTGGAATAATTTACAATATAATATTGATGATGATGAACAAAAAACTGCTAATAGTGAAAAAGCTAAAAAATCTTTAAAAATTGCTAGTCAATTAAAAAATGCTGGTTTTAAAGATAGTGTTATGAAAGAATGTAGAAGTTTATTTATTGATGAAAAATTTGAAGAATTATTAGATAGTAGATCTCATTTAATTGGTTTCGAAAATGGTGTTTATGATTTAAAAATGCATATCTTTAGAGATGGTATGCCTGATGATTATATTTCTCATTCTACTAAAATTAATTATATTGAATATGACCCTAATTTACCTGAAATTCAAGAAATTAATGAATTCTTTTCTAAAATTTTTGTTAATGATGCTGTTAAAAATTATGTTTTAGATATTATTACTTGTATTATTGATGGTAGTATTACTCAAGAAAGATTTTATGTTTTTACTGGTTCTGGTAGTAATGGTAAAAGTAGATTATTAGATTTTATTCAAAAAGCTTTAGGTGATTATTATTGTATTTTACCTATTGCTTTATTAACTCAAAAAAGAGCATCCTCTAATAGTGCTCAAAGTGAATTAGAAAGAACTAAAGGTAGAAGATTTGCTGTTATGCAAGAACCTAGTGAACAAGATAAAATTAATATCGGTTTTATGAAAGAATTATCTGGTAATGACCGTATCTTATGTAGAGCTTTATATAAAGAACCTTATGAATTTAAACCTCAATTTAAAATGATTTTAACTTGCAATGAATTACCTGAAGTACCTAGTGATGATGGTGGTACTTGGAGAAGAATTCGAGTTATTGAATTCCTTTCTAAATTTTGTGAAAATCCTAAAAAACCTAATGAATTCCCTATGGACCTTGAATTATCTGATAAATTTGATAGATGGGCTGAAACTTTTATGAGTATGTTAATTGAAAGACATAAACATATTAATCCTAATAATATTTTTGAACCTATGGAAGTTCGTATCGCTACTGAAAGTTATAAAAATAATAATGATATTATTGGTCAATATAAAACTGATAGACTTGTTATTGATAAAGATGATACTGATTCTAAATTATTAATTAATACTTTATATAATGACTTTAGAATGTGGTCTTATTCTAATGTTCCTAAAAATAAAAAAATACCTGATAGAAATCAATTAAGAGCTTATTTTGAAAAATTAATTGGTCCTTATCCTGTTGATAGTAAAGGTTGGAAAGGACTTAAATTTAAAGAAGATGATGATAATAATGAATAATTTTAATCTTATATTTAAAAATTATTATTTTTATATTCCTTTTTATTATTATTATTAATAATTATTATATTTTAACTAAATATATAAATTTATTTTTATATTTAATTTATTTGGTTCTTATCCTACTCATATAAATTTTAAAATTTATATAAATATTATTAATATTAATATTATTAATTATGAAAATTATTACTAGTGTAGTTAATACTGATTTTATTAAAATACAATATTTCTCTTTTAAAAAATTTTTTAAAAATGATTTTGAATATATTGTTTTTAATGATACTAAAAATTTCCCTGAATATACTAATTATTTTGATACTTCTATGAAAAATAAAGTTGAAAATTTATGTAATGAATTAAATATTAAATGTATTAATTTTGATAATGATTTTCATATTAATATTGATAGTGGTTCTTTTAGACACGCTAGTGTTTTAAATTTTATGTTAAAATATCAATTAAATAATCCTGATGATTATTTATATGTTGATAATGATATTTTTTTAATTGATTATTTTGATATTTCATTATTTTATAATTATAATACTGCTATTGTATTACAACAAAGAAATGTTGACTATAATAATATTAAAATTTTAAATTATATTTGGCCTGGTTTATGTTTTTTTAGTAAAAATATTCAACATACTAATCTTTTAGATTGGAATTTAGCTAATAATGCTGATACAGGTGGTATGATGATGAAATGGTTAATTGTTAATAATAATTTAAGTAATGATTTTCCTCTAACTGATACTATTAGATATCAAAAAAATATTGATAATTTACATACTGATAATATATTTTTTATTAAACATTTACGATCAACTACTTGGAATTTAACTGAATTGCCTTATAATTTATTAAATAATACTAATTTTGTTAAATTTTTACTTAATGATAATAGAAATAAAGATAATAAATTTTTTTCTGAATTATATTTAAATGTTTTTTTTCATTTAAGAGAAGGCTCCGGTTATGTAAATAAAAATATTAATAATAATAATAATATTTGTAATTCTCTTAATGAAATTTTTAATTATTATTAATGTTTACAAAAAAAATTTATAATATTTTTAAATTAATATTCAATACCAAATTCATCATCACATTGTTGTGTAAAAAAGGAAACTAATCCTTCATTATATTTTCTATCATCAAAATAATCATTATAAACATTTATATCTGGAAATTGTGCACTTTCATCAGGTGTATATATTATTCTTACAACTCCTTTAGCACCTTTTCCAGGATTTGGACCACCGGCACCACCACCCCCATATAACCCTCCATGTTCATCAACGGCATTACCTCCTTTACTACCTCCTTTACCACCTGCTGCAATTTTTGTACCAGGTAATCTTTTTCCTCCGTCTCCTGATTGATCTTTACCATAAATACCTATTCCACCACCACCACACGCTCGTAAATCATTATCATAATGTGTTCCACCACCACCACCACCATCTCTCCCAGGCCAACCATTCATATCTTTATGTGGTGTATTTTCATCTTGATTTTCAACATCACCTAGTTCTCTACCAAATGCACCACCACTTCTCGAATGAGTTTGAATTGGTCCATAATGACCACAACCACCTCCTCCACCTGTCCATTTTCCAGTTTTACTATTTTTTACTAAACCACCTTGAGCACCCCGCATCAAGTAATTTCCACCGAAATTACTATAGTTTATACTATTTCTACTCAACTCGCAATATCCACCTTCTGCTGAAGCGGGTTCTCCCCATGACTCTTTAGGAGTAGCTCTACCACCTTCTCCACCATATGCTGAAATAGCCCAGTTATAATAAATATCTGATATATATGAACTTTCACCATCTTCACCATCTCCAATTTTAAAATTATCATTACCATTAGTATCTACTATTTGTGTTGTATTATTAGCAACAACTATATTATATTGTTTACCAGGTTCTACTTCTAAATTATTAACCCATATTAATGCACCTCCTCCACCACCTCCACCATTTTTTGCACCTGCACCACCAGCACTTACAACAAGTACTGAAATTTTATAAATACCATTTGGACATGTCCATCTATACCATCTTTGTCTATTACAATAAGAGAGGATACCAATAGATTCTTTGTCATCTGGTACTTCAAATATCCATTGTATTTTTTTTTGTTCTATATTTATACATGTTATATCTTTAGTTTTTGAACCACCTATTTTTTTTTGTACAGAACTACAAATTTTATAATCTTTACAAGAATTTTTACCTTCTTCATCTTGATATTTACCATCAGGACATTCTGAACATGTTACAGAACCATAAGTAGAAAATGTACCAACTGGACATGGATCTTCACCACTTTTATCCTCTTTTAATTTATATCCTGCTTCAACTCGAGTACAAGTTACACCATCAGAATAATGACCTGGAGGACAATCAACACACTCACCATTTTTAGTTTTATCACCAGGTATTAATTTTTCACCAGCAACACATTTAGTTATTGAATAAGGATAACAACTTGTTGAACTATTATTACCTGTTTTATATCGTCCTGTTGGACAATCAACACACTCACCATCTTTAGTTTTATCACCTGGTGTTAATTTTTTACCAGAACCACAATTAGTTATTGAATGAGGATAACAACTTGTTGAACTATTATAATCTGTTTTATATGTATTTGGTGGACAATCAACACACTCACCATCTTTAGTTTT
>MDSW01032027.1_pt1 | contig 10608 bp, 7 predicted proteins | sample 811171 | NCBI WGS metagenome assembly MDSW01 (sample SAMN05326641, study PRJNA326480) | marine metagenome | isolation source: seawater | place: Atlantic Ocean: North West | collected 2012 | reverse complement strand
CTCTCTATGTGTATGGGATATTCAAACAAGTAGATAATCTCAATGAACTTGAAGATGCATCATTGCTTAATTTTGAAATTTTATTTGCAATAGTATTTTTAATTATTGTTTTGCTTAGATATTTCTACATGAAAGACACGACAACTTTACTTGGAAACCATGATGATGTACGCAAAGGCCATCTATTTATTGCAAAAACTGTTCATGGGCTTGTGTATTTGAGTTTGATAATGCTACCCACTACTGGACTCCTAATCGCAGCTCTTTTTTCTTTAGAAACGGGAGGAGTCGAGGTTGCTATTGCAGTACATGAGTTTTCAGCATTTCTTAGTTACGTGGTGATTGCTCTTCACGTAGGCGCTTCTCTCTATTCAAGATTTAAAGGTGAAGGATTGTGGAATGCTATGGTGCCGGTTTGGAAAGAAACTGGAAAAAATAAGTCAAATCTTATAACAAGCCTTGAAGCTATTGAGAAAAAAACTTATCAAAAAATTGAAGAGATTTTTGATTTAGAATAACCAATCTTAATGAAGATTTAAATCTTAACCTTGTTTAAATCCATCCACTTAAATAAAGAGTAGAACTTCCATACATTTCTTGAAATAAAATATTCATTTTCATTATTGTTCTTTAAATAAGTAATGAATCTATCAACTTCTTCAATTTCTCTCCAATTATCATCCAGATATTTTATACCTATTTCCTGAGTCCACTCACTAAAGTCATGAGCAAATCCATGTTTCTTTTTAAATTTATAATTTTTTATTTCATTTCTTAATATCTTTTTAAGAAATATTTTTGATTTTATAAAATTAAAATTACTTCTATTTTGAAAGTCCAAAGCATAATTAACTATCCTGTCATCTAGGAATACTGGCCTTACTTCAAGGCTATTTAACATTGAAGAAATGTCACTCTTTTTTAATATATTCGAATATAAATAATTGTTTATTTCAAAAAGTCTTAAATCATTAATATCAAGATTTTCATTAAATTTTAATTTGTTAATATAATTTTTGTAAAAAAGTATTTGTCTTTCAAGCTTTTCGCTTGGAATATAGTTTTGCCAAAGCATAACCTTTAAGGACATCGGTAAATGATTCGCAATGCTTAATAATCTTATCTTGTCTTGGTGGGAAATATAATCTTTCTGCTGAGTCTTAATTTTTGATATTAAATTTAATAACGGAGAAATACTGTTAGGTATATATTTTGAAATTAAAGCTCCTCGATACCATTCATAACCACCAAAGAGTTCGTCTGCTCCATCTCCAGTGATGACTACCTTTGTAAATTCCGAGACTCTTTTTGATAAATAATAAGTGGGGATAATACTTGGATCGGCAATTGGTTCGGGAAGTTTGTTAATTACCTCATCAATGATAAATTCATTTTGATTCTGAGGAAAATTAAATTTTACCAAATTTATATCTAATTCATTAGATATTTTTTCTGCTTCATTTGATTCGTTATAAATTTCATTTTCATAACCAAGTGAGTAAGCCGTAACATTTCTATTTAAGTGCTTCTTAGCAAATAATGCGACTAAGGAAGAATCCACCCCTCCGCTTAATAGTATATTTACTGGGACTTCTGCATTAAGTTGGTCATTTAAAGCGTTAGAAAATATACTATTAAACTCTTGAATGCTTCCAGTCTTGTTTTGTGGATTTTTATAATTTGTTTTTAAATTAATATTTTTAATTATTTTATTATTTTTATATTCTGTAATACTTCCTGGAATTTGTGAATTCAATTCACCATATAGACCCTCTAATGTATTTACCCCACCTGAATATAAATAATTTGTAATACTATTTTCAGTAATCCTGTTCTCTATTATGTTGTGAGTTATTAAAGGTTTTATTTCAGAGGAGAAATAAAAGCTATAATTGTTGTTGGAGCCGAAATAAAGTGGTTTTATACCAAGTTTATCTCTCCCAAGAACAATTCTTTGATTTGCTTTATCATAATATCCAAAAGCGTACATTCCATTTAAGTTATTAATTTCATCAATATTTTGAGATGATAATATATTTAATAAATGTCTAGTATCACTCTTTGAATTAAGATCTAAAGAGTAATTCGATTTCAGCTTATCAAGCTCATAAATTTCACCATTATAAATAAGAACATTCCCATTTTTATCTTCCATAGGCATCCCTCCATCTTTTAAGCCTGTTATTGAAAGCCTTGCACTGCCTAAATGTAATAACTTATCTCCTATGGGGTATATTGCTGTGTTTATCTCATCTGGGCCTCTATGAGTCATAGATTTAGTCATTGAGCGAATTAAATCACTGTTTTTACTGTTTGATATAAAACCGACTATTCCACACATTTATAAGAATTATAAATTAATAAATTAGTTAGCGTTTAAAATTCTATTAATGGATAATTTAAAACTTTCAATAATAATTCCTGCTTTTAATGAAGAAATGGGCATTAACAAGCTTTTGATAGAGCTAAATGAGTCTTTTAAAGACATAAATAACTATGAGATAATAATCATAGATGACGGAAGTGATATTCCCTTGTTTAAAAATGTAGAAAGTGAATTAATTAAAGACAACTTAAAAATTATTAGAAATAATTTTAATATTGGTCAGACGCCATCAATCAAATTAGGCTTAGAAAATTCTAGAGGAGAAGTTATCGCTTTAATGGATGGAGATGGTCAAAATCCACCAAAAGAAGTTAGAAAACTATATGACATATTTTGTAGTAAAAATCTAGATGCGGTCATCTCTTATAGAAAAAAAAGAAAAGACTCACTGTATAAAAAAATAATTTCTAAATGTGGAAATTTTATTTTAAAATTCTTCACTAAATCTAAATTTAAAGATTTAGGTTCAAGTATTAAAATTATAAATAAAAACTGCTTAGAAGATATAAAATTTAATGGAGAACTTCATAGATTTATAGTTCCAATGTTAGAAAAAAGAAATTATTCAATAGAAGAGTACCCAACAGAACACGAATATAGGCAAACTGGAAAAACAAACTATGGGCTTAATAGACTTATACCGGTATTTGTAGATGGACTGTTGTTTTATCTTTCAGATGGATTCACAAAAACAAAGAGATACGCTATTGGTAAAATTGCATTTCTAACATTGTTTATTGGTACAGTAATTAACTCTGTCGTACTTTATCAAAAAATTACAAATGATATTTTTGTTCATAGAAATCCATTATTTATTATTGGAATTACATCAATGCTTATAAGTATATTTATTTTTTCTATAGGTATCTCTATTGATGAGGATTAATTTATAACTGTATATATTTTTTAAAATAAATTAACAATCAAAATATTTTATTTCATAAACAATAAAATTTTCATATTTCTTAAATAAATTTAAATATTCATAATCTATTTCTTGAATAGATATTAAATGTGTTGTTTGAAAATTTTTTAATTCACAAAAGTTAATATTTTCAAGATTAAATGAACCATATTTTTCTTTGAAAAATAATTGAACCTTTGCACCGTAATTATCATACCAAATAGCCTGATCGCCCAAATAATCTAATTCTTTTTCAATAACTTTTCTAAATTTATCTCTATATTCATTTTCGTATAAATTAAAATAACCATCTATTGTATAAAGACCACTATATGCTGCGATCATGGGATCTATATCATAAGAAACAAATCTATACTTAGAAATATCATTTGTTAAATCCTTTTTTAGATTTTCAAAATCTTCCTTAAAATAATATTCATCTAAGGTTGAATAGAGGGTTGCATAAGTAGATTGGTTAGGAAGTAGAGAGTTACGTATATTCATAACTGTGTAATCTACATAATTTACTCTTTGACCAAAATTTATAGCAATTTCATTTAATGGGGGCCTCAAGTTAGAAAAAGTTTCTGGGTTTGCGAGTTTATGCATAGCAGAACCATTTAATGTAAACGACAGCAATAATAAAACAATATTTAAAGATCTTCTATTGATTTTTGATAATATCAAACATAGTAATAATCCCCATAAGAAATGATTAAATATTGAAATTCTAAATAAGTGAATCCTTGTAGAAAATAAAGCATTAAAATCTATAAGGCTTGAATGGTCAAGTGCATGGAGAAAATTGAATATTTGAATTAGAAAGAAAACCTTTATGAATAATTTTTCATTTTTTGAAAATAGTGCTTTGTAAAATAATTTTTTGCATATTAAATAAAACAAATAAAAATTAACTATTAAAAATACATATGTATGATTTGAAGTTAGATAATGATGATGCCCTTCAGAATTTGTCTTAATAAATTGAAGTATAAATTTATTAAATTTTTCTAAATTTATAACATTTCCAGTAAAACTCCTTACATTATTGTTAACAAATATTATTTCATAAAATAACCTATAATTTGGAAGAAGCATTGTTATAAAATTAAGAAAAGAAAAAATAAAAAATTTTTTATTTAAACCTAATTTATTATAAACAAAAATATATGAAAATATAAATATAAATATACCTCCAAGTTGAACTTCAAATAAGAAAGGTAAAATAAGAATTTGAAATATTTGAAAATTTGTAATAACTTTATCTTTGCTTTGAATAAATACATTTATTGAAATTATTAGAGTTAATATTGTTAATGTTGTAGTTGGCCAATAGTCAGAAAAACTTATAAATGAGGAAGCTACAATTGAAGCAGATAAGTTATTTGATATTGTATTTAGAGCTTTTGTGGAAATAATAAAAATTATTATTTTCCCTAATAGGTCGATCAAAAATTCTGAAGTATATACACCAAATACAAGTTCAGAAATAGTAGTAAAGTGAAATTCAGAAGGAACTAAATAATTATATTTCAGACCATTTAAAAAATTAGGAATTATTAAATCAAGGTTAAAAAAATTAAAGTACTGTCTCTTTATTTCTTTATGAACTATAAATTGATCTAGCCAATCAATAATTTTTAAATAATAAGTTTTATTATAAAAAAAAATAAAATATTGAAAAAATAAAATTAGAATCACTTCAGGCCAAACGAAAAATAAGTAAGAATTTATTTTTTTCAAATTAGAAACCATATCATAAATAATAGTCTGAATTTATATAAAGAAATGAATAATAAGTTATGTAAATTCTCATGCTGTACAGTAGTAATATAATAGTTATCAAATGAAAATTTTAATTGTTGGATCTGGCCCATCTTCATACGGCTCATTGTTAAAGTTAATTAATATTCCAAATCTGGAAATAACTATTGTAGATAATGCTTCCGAATTAGGTGAATTTTTTGATGATTGTATTTTTCAGCAAAAATTTATTGAAGGTAATAGAATACCAAATAATTTAAATATATATGACAAAAAATCAAATGAGCATATAAAGGATGGGCCTTACGCTTCCAAAATATTTGGAGGATTTTCAAATGTTTGGGGAGGAACTATATTTCCTCCTTCAAAAACAGAAAAAGAAACGTACAATAAATTAGATATAGACATTGAAAAATTTATTGAAAAAATCATTCATAATATTGATACATTTGGAGATATTAGTGATTCCTCAAATAAAATAAAAAATATATTCACAAAGAGAGAAGATTTTCTATTAAAAAAATTGAATGAGAATTCAAATGAATATTTTAGATCTTACCCGGCAAAAATATGTATAAATAAAAATAATCCTTATTTAAGAAATAAAAATCGTATTTGTAAAATTTGTAAAAATTATGAGTGGAGCTGTAGAGAAGATACAATATGGAGCACTAAAAGTTTTATAATGAAACAAATTAAAAAAGGGAAGGTCAACTATATTCCTAATGCAAAATTAAAATCCTTGTATGAAAAAAATAATGAAATTGATTGCAATATTGTAATAGATGGAAAAACAGAAAATTTAAAATTCGAAAAAGTTTTCTTAGGCTGTGGGCCAATAAATACTAGCAAAATAATTATTGAATCAACAGATATAGAGCGTCTTAAATTAAAAACTTGTGATATGCTAAGCCTTCCTTACTTTACATTTAAATTTAGTAATCCAAAAAAGCACTCATTTGCTGACATATTCACATATTTTAAAAAAGAAAAAGAAGAATTTTTTCTACAAATTTATGGCTTTTCTAAAAGTTTGCTTTCACTTGCTAACAATGTTTTGCCAATTACAAAAATACTAAGATATTTTCCATCACTTCTATTCTCAAACTTTGGTGGAATATTTTTATATGTAAATGAAAATAATTCTTCAAAGTTGGAAATTAAAAAATATAATAATAATTTCTTAATGTCATACAAAGAACCAGCTGATAATCCAAAAAATAAAATTAAAGAATTGAAAATTTTACTAAAAAAATCAGGCATTTTTGTAATACCACTAATTTCAAAAAATTTTAAATATGGTAAAAGTAATCACTACGGTTCTCAATTTCCTCATAAAAACAATCAAGATAAATATTCATCTGACAGACTTGGTAGAATATTAAATTTTAAGAATATACATATTATTGATGGTTCAGTGTTGCCAGTATTAAATGTTGGACCACTTACAATTACTATCATCGCAAATAGTTATAGAATAGTTGAGGAAATTTTTGAATCATAAAATTTTAATGAAAAATAAATACGCTATTAAATTTAATTTAGAATTATAAATTAATGAAAGTTTTTATAACAGGTAAGTCAAGCTTTTTTAATAAGTTGTTTAGGAAATCTATTAAAAATGTTGAAATTATTGAAATTAAATCTATTACAGATAGAAATTCTAAAGAAATGATATTTGATTTTAATTTTTTAAGTCAAATTTCAGAAAATTCTTTAATTATCCACTCAGCTTGGAATATGGAAGAAAGAGAAGAACAGTCTTCAAGGAAGATTAACGTTAATGGAAGTATTAATTTTTTTGATAGTCTTGATGAAGATTTGAGAAAAAAATTCATATTTATTTCATCAGTTGGAGCTCATAAAAAAGCAGTTTCTATATATGGCAAACATAAATATGAGGTTGAAGAATATATTGCCAAAAATAATGGCCTAGTTCTTAAATGTGGATTACTAGTTGACGAAGAAGACCCTTTTTCAGAAGGCTTTTTCTCAAACCTTTATAAACTTGCAAATAAAGTGCCTATTATTCCAAATTTTTCGGGTAGTAACAAAATCTATAAAATTACAAACACAGAAAATATAAAGAATTCTTTTGAGATAATAACTAATAACAGAGATGAGAAAATCTCAATTAATAATTGTTTCAATGAAGAAAATTACTCATTTAAAGAACTAATAATAAATGTTATGAAAATGAATAAACCAATTATCAATATTCCATGGTTTATTGGTTATTATGCTTCAAAATTTTTTGAGGTATTAAAAATTAATTTTCTTGTTAAAAGTGATAGCTTGCTGGGAATAAAAGAACTTAAGAGCTGAAGAAATGGTTCTCTAAATTAAATGGAAGCTCTATATTCAAATTAGAGGAAATACACTTAATAATTAATTTAATTTAAAATTATTAACTATTAAATAACTTGTTTGCGCTATCTAAATCATCTATATTCCCAATATCAGACCAAAATTCTGAAATTAAATAAGATTTAATCTTATAATCTGATTCAGCAATTTTTAATAATTCAGGAATGTCAGTTTTTTTCTTAGGAATTTTTTTAATAATTTTATTTGAAAGTATATTAATTCCAGCACTTATAAAGTAAGGATATTCAGGTTTTTCTGTAAATTTATTTACTTGATCTTCATTAACTTCAACTACACCATAAGGTATGTTCAAATAATATTCTTTTATTCCCATTAACATATCAACATTTGATTTAATAAATTCTTCAATAAATAAATTGAAACTCATGTTTGTTAATATATCTGAATTGATTAATAAAACTGATTTTTTATCAATTTCTAATTTTGATGCAGACCCTAAAGTTCCTAGTGGCTCATCTTCGATAATATAATTTATTTTTGCTGAAAATTGGGAACCATCTCCTACCTCATTAATAATTTTTTCATATTGATAATGAACAGATATATTAATATCTTTAATTCCAGAGTTGACAATTTGTTTAATGATTCGAAAAATTATTGGCTCTCCTCCAATTGGAATTAAGGGCTTAGGTGTTTTTAATGTTATTGGATTTAGTCTTTTTCCTTCTCCCCCAGCTAAAATTAAAGCTTCGAAATTATCAACTTCATTTTTATTTTGATAATCTAAAATTAAATCAACAATTTCATATTTATCATTAATTACCGGTAAAACGTTATCTGTAGATTTTTCAAAATTTTGTTGAATTTTTTTTTGTTTAATTTGTTCATCTTCAGTATCTAAAATAAAAAGAAAATCCTTATTCATAGCCTCTTTTATATTTGAGTCTATTTTTGAACCCTTTAAGAGGGTTCTCCTAATGTCGCCATCTGTAACTGTTCCGAGAACTTTTTTTTGATTTAAAACTATTAAACATTTCTTATTATTCTTATCTATAATTTCTAACCCTTTAAAAATAGAGGATTCTGTGTCTATTGTGTATTTTTCTATATCTTTATTCATACTTTTTTATAATCTATATTTAATTATTATTCTAGTATGTATTCAATGGTTGTTGGCTTCGGTTCGATAGGTAAGCAACATTATGAATCTTTAAAAAAGATTGTAGGAAAAGAAAATTTATTTATTTTCTCTAGAAGAGAATTAAACATAGATAATTGTATATCTAACCTTGATCAAGTAAATCTTAATGAGTTTAATTATTTTGTAATAGCAAATGAAGCAACACTTCATGCTGAATGGATTGAAAAACTAAAAGATACAAATTCAAAAATACTAGTTGAAAAACCATTATGCACAGAAAAGATTAAAACTAAAAAAATTAAAAATAGAGAAAATATTTATGTAGGTTACCACTTAAGACTACATCCACTAATTAAAGAAATTAAAAAACTGGAACTAACTGAAATAGAAAAAGTTGAATTTGTTAATCATAGTTGGCTACCCGACTGGAGGGAAAACAGGGACTATAGGGAAAGCGTTTCTTCAAGAAAGGAACTCGGCGGTGGAGTTTTATATGAGTTAAGTCATGATTTTGATTTAGCAAAATATATCTTTGGTGATTATAAATTTATTGATTTTAATTTAAGTAAATACAAAAAACTTAACTTGGATGTTTATGATACTTTTATTGGAAATGCTAAAAATGTAGCTAATGGTTTAAATTTATTTTTTTCATTATCAATGGCCAGTAAAGAAAGTGAAAGATATATCAATATTCAGACAAAAAATAATTCTTATAGAGTAGATTTTATTGATAATAGTTTAAGATCTGAAGAAGGTTTTACAAAATTAGATAACGACCAAGCTTCAAAAAAATACTTACTACAAAGACAGCATGAGATTATTCTTAATAATGATGAAAATTTTCTTTCAGGATTTAATGAAGGACAATGGATAGTTAACTTAATAAATGAGATTGAAGAGAGAAATGAATAACATTTTAATTACAATAGCAGCAAGGGGAGGCTCTAAAGGGATTCCTTCTAAAAATCTTATAGAAATTAATGGGGAGTCTCTTGTTGAGAGATCTATTAACCTTGCAAAAAATAGCAACCTTTCAAAATATATAACTGTAAGTACAGATTCTGATGAAATTATGAAAATAGCTAAAAAAAATGAGTCCAGCTGTTGGTTTAAGAGACCTTCAAAGCTTTCAGGAGACAATGTTCCTAAAACTGAAGTCATAACTCATGCATTAATAAAATCTGAGTCATACTTTAATAAGAAATTTGATACCGTTATCGACATAGATGTAACAGCACCATTAACAACAGTTGATGACATTCTTGGAGCTTTACAATTATATAAAGATAAAAATTATGAATTTGTTACAACAGGTTGCGAATCAAGAAAAAATCCATACTTTAATATGGTTAAAATTGGGACAAATAAACTAAAACTAGTGAATGAGTCTGATTATCAGATTCCATCTAGGCAAAAAGCTCCAAAAACATATGACTTAAATGGTGCTATTTATATTTATGATAGAAATTTCTTAATCGAAAAAAAGAAAATGTTTTCAGGAAATCAAGGACTCTATATTATGCCACAAGAAAGGTCTTGTGATATAGATACAATTGAAGATTTAGAGTATGCAAAATTTAAATTATCTGAGAACCAAGAAAGAAAAATTGTTGTAATTGGCGGGAATGGTTTAATTGGATCTTCAGTTGTAAACAATTTAAATAATATCTATACAGTCTTTAACATTGATATAAAAAATAAACATGCTTATAAACTTAAAAACAATATACATAACTATTATGGGGATGCTCTAAATATAGAATCTATAAAAAAAGTCTTTAAAGATATTGAGAAAAATTATGGTCAAATAGATACTGTCATTAACTGCACGCACTTTAAAAGAAAAACGTGGGGCAAAGATCACTCTAAAATCAAGAAAGAAGAGTTTAATGAAAGTATGGATCAGCTTCTTACTTCCGTGTTTCTTATTTCCCAATTATCAATTAATCATTTCTTAAATAATGGAGGTGGCAATCTAGTTAATTTAGCTTCAATTCAAGGAATGCAGCCTCCAAAATTTTGGCATTATGAGGGAACTGATATGTCTTCACCAATTGAATATAGCCTCGCTAAATCATCTAT
>MDSW01133156.1_pt1 | contig 10610 bp, 5 predicted proteins | sample 811171 | NCBI WGS metagenome assembly MDSW01 (sample SAMN05326641, study PRJNA326480) | marine metagenome | isolation source: seawater | place: Atlantic Ocean: North West | collected 2012 | reverse complement strand
TAACGCATTATGGAGTCGCGGTGGTGCGCACGGAGCGCGCCACTGGAGCTCCGAAGGCGCGACGGGCGGAGCGCGCGTCAGCGCAAGCGGAGCATGCTGGCACACGGTGGAGTCACAGCGAAGCGCGGATAATTTTACGGTGCAGCGAAGCGCACCCACAGGCCAAAAAATATTCGATTCTTATTAAATTGTGAGCGTAGCCACAGGCACTCCCTTGTAACGATCGAAAATACAGGTACTGTAACACCTTCGTAAACAGTTGAACCGTGAACGACGGTCTAAAATCGCACCGCACCCGCTACTGCTCCGCGTACCCAACGACGGTCGCCCTGACCCCCCCTCTCCCCGTCCATCACGCGGCGCTGTCCGACAACTTCGCGATCAGCGCCTCCTGCTCCTCGCGCACGCGCGCCAACGAGTCAAACTCCGCGCGCAGCCGGTCGAGCTCCGCGCGTCGTTCGCGTCGAAGCGCCCCCGTCTCGGCGCGCGCGCGTCGCCGACGCGCCGCCTCCAGGGTCGTTCCATACGAGCGAACGTCGGGGTGGAGTTGAAAGGCGTCAGAAGCGGAGTTGAAAGGCGCCGAGGGCGGGGATTGAAAGCGGGGGGTGTGCGGAGAGATGCGCCGGGCAAAGTCCTTAAGAAACGGCGTTCACCACGCGAACGCGGTCGTACGGGGACCAGTGTACAGAACGCACCTCCGACGCCGCCTGGTTCCGCTTCCCCACCGCGCGCAGTTTCTCGCGCTCGGTGCGCGCCGCCTGCGTCGAGGCGGGGGTTTAAGGCGAAGGGAAACGAAGCGCGCGCGACGTCAGCGGGGAGAGCACGGGATGGAGGGAGGGAAGAAGGAAGAGGACGGAAGGACGAGGGACCGCGGGAGGGAAGACGAAGACGTGAGCGTATTAAACGACAGCGACGGCGAGCGACGATCGATCGACGACGCGCCTGCGCGTCCACGGCGTCGACGACGGTCTTCACGATGTCGTTCAGCCGCGTGACCTTCTCGCAGAAGTCCTTCGCGCCGTCCGCGAGCGCTTGCGTCTTGTCGAACTTCTCCGCGTCGAGCACGCGCACGCGGAACGACTGCGGGACGCGACGCGGGGAGGGGAGAGACGACGGCGAGTGAGCGTTCGTCGACGCGCGGTTTCGATTTTGAACGACGACGACGACGACGACGACGACGACGGAAGGGCGGACGACCGCGAGGGGACCGCGGCGCGCGTCGAACGCGGCGACGACGACGCGGGGAGGAGGAGGGCGACGACGCGCGGCGCGGGTGGGTCGCGCGCGGGCGCGGGCGCGCACCTCGTCGAACGTCACCGCGCTCTCTTCCGCCATCGTTGACCACGACGCGGTGCCGACGCGAGATGCCGCGACGACCGCGCGACGCGAGCGGCGGCGGCGACGCGCTCTTCGCGGCTGGCGGTCGCGCGCGACGCGCGGCGCGACGCGGGCGGCGGCGGCGGCGGCGACGACGACGCGCGGGGTCGCGAGGACGCGCGACGGTCTCGAGCGCGCGCGCGACTAGCGACGGACTCCCGTCCGCGGCGAACCGCGCGCTCAAAAAAAATCTCGACTCCACCGAAAAGTGCTTCTTCGCGCGGTCGCACTCCGCGCCGCGCCTCGCACGCGGCATGTCCGCGCCGCCCACCACCCCCGCGCCGAGCTTCTCGGAGATGTTCACGACAGGCTCCGGGAACGTCGTGACGTCTCCGAACCCGGAGAACGTCGCGAGAGCTTCCCGCTTCCTCGACGAGAGCACGCCAGCGCCCGCGCCGTGGCGACGGCAGCTTCCCGTGCGCCCCGCCTCGCCTCGGCTCGCTCGCGTCGCGCGGCGCGGCGTATCGCTCACGCCCCCACCCCCGCCCCTTCCTCTTCCGCGCGCAGCCGCAGCACGAGCGAGAGCCAGACGCGAACGCGAGCACGCCGAAACGCCGCAAGAGAGAGGAGTGACGAGCGACGCGCGAGACGACGAACGGAAGCAGAGCGGAGACGGAGAGAAGAAAGAACACGCGTTGACGACGAGTTTAAAAACGACCGACGTTTAAAAACGAACGAACGACCGACAACCGCGCGCGAGTCTAATACGCCTCGTCGTCGTCTTCGTACCCCCGTCGCGCGTCCTCCGCGTCCGCGTGCAACTCCCGCACCACGTTATACAGCGTCTCCTCCAGCGCCCACTCCGCGAGCGTGCGGAACTCCGGGTTCGCCTCAGCCTTAGCCGCCTCCGCGTCGAACGGCGTCGGCGTCGGCGTCGGCGTCGGCGCGCGAGGCGAAGCCTCCGCGGCGGCGCCCCTCTCGAGCGCGTCCGCGATCGACCCCGCGACGCTCGCAGCCCTGGACGCCGCCTTCGACCCGTGCGGCGTCGCCGTCATCGACGCCGCCCTCGAGCTGAGCTTCTTCTGCAGCGACTTGATCGACGACGCGACCGACGCGCGCGACGGCGGCCGCGACGCCGTCGCCGGCCTCGAGTCGCGCTTCGTCGGACTCGCCGCGGACGCCGCGGACGCTGGACGCGAGGACGCGCGACTCGAGGACGCGAGGTCCGGCGTCTTCGGCGGCGACGCGATCGACTCGCGCGCTCTGAGCGCGCGCGCGGGCGCGCCGCCGCCCACGAGCGAAAGGTAGAACGGTATCTCCTCCTCCTCGAGATCGTCAAACTCTCGCTGAATCTCTGGATCGCGCGCCGTCTCGCGCAGCAACTCCGCGATCATGAGCGCGGCGTCCTCCGCGGTGAGGTCCGCGGGGAGCGTCTCCACCCTCGGGTCCGGTCGGTACGTCGGGATGAAATGCCGATCGAACGCCTCCGCGCCGTGCTCCTCCCTGAACGCCACCTCCGTCTGCACGATCCCCTCCACGCCGAGCGCGACGACGTGGTCCGCCGGCGGCGGCGGCGGCTTGGGCAGCGTCTTCTCGTGCTCGCGCCTGTGCCGCGCGGTGAGCTCCGGGAAGGTTATAGCGCTGTTCTCCGTGCTCGCGTGCAGGACGGACATCCGCTCCTTGCTCGCGTACGAGACCCACACTTCGCTCTTGCCCTGCTTCTCGAGCTTCGTCGGCATCGACGGCGCGGGCGCGCCCTGCTCGGCGACCGCCACCGGCCGCGTCTTGGCCTCCTCCGCCAAACGCGCTTCGTACTCGAGCTCCTCCCTGGACGGCGTCGTCGGCGTGAGCTCGCATCGCACGGCGCCGTCGAACACGCGCGGATCGGTGCCCGCGGTGAAGATCACCTTGATCATGACGCTCTCGCCGCGATTGAGGACGCCCTCCGCGGGCTCGATCGCGAGCGCGCCGATCGTCTCGTTCCCCGCGAGCGCGCAGAGGTTCCACTTGAAGTCGTAGTCAAAGTCCGAACACGACGTCAGCGCGACGACGCGGCGCACGATCGCGAGCGACGGGATCTCGCCGAATGCGCACGCGTGCGTGGACAGCTGGAACGGCGTCGCCGGCGGCAGCGTCGGCGTCGGGCGGTACCCGATCCATCGCGAGCGGTCGATGTCGCCGAGAGCCGCGCCGTCGTTCGCGGCGCCGTCGCCGTCGCCGTCGCCGCCGAGCGGCGAGACCCCCGCGCCTCGAATCGTCAGCACCGAGTTCTCGCCGCCGTGGATCTTGATCTCCACGGACGTCTCGTACACCTTCTCCTCCGCGGGCTGAAATATCCAGTCCACGGACGCGACGCCGAACGCGGGGACGACGCCGCTCGGGTTCAGACATCGCAACACCGGGAACCCCCACGCGTCGCGATTCAGCGCCTCCGCCGGCGCGACGTCCACGACGTATCGTATTGCGTCCGCGCACGGATTCCGCAGCTCGATCGACTGCGTCGGCGGGCGCATCTCGCCGATGCGAACGGGAGAGAGCACGTGCGTCGCGATCGGCGCGTTCGCGGGGCCGAGGTCGAGGCACTTGGCGTCCAGCGCGACGGTCCGACCGCCGAGCTCCAACCGCACGGAGCGGCCGTCGGCGATCGTCAGCAACGCCGTCAGCCAGTGCGCGCCGACGTGGTCGTGCGCGTACGTGATCGTCACCGCGGTCTTCTGCCCGGGCTCGAGGTGGCCCCTCCGCGGGTACACCTTCACGACGCCGTTGTCCACGAGCCACATCTGGTGCGCGTCCACCTCCGTGTCGGGCTCCGAGAGCTCGACCCAATTCTCCGCCTCCACCTCGAGCTCGTTGCGGAACAGCACGCGCCAATCCGCGGGGAGCGTCCCGACGTTGGTAACCTCGAGGTGCGTCACCGTCGCGGGCGCGCCCTCCACGTGCACGCCCATGCCGGTGGCCACCGCGGAGAGCGGCGCGAGCGCGCGCGAGGAGACGATCGTGCCGTCGACGCCGCCGTCTTTCGCCATCTTGTGCTCCGCCGGCGTCGGCGGCGTCGCCAGCTGCGCGTTGAGCGCGTTGATCGACAGCCGCTTCCAGAGCAGCGGCTTCGCGACGCCCTCGCACGCGGCGTCCGTGACGCGGAGCGTCGGGAAGTCCGCCGTCGCCCGCGCCGCGGTCCACGGGAGGTCCGCCTCCGTCTCCGGCGGGGTCGTCTCCGCGGCCGCGAACGGCAGCGTGGACGACCGCGACGCCGCGGTCAACGAGCTCGTCGTCGTCGCGTTCGATTTCGGATCCGCGACGGTGTGACACACGACGCGAAACTCGCAGTCCGTCACGCGCTGCCGCCCGACGAAGGACACCACGACGGGGACGACCGCGCGCGCGTTGATCTGGCCGATCGGCGCGTCGAAGCTCACGTCCGCGTCGAACTCGGACGACCCCTCCGCGAAGACGCACTCGAGGCGGTACCGGATCATCCCCGCGGACTGATTGTAGAGCTCGATCGTGCGCTCCTCCTTTTTGTCGACGAGGCACGTCCCGAACGTCAACGTCCGCGGCTGCATCGTGAGCGCGCCGGAGAGGCCTTCGCCGCCGACGCTGACGTACACGCGCTCCTGCTCCGGAAGCACGCCCTCGCGCGCTTGCCTCGGCGTCTGCGGGACGCGGACGACGAGCGGCACCCTCGCCGCGAGCCGCTTGACCTCTCTCGGGGAGAAGTTCCACGTCGACGTCAGCGTCTCGCCGCCCTTCACCGTCCCCGACGCCGGCGACACCGCGAGCACGCCCGCGAGCTTCTCCGGGATCGCCCACTCGTACAGGATGTCTATCCGCGATTTGTTCACGACGTTCACGTCCCTGGTCGTGATCGCGCCGACGCACGTGGGCTTGAACACGAACGAGTCCTCGTCCCCGACGACGAGGCTCGGGACGAACCCTTGCGCGCGCGCGTTCAACACGAGGACGTTCTTCTCGCTGCCGTTGAGCGAGCACGCGATGCTCTCGACGTGCTGCCGCGTGTCGCGCGCGTCGAACCGGAACGTCACGAGCGCGTGCGAGTGCGGCATGACGTGACCTTTGCTCGGGAAGCATCGCAGCGGCGACGCGGCAGCCGCCGCGGACGCGTTCTCCCCCTCCGTCGCGTCCGGGCGTTTCGTCGGAAACTCAAAGCCCACCGCGGTGTCGCCGTCGTTGATCAGCGCCACCGTGAGATACGCGCGCTCGCCGCGCACGGTGGGGGGGAAAAACAGCCGCCCACCGCGGCAGGAGAAGTGGCACTTGGGCATGAACGCGTCGAACATGGCGCGCGCGTCGCGGAACGTGTGCCCGTTCGCCCGCAGCGTCGTCGTCCACGGCGGCACGAAATTATCCGCGGTGACTTGCCGAAACGACCGCATCGTCTTCACGTACGCGAAACACTCGAGCTGCCTCGTGTAGTACCGGTTGTCCATCGACGGACGGAACGTGACCTTAAACTCCTGCGTCTCGCCCGGTCGGACGTCCGCGGCGTCGGGGGTGACCGCGTACGGCCACCTGGCCGCGGACTCGGCCATCGCGTCTTGGGTCTTCGCCGAGGTGTCGCCCGTCGCGAAGTGCTCTTGCCCGCCCCAAAACACGACGAGCTTCTGCGGGGTATCGTTCCTAAGGACCACCGTCTTCGCCTCGACCAGCCGCGTCGTGCTGCACGCGCCGAAGTCGAGGTCGGTCACGTCCAGGGACACGCCGCAGTGCGCGTCCGGCTCGAACAGCGAGCCGAAGGTGTCCGACGGCGGCGCGGCCGCGGCTTCAAAGCGACGTCGGGGTGGAGTTCAAAGGCGTCAGTTGGCGTTGAAAGGCGCCGAGGGCGGGGATTGAAAGCGGGAGGTGGACGGAGAGAGTCGACGGGCAAAATTCCTTAAGGATCGGCGTTCACCACGCCAATGCGGTCGTATGGGAACCAGTGTATAGAACGCACCTTCTTGCGCCGCCACCTCCTCCTCGTACGGCTCCCTGTCGCCCGCAATCGGCGGCTGCCCGGGGGATATCAGCCCCAGCGCGCACCGCGCGCGGTACGCCTCGACGTGCGAGAGGTACATGGGCGCCGGGCGCCGCTTGGAGTCGTACGACGTGCCGACCGCGTCGAACGCGAGCGGCGGCGCGTCGCGGAGCGTCACGACGACGCGTTTGTGATAGTTGGCGCACTCGATTGGCGTGAACGTCACCGTCACCGTCGCGGCGGACTTCGGGGGGATCACGCCCCGGTCGGCGTCGAGCGAGAAGACGCCCAGCGTCTCCGAGTTGATCTGCCAGTGGCAACTCACGTCGCTGTCGTTCTCGATCTGCACCGTGCGCGTCGGCGTCTTCCCGATCTCCGCCGAGTTGAAGTTGATCTTGTGTAGGCTCAGCGAAACCTTCGGCCCGATCGCCGTCCCTTTCAAGAGCAGCACCGCGACGTTCCCCCCCGGGGTGATGAACTTGAACGTCTCCGTGCTGAACATCCCGGGCACGCTCGGCGTGTACACGAGCTTGATCATCTCCTTGCCGCTCGCGTCGATCCTCCCCTCCGCGCCGTCCCACAGCCTGCCGTTTTTCGAACCCACGCGAAACACGTGGTCGTGGAGCGCGTCGTCCGCGACGCGCTCGATCGCGTACGACGCGCCGACGACGCTCTGGTTCACGAGCCACACGCACAACTCCGTCGTCTTGCCCACGACGACGTCGCCGAAGTCAACCACGCGCTCGGACAGTCGCACGTACGGGAACTTCCCCACCGCGCTGATCTTCGTCTCGGACGCGGCGACGCCGCCGTTGAGGACGAGAGCCGCGCGCAGCACCGAGACGCTCGCGTCCTCGGGCGTGAACTCCGCGCGCGCCATCCCCGTCTCGCCCGGCTTCAGACGCCCGGTCAGCGGGCTCAGCGCGAACGCGCACGGCGACGGGATCTTCCACTCGTACTCGAACGGCTCGTCGCCGTCGTTGACGAACGCGAAGTCTTTCGCGATGCGCTCGCGCACCGCGCCGTAGCCGAGGTCGACCGCGGGCGCGAGCGCGACGGACGTCACCGGCAGCAGCGCCGCGATCGCGACTCGAAACGTGTCGTGCGGCTCCGGGTGTATTCCGCGGACTTTGAACTCCACGAAGTCCTCGTACTGTTCCGTCTTGATCGGGCGAAACGTCACGTCCACGCTCGCGCTCATCCCGGGCGAGAGCGTGATGACCTCAGGGAACTCGAGCTCGAAGTACTTCGTCTTCGGCATGCGGTACTTGAGCTTGAGCGTCTTCGTGCTGACGTTCTTCAGCGCGATCGTGCGGACGTACTCCCCGCCGGGCTCCCACGTCCCTCCGCGCCACGTGAGCCGCTCCGGGCAGTCGATGCCCCAGACCTGCACGCGCTCGTATCGCGCGGTCATCGTCGGAGGCGCCAACGTCTCGTACCGCGACGTGGTGGTCGCGCCCGCGCCGCGCGCGCTCCCGCCGGGGGGGAGCGAGGTCCCGACCGCGGCGCCGCGGCCCATCTCGGCGGGCGGGCGGACGGACGGCGCGAGCGCGCGTTCCGATGCGTGCGCGCGAGCGGACGACGGTGCCGTGCGTCGCCGCGCCCCGCGCGCGCTCTCTGCCGCGCGATCGACGGCGAGAGCGCGGAGGATTGACTTCCGCGTTTGGAAGCGAGCGGCAACGAATGGATTCTTGAAAGGGCGTTTTCATCGGCGTTCTCGGCGTTTTTCATCGACGTTTCTTTCAAAATCGGCGACGTTCAAAGGCTGCTTGACCCTCGCGATCGCCGAACGTATCGATCCTCGATCGAATCGACGGCGACGGCGGACGCGAACGTGCTTGGCTTCTGTTGGCGGCTGCGGCGCGCCCGCCGCGAGCTCTCTTTTCGACGCACCGGGCCGCGACACCGCCGGCGCCGCGCGTTCCGTGTACACGCGTCCGTCCCGTTCGAAGGACACGCGAAGACGCGCGGAAGAGAGGGCGAGACACGCCTCGTCGTCGTCGTCGTCGTCGTCGTCGTCGTCGCGCGCGGAGAAGGGCAGCGCCGAGGCAGGGTTTTTCACCGCGGCGCGCGCGGTTCCGCCCGTCATGGCGCCCGTCGAAGCGAAGACGCACGACCTGACGTCCGAGGTGCGCGTCTGAACCCGCTCGCGGACGTTCCCGCGCGCGACGGGCGCGACGGCGCGGCGCGAGGGCGCGCCCCGACGCGCGATCGCGCCGCCGTGGCCGCGCCTTTTCCCACCCCGTCGTCGTCGATTCTTTTCGGCCGATCGTTAGATCGCATCCCGCCTCCGCCTCGCGCGCGATCGACCCTCGACTGACGCCCCCCGCGTCCCACCCCGCGTCCCGATCGTCCACCGCGAAACGCGTCAAACTATCTATGACGACAGCTCGGGAAGTACCTCGACCGCCACCTCGTGTTCCCGCTCCTGGAGTTCCTCCAAGCGAAGCGCGTGTACCCGGAGAACGAGGTCTTGGAGGCGAAGATCGCGCTGCTTAACAAGACGAACATGCTCGACTTCGCCGCGGACATCTACAAGTCGCTCCACAACAAGAGCGACGTCCCGGCGGCGATGCAGCAGCGGAGGGAGGAGGTCATCGCGAACCTCACGGAGCTGTCCGTGAAGGCGGAGAAGGTGGTGAACTTTCTGTCGGACCCGACGCTCGTGAAGCAGCTCCGAAGCGACAAGGCGTTCAACCTCGCCTTTCTTCAAGAATCGCACGGCGTCGGCCCCGAGGATATCGACGCGCTGTTCCACTACGCCAAGTTCCAGTTCGAGTGCGGGAACTATCAGGCCGCGGGGGAGTTCCTCTCGCACTACCGCGGCCTGTGCACGAACAGCGAGCGCGGCGCGAGCGCGTTGTGGGGCAAGTTTGCCTCGGACATTCTCCTGCAGCAGTGGGACGCCGCCGTGGAGGACCTGACGCGGCTCAAGGACGCGGTGGAGAACCGCGCGTACTCCAGCCCGCTCGCGCACGTGCACGCGCGGACGTGGCTCGTTCACTGGGCGCTGTTCGTGTTCTTCAACCACGAGAACGGGCGGAACGCGATCATCGACTTGTTCTTTCAAGAGCGATACATGCAGGCGATTCAAGCCGAGGCGCCGCATCTCTTGCGGTACCTCGCGGCGGCGATCATCACGAACAAGCGCCGCCGCAGCATGCTGAAGGACCTCGTCAGGATCCTGCAGTGCGAGACGTACTCGGACCCGATCACGGAGTTTTTGCTGAAGCTGTTCGTGGAGTACGATTTCGACGGCGCGCAGACGAAGCTCGCGGAGTGCGACGTCGTGCTCGAGAATGATTTCTTCCTCGTCGGCTGCAAGGACGAGTTCAACGAGAACGCGCGTCTCTTCATCTTCGAGACGTACTGCAGGATTCACCAGCGCATCGACATCAAGATGCTCGCGGATAAACTGTCCATGGACCACGACAGCGCGGAGCGGTGGATCGTGAACTTGATCCGGAGCACGAAGCTCAACGCGAAGATCGACTCGGAGAAGGGGACGGTGCAGATGTACGACCAGGCGCAGAGCGTTCACGACATGATCGTCGAGAAGACGAAGGCGCTCACGTCGAAGACGTACTCGCTGTCGCACGCGGTGTTGTCGAACACCCAGGCGCAGGCTGGGTCGGTCGTGTGAACGTCGGTGAGTGGTGGGGGTTGCGTACTGTAGAGCTTTAGTCGTTCCAAAATGCTGAAAAGAACAAAGACGCGACGCGTCTGGTCTTGAATAAATCGCATCACTTCGCGGCGCGCTTCCCTCGCGTCGTCGGCGTCTTCGTCGACGTCGTCGCTTTCCGCTTCGTCCCCGTCGCCGCCCTAGCCTTGGCCGGCGTCTTCGCCTTCGCGGCCGGGCTCTTCTTCACGCCAAACTCCTCGAAGATGACGTCCTTCCAGCGCTTCTCGTCGGCCACCGTGAACGCGGCGTCCTCGTCGATTTCCTCGTCCTCGAAATCTTCGGGGAGGTCGGGGTACGCGTCGTCGTCGTCGTCGTCCTTCTTCTTCGCGGCCGCCTTCTTCGCGCCGACGGGGGTCTTCGCCTTCGCCTTGACCGGGGCCTTCTTCGTCGACTTGGCCGGAGTCTTCTTCTTCGCGTTCTTCGCGCCGCCGCCAAAGTCGTCGAACGTCACGTCTGCGTATTTCTTTTTATCCGCCGCGGTGAACGCGCTCGCTTCGTCAATCTCCTCGTCTTCAAAGTCCGAAGGGAGCTCGTCGTAGTCTTGAACCGCTCTGACGACGATCTTCGACGCGGTCGCGGGCGTCTTCGTCTTAGCGGGCGTCTTCGTCTTAGCGGGCGTCTTCGTCTTAGCGGGCGTCT
>MDSW01089120.1_pt1 | contig 10610 bp, 7 predicted proteins | sample 811171 | NCBI WGS metagenome assembly MDSW01 (sample SAMN05326641, study PRJNA326480) | marine metagenome | isolation source: seawater | place: Atlantic Ocean: North West | collected 2012 | reverse complement strand
TAGGTCAACCTGCTACACAATTAAGTGGTGGAGAAGCGCAACGGGTTAAATTAGCTACAGAGTTAGCCAAAAAATCTACAGGAAACACTTTGTACATTTTAGACGAACCAACTACAGGATTGTCTTTCGAAGATTGCGCACAGTTACTAAGAGTATTACAAAGACTAGTTGATTCAGGAAATTCTGTAATATTAATTGAACATCACTTAGATCTAATCAAAAGTTCAGACTGGCTAATAGATCTAGGTCCAGGAGCTGGAAATAAAGGGGGTCAAATAGTTTGTACAGGAACACCCGAAGAGGTAGCTAAAAACTCTGATTCTAAAACTGGATTTTATCTTAAAAGCTTACCTGATCTATAATATATATATGATGTTTTCTAATAACAAATCAGCTTGATTGTTACCTATCAATGCTTATGTTAGACTACGCCTGATTTGAGTGGCATAATTATAGTCACACATGATTTTGTACGTGATATTAAAGATAACCAAGGAGGAAGTCTTTTGAAGTGGATCGATTACCATGCACCTGAATCCGTAGCAGATGCTGTTAAAATTCTTGCAGATTCCGATGGAAAAGCTCGCCCTTTAGCTGGTGGCACTGACTTGATAGTACAACTAAGAGTCAAAGATCCTAGAGTAAATGCAGAAACAGTAGTAGATATTAAAAAAATACCCGAACTAAATCAGATGGATTATGACAAATCCGGAGGATTAACTATTGGAGCTGCTGTTCCACTACATCTAATTTATAATAATCCAGATGTAGTTAAACATTTCCCAGCAATTATAGATTCCGCATCTCTTATTGGGGGCACACCAATTCAAGGTAGAGCCACTTTAGGGGGTAATTTATGCAACGGAGCACCTAGTGGGGACTCTATTCCTAACTTAGTAGCTCACAAAGTAATAGCTACAGTCGCTGGACCGAATGGAACAAGAGAAATTCCAGTAGAAGACGTTTGCACAGGCCCTAGGCAAACATCTATAGATTCAAATGAATTATTGGTTTCATTGTATTTTCCGAATCCAGGAGAAGGATTTGGTGCAAACTACATCAGATTTATACCTAGAAACGAAATGGATATCGCTGTAGCAGGGGCTGGAGTATCTGTAAATATATCTAACGGTAAATTTGTTGACGGAAGAGTCTGTCTTGCATCAGTAGCACCTAAACCAATATTAGTTGAAGGAGCTTCAAAAGCACTAGTAGGACAACCTGTTAGCGATGAGGCAATTCAAAATGCTGCTGAAGCAGCCCGAGAGGCAGCCTCTCCAATATCTGATATGAGAGGAACTGCTGAATACAGAAAACATCTATGTGAAGTTCTAACTAGACGAGCACTGAACACTGCCGTAGAAAGAGCTGGAGGAAAGTAAATGACTACAAAGACACATGTTCAAACAACTATTAACGGAGAGCCTGTAGACTTTCTATGTGAACCAAGGCAAAGTCTTCTAGAATGCCTAAGAGACGTAATAGGACTTACAGGAACAAAAGAGGGTTGTGGTGATGGAAATTGTGGCGCCTGCACAGTGAATATTGATGGCCGTATTGTAACTTCTTGTTTAGTACTTGGAGTAGAAGTTCAAGGAGCTTCTATTGAAACTATTGAAGGGGTAGCTGACGGTACAAATCTACATCCTATTCAATTAGCATTTTTAGAAGGAGCTGCCCTTCAATGCGGTATTTGTACTCCAGGATTTATTATCGCTACTAAAGCATTACTAGAACAAAATCCTGACCCTACAGAACACGAAATCAGATTCTGGTTAGCAAATAATTTATGCAGATGTACAGGCTATGACAAAATCGTTAGAGCAGTACAGGATGCAGCTAAAAGAATGCAGGAGGCTTAAATGACTACAACAGACTATGAACGAAATGTAGTACTTTCTACTGAAAATGACTTTAAAGTCGTTGGAACTCGTCCAGTTAGGCACGATGGGGTTGATAAAGTAACAGGCAGAGCAATATATGGAGCTGACTATGATGCTTCAGGTCTTCTACATGGAAAGATCCTAAGAAGCCCTCATGCACATGCAAAAATCATATCAATTGACACATCTAAAGCCGAAGCTTTAGATGGAGTACATGCTGTTGTAACAGCTGCTGATTTTCCTGAAGCTGCTGATAAAATTATGGAGCTAGGTGAAGACGAAACAAAGCTTAGAGACTTAAGAGGCAATATACTTGCTAGAGACAAAGTTTTATACGTTGGACACGCCATTGCCGGAATTGCTGCTACAAATGCTCACGTTGCCGAAGAAGCATTATCGTTAATTGAAGTAAAATTTGAAGTATTGCCGTCTGTAATGACTACAGATGAAGCAATGGCTGATGGTGCCCCAATATTACATGAAGACCAAACTACAGAGGAACTTGGAAATGATTCTGGAGTTGTCAGTAATGTAGCTAAACATTTCCAACACATTAAAGGAGATGTTACAGAAGGATTTAAACAAGCAGATGTAATTGTAGAGAGAGAATACAACACTGTAACAGTACACCAAGGATATATAGCTCCCCACAACGGAACAGCTTTTTGGAGTGCTGACGGTAGACTACATATTTGGTGTGAGACTCAAGGATCTTTTGTAGTGAGAGATAGCCTTGCAGACCTTTTAGATATGCCAGTGTCCATGATTAGGGTAACTCCTACAGAAATTGGCGGTGGCTTTGGAGGTAAAATCCCAATCTATGTAGAACCAGTTGCCGCATTATTATCTCAAAAAACAGGTACTCCAGTAAAAATTGTAATGACCAGAAAGGAAACTTTTGAAGGATCAGGACCTACACCTGGATCTAAAATTAAAATTAAAGTTGGCGCAACTAAGGAAGGAAAAATAACTGCAGCTCACGCTTGGATGGCTATGGAGGCAGGTGCATATGCAGGATCTCCTGTTGGAGCTGCTGCTCAGTGTGTTTTTGCAGCATATGACTTAGAAAATGGTTTGATAGACGGATTTGATGTAGTAGTTAACAAACCAAAAACAGCTGCTTACAGAGCCCCAGGCTCACCAAATGCAGCATTTGGATTCGAACAAGCTCTAAATGAATTAGCAGAGAAACTAGGAATGGATCCTATTGATCTAAGACTGAAAAATGTTGCCACTGAAGGAACACGCCGAGTTGATGGACCTGTTTTTCAAAGAATCGGTGCAAAAGAAGTTCTTGAATCAATGAGAGAGCATCCACATTACCAGTCAGAAAAGAAAGAAGGTTCTGGACGTGGAGTGGCTATAGGATTCTGGTTTAATATAGGGTTTGATTCAGCTTGCAACATTGCTCTAAATAAAGACGGAACAGTTAATCTAACGGAAGGATCAACTGACGTTGGAGGATCAAGAACATCTATAGCAATGCAAGCTGCAGAAGTTTTAGGTATTTCTGCAGAAGATGTCAGGCCTTCAGTAGTAGATACTGACACAATTGGATTTACTGCAGTAACTGGAGGTAGTAGAACTACTTTTGCTACTGGCTGGGCGGCCTATGAAGCAGCCCAAGATGTAAAGCAACAATGCATTGTAAGAGCTGCTAGCATTTGGGATGTAGATCCTGATCACTTACAAATGGAAGATGGCATAATTAGTTCTAAAACAGACTCTGAACTAAAAATGACGCTCAAAGAACTTGCTGCTCAATTAAGCGATACTGGTGGTGGAATTACTGGTAGGGCATCAGTCAAACCAAGGGGTGTTGGAGGATCTTTCTGTGGAAATATCGTAGATATATCTATAGACCAAGAAACAGGCAAAATAACAATTGACCGATTTACAGCAATACAAGATGCCGGTAAAGCGATACATCCCAGCTACGTTGAAGGACAAATGCAAGGTGGTAGCGTACAAGGAATCGGATGGGCACTAAATGAAGAATATTTCATGAGTGACGAAGGCAAAATGAATAATACAAGTTTACTTGATTATAGGATGCCAACTGCATTAGATTTGCCCATGATTGATACTGTAATTGTAGAAGTAGCAAACCCTGGACACCCATTTGGAGTAAGAGGAATAGGTGAGGCAAATATTGTCCCACCAACTCCCGCTATTGCAAATGCAGTATATGACTCTTGTGGTTCTAGAATTACTCAATTACCTATGAGTCCTGGATCTATTTTGGAAGCTCTTAAATCATAGAGATTATAATTTTATGGCGTTAGTGTTCATACCTTCACAAATGCAGCCTCTTACTGATGGCCAAGCAAGAGTGGAGGTGAATGGCACTAACGTCAAACAAATCATTGAAAACCTCGATGTTATATATCCTGGTTTTATCGACAGGCTATTAGACGAAGGCAATATCAAACCAAGCATAAGTATTGCTGTGGATGGTGATATAACAACAATGGGCCTTATAGAAAAAGTCTCTCCAAATAGTGAAGTTCACTTTCTTCCAGCAATCTCAGGTGGAAATTAACCTATTTACCCAAATTAGTAAAATCTTCCCAAGTTTCAAGATCTGGAACACCAATCAATTCTGAATTACGGATTCTTGAACTACCCAATGAGACCAATCAACCCTGACATTTCTGAACTGTTTTAGTCAGTAATTGGCTCGTTATATTGTTCTCGCAATACTCTCTTCAATACTTTGCCTAGGGGATTCCTTGGTAGAGAATCCACAACAAAAATCGATTCGGGTTTCTTGTAGCTAGACATTTTGGATCTGCAATACTCTATTACTTCAGCCTCATCAATAGTAGCTCCTGGTTTAGCAACAACTATAGCTCGAACTCTCTCTCCCCAATCTAAATCAGGAATTCCTATAATGGCAGCCTCATCAATACTGGGATGAGAATGTAGAACTTGTTCAACTTCTTCTGGTGATACCATTTCACCACCACGCTTTATAAAATCTTTAGCTCTACCTGATAAAAAGATATACCCATCTTCATCAAAATAGCCTAAATCGCCTGTATACAGCCATCCACCTTTTAAAGCTTGAGCAGTCGCTTCTTCTTGATTCCAATAACCTTTCATCAATCTACCACCACTAGCAACAATTTCTCCTGTTTCTCCTAAAGAAACCTCAGACCCGTCTTCGTCTACAATTCTCACGTCTACATCAGGCAAAGGTTTCCCTATTGAAGTAAGACGCTTCAATTTCTTATCAATTTCTTGTTCATTTCCTTCGAGAATATGATCTTCAGGGGGAAGCATGGTGATAGTCGCTGCAGTTTCAGTTTGACCAAAAGCATTAATAAAATGAGTGCCCGGGAAGTTCTTTATAGCTGTCTTAATTACCTCAAGAGGCATTGGTGCAGCCCCATAAGTAATCACTCGCAAACTAGACAAATCAAAATCTTGGAATCGTTCATGATCCATCAACATTTTCAACATTGTAGGAACCATCATTGCTCTATCAGCCGATTCTTCTTGAACTAAAGTCATCCATTCAACTGGTTCAAATTGACGTTGAATAATTAATGTTCTACCTCCATAAATTGCTGCTATTACAGCTTGTACTCCAGCAATGTGATAAAGAGGAACAGTCAAAATGTTTTTCTCTTCAATATCTATTTCTACCGGAGATACATTACTTAATATGTATGATGAAAAACTTTCATGTGAAAGCATAACTCCCTTGGGAGAGCCAGTAGTTCCAGCCGTAAACATCACCATACTCAAATCATCGTCATCATCTAACGGAAAAAGTTCATCATTTGATGAATTTTCTAATAATTCATCATAATTCACCCAACCTTCACTATTCGCTCCATCTAAACAAATAAAATTCTCAACAGACGGGATGTTAGATCTCAATTCATCCAACATAGGGATGTATCTTCCTCCAGAGATAAATACTTTAGGACCTGAGTCATTTACCATGTATTCAATCTCTTCTGCCCTAGCTCTAAAATTTAACGGTACATATACCGCATCTAATTTTGCAGCAGCAAAATAAGCTTCTATATATTCATTACAATTAACTTGCATAGCTGCAATTCTATCGCCCTTACCTACACCAAGATCTTTCAATCCATTTGCTAATCTATTAACTCTTTCTGAAAGTTCTGCAAAAGAAAATCTTTTCCCATCAAATACGATAGCTGTACGTTCTGGAACAATAAGGGATGTAACATTAAGAAATTCAGTAGTATTCATTATCTTCCTAAAATTTTAATCTAATATCAGTGGTAATTTACCATCATAGACTTTCATATACTAGTTTTAATAAAACCACATGGAATATTACCTGAAAACTAGTGAAAAATACAAAAGAACCTATACCAAAATTGACACATTTGCTAATATATATACCCTAAAAGAATTAATCTTCCATAAGGAGTGCTCAATTGACCACCGAACAACCTGTACTATTACTTGCTCTTGTGGGGGAATTTACTGAAAGCTTGAAGGATAAAGACAAATCTAATTCTGCTATTAGAGAAATTAACAGATTTGTAAAATTCTTTCATGAAGACACTGATATGAATTCTATTACTCCTTCTCAAATTGGAGCATATGCAGAAATTGCTAGCAAAAATAGTTTGTCTGAAGAAGCAATGGAAGGATTACAAGCAGTAAGAAAATTTTTAACTTTTGCATACAAATCTGAAAAAATATCAACTAATTTAGCTACGCATTTCCGAGTAAGAAAAACTAGAAGTTCTAGTAAAAATGAGGATGCAAGAAAAAAAGATTCTGGACAACAAATGACCCAAGAGGGATTCGATCAATTATCTTCAGAGAAAGAGTCTCTAGAATCAAACAGAACAGCAATTGGAGTTGCAATCCAAAATGCTAGAGAAGATGGTGACGTTAGAGAAAATGCCCCACTAGAAGCCGCACGAGAACAACAAGGACGAGAAGAATCTCGAATCAAAGAGATAGAAAGTCTTTTGCGAACAGCTGTAGTTGTAGATAGTTCTGGCAAGGCATCTAAAACTGTGAGGGTTGGTGCAACAGTTCAAGTTTTAGACATAGAAAAGAATAAAAAAGTTAAATACACACTAGTTAGCCCATCAGAGGCGAACCCTTTAGATGGAAAAATTTCGAACGAATCACCTTTAGGAAAAGCGTTTTTAGGGAAAAGAAAAAGCCAAACTGCTGAAGCGATTACTCCTCAAGGAAAGAAAAAATTCGAAATTATTAGTATTGCTTAAATTTCCTGTATTATTATCTGATTAGACTTAAAAGTATAAAAAAAATCTATGGTAATAAAATCAAAACCATCTAATTCAACAGACGAATTACTTCATGATCTCAGTTCTGTAATTCAAGGCGATGTCAGATTTGATCAGATGTCTCGAGCTTTGTGGAGTACTGACGCTAGTATCTATCAAATTGAACCATTAGGAGTTGTTCTCCCAAAAAATGATGAAGATGTTATAGCTGTTGTAGAAACAGCTAATAAACATAATGTTTCCATTTTACCCCGAGGTGGAGGAACTAGTTTAGCTGGATCTACTGTAGGGGAATCAATCATCATGGATTTCTCTCGATACATGAGAAACATTAAAGAAGTCAATGTAGAAGAAAAATGGGTCAGAACACAACCTGGAATAATTCTTGATGAATTAAATAAACAAATAAGCCATACTGGCCTATTATTTGCACCAGATCCAAGCACTAGCAATAGAGGAAATGTAGGAGGAGCGTTGGGTAACAATTCCTGTGGTGCTCATTCAATCATGTGGGGGAAAACAGTAGATAATATTAATACCATGGATGTTGTTTTATCTGATGGCTCAGTAACTCAATTCGGTCCTGTATCTGGTTCTCAATTAGAGTCAAAAATGCGACTTTCCAACTTAGAAGGAAATATTTATCAAAGCATTTTTAATATAGGGGAAAAAAACCGCGATGAAATTTTGAGTAAATACCCAAAAATTCAAAGACGTGTTTCAGGATACAATTTAGATGAGTTTGTAGGTGGAAATAATTTCAATATGGCAAGGTTTGCCGTTGGTTCAGAAGGTACATTAATAACAATTACTGAGGCTAAGCTTAAATTAGTCCCTAACCCAAAATTCAAAGGATTAGCAGTTCTTCATTGTCACGATTTAATTGAATCAATGGAAGCTACTGTTGCTGCAATTGAAATGGATCCTTCTGCAATAGAATTAATTGGAAAAATGATTCTTACTCAAGCCAAGTCCAATTTAAAATTTTCACGGCTAACTAGTTTTATTGATGGCGACCCAGAAGCGTTACTTGCGATAGAAGTAGTTGCTGATTCGGAATCTGAACTGATTCACAAAATGAATGAGATGGAATCTAGGATGAAAAAAGGTGGTTGGGGATATGCGATGCATAAAATGACTAGTCCAGAAGACCAAAAAAAAGTATGGGATGTGCGAAAAGCTGGATTAGGATTGATGATGAATGTTCCAGGTGATGCCAAACCACTTCCATTTGTTGAAGACACAGCTGTATCTCCTGAAGTATTGCCAGAATTTGTATCTAAATTCGACAAAATCATAAAAAAATATGGAACTGAAGCCGGCTATTACGGTCATGCTAGTGTCGGATGTTTGCATATTCGACCGTTAATTAACCTGAAAAACCAACAGGGAATTGATCGTATGACTGGTATTGCTGACGAAGTTAGTGACCTAGTCCTAGAATATGGAGGATCTCTAAGCGGAGAACATGGAGATGGACTAGTTCGAAGTGGGTACAACGAAAAAATGTTTGGTAGCCAGCTTTATCAGGCTTTTAAGGATGTCAAAAACACTTTTGATCCTAAAGGAATTATGAATCCTGGAAAAATCGTGGATTCCCCACCAATGACTGAAAATTTAAGATATGGAACTACGTACAATACAATCAATCCAGGAAATGGATTTGCCTTTAATACTGAAGGGGGAAGTCTCCCTTCAGCTATAGAAATGTGCAATGGGCAGGGAGAATGCAGAAAAGTAACTAGCGGGACAATGTGCCCATCTTATATGGTGACAAGAGATGAAGAACACTCTACTCGAGGTAGAGCAAATGCATTAAGAGCAGCTATATCTGGAGCTATTCCAACCTCTTCTTTGACAGATGAAAGAATGTATCAAGTGATGGATTTATGTCTTGAATGTAAGGGGTGCAAATCAGAATGCCCTTCAAACGTAGATATGGCAAAAATCAAATATGAATTCCTTTCCATATATCATCAAAAAAATGGATATAAGCTGAAGAACAGGTTTTTTGGTAATGTCGACTCATTAAGTAAGTTAGGTTCGTTTTTTGCACCAATATCTAATTTAACTATAGAAACACCATTAATGAAAATCCTTTTAGAGAAATTCATAGGAATTGACCAAAGACGTAAGCTACCTACTTTTTCTTCTCAAACATTGAAACAATGGTTTAGAACTAAACCAAAGCAAGTCAAGTCTTCAAAGGGTACAGTATTACTTTTCCCAGACACGACTACAAATTTTAATCACCCAAATATAGGGAAATCTGCAGTAGAACTTATTCAAAAGTTAGGGTATGAAGTTATTATCCCAGATGTAAAATGTTGCGGAAGGCCAATGCTCTCAAACGGAATGATGGATAAGGCCAAGTCTAATATTAATTTCAATTACAATTTGATTGCACCCTATGTAGAACAAGGAGCAAAATTAGTAGGAATTGAACCAAGCTGCATTTTGGGATTTATCGGAGATTTTCCAGACCTTTATTCAAACAAGGATATTTCACAAAAGGTTTCTGACAATACTATGTTAATAGAAGAATTTGTATTAGAGGCTTTAGAAAAAGACCCTCAAATCAACTTTACTAATCACCCTGAAAACCAAAAAGCATTACTTCATGGTCATTGTCATCAAAAAGCTTTAAAAGGCACTGAGGCTGCTATGAAAATATTATCTCAAATTCCCGGATTACATACACAAGAAACTAACGCTGGCTGCTGTGGTATGGCAGGATCTTTTGGATATTTTAAAAATCATTATGAAATTTCGATGGAAATCGGTGAACAATCACTATTTCCATCTATTAGAAACTCTGACCCTGAAACATTGATAATCAGTGAAGGAGTATCTTGTAGAGAACAAATTGAAACAGGCACTACTAGAAAAACAAAACATTTAGTAGAAGTAATTAACGAATACTTATAGGAGAAATCATGAATATAGGATTTGTAGGAGTTGGCTTTATGGGAAAGCATATGGCTATAAATCTTATAAATGCTGGTCATTCCATTAAAGTCTTTGATATCAATAGCAGTATTGTAGATGAGCTATGTGAACTAGGTGCAAGTAAGGCGAATTCACCCCAAGAAGTTTGTTTAGAAACCAAATTAGTATTTACCTCTCTCCCAACTCCTCAAATAGTTGAGGAAGTATTCATGTCTGAAGGTGGAATTTTTTCACAAGCATCTCCTGGAACAACAATGATAGATTTGAGTACTACTGATCCTGAAACAATCAAAAGAATAGCATCTCAAGGTTCAAAAATTAATGTACATTTTCTTGATGCCCCAGTAAGTGGTGGAACTAGTGGAGCTGAAAATGCCACCTTGTCCATCATGGTTGGTGGAGATAAAGAAAAATTTGAAGAATTCGAGCCAATTCTAAACATTTTAGGAGATAAAATAATGTACTGCGGAGAATTAGGTAGCGGTGCAACATGTAAGATCGTCAACAATCTGATAGGAATGTCTGT
>MDSW01173933.1_pt1 | contig 10611 bp, 5 predicted proteins | sample 811171 | NCBI WGS metagenome assembly MDSW01 (sample SAMN05326641, study PRJNA326480) | marine metagenome | isolation source: seawater | place: Atlantic Ocean: North West | collected 2012 | reverse complement strand
TTCAGCAGGTGCTTCTTCAGCAGGTGCTTCTTCAGCAGGTGCTTCTTCAGCAGGTGCTTCTTCACCTGGATCAGTCATATCGCCAGCATCGCCAGACATGCTCTCAGGACTAGCATATTGGCCTTCTGTGCCGCTGTTTTCAGCTTTTTCTTCACCGCAACCGATGACACCAAGAGTAGCAATTGCCAGAAGGGCAACTAAAAATTTAAAAATTTGCATTTGATTTTCCTCTATGAACCTAAAAGAGATTTGTACTGAAAGGGGTTGAAACTACTACTATAGATTCGAGCCACCTTGGAATTATTCCCAAAAACTTGTTATGAGATAAATATAAACAACTACGGGTAAGAATTGAAAGAAATATTTCACAATTCTTTAATCAGTAGGGTCGTGTGTGAATCTGTAAGGATTAGCCTAGTATTGCACCTTCCAACAGGCAGAAATAAAAAAGCAGTGACAGATCAGAACCTGTCACTGCTTTTTAAGCATTAAGTTGTAACCCAATTACTATTGGATTTTAGCTTCTCCGCTACCGTTATCATCAAGAGTGATTGTCAGGGTAGCAGCTGCAGCACCTTCAGCTGCTGCCGCAACGGAGACCTGGTTGTTCCAGTCATCCAGTTTTTCATAGCTACTGAATGCTTCATTGATAAGACTAGCCGGACCAGCGTTTTCGCTGTCTTCAGTCATCATGCTAACCTGATCCATGTATGCTGCAGATGGATCGCCTTCGTTCTGGTCAAGCATGCCGTCAGTTTCGGTTGTTTCTTGCACTTCAAGCTTTGTAACTCGAACACTGTAGCTGCCAGCGAGTGCACCTTCTGCACTTGCACCGTCAGGGAAAACTGTCTTAATCACGAAATTACCACTAGCATCAGAAATACCACTGGCACTACGAGAACCTGCTGAACCAGCTTCTGGAGTTAGAGTTACAGTTGCACCTTCTAATGGTTCACCGTCATAAGTTATAGTTCCAGTAACAGGGGTTGTAGGTGGGTTGGATGCGCCACAACCTGCAATTGTGATCATCACGCCAACGCAAAGTAGCGCTAAAAGCTTTTTGTGCATTGTCTTCTCTCTTTATCTAAAAGAACAATAAATGATTGGGATAGGCAACTTCTAATTGCTTAGTACTTGTACATAAATAGACGTGACTGGGCATCAAATTATTCCCAAATAACACATCCGAACTTAATTATGAATATAGCAACCAAAAACAGGCTGTAAAAGGATGAAGTGTCAATAATTGGCGGGGTAGCTGACTTGGAGCACCCATATTTTGCGTAATCGACAGAGATTAAAGCTGAAATCAGGATTTGAACTTGCTTGTTCGGTTTGAGTAGAATGAGTTCAGATGTGGTGAAGGGGAAATTTAGTTATGTATCATCCAGAAATTAGTCGACGTGTTGCGATTCAGGCGGGTTCGGTAGGTTTACTGGGTCTGGGCATGAATCACTTAGATCCACTTGCAGCATTGGCGGAAGCCCAGGTCACTGCAGCGACTGCTAAGAATGTGATTTATATCTTTTTGTCAGGTGGACTGGCTCAACATGAAAGTTTTGATCCTAAGCCAGATGCTCCGGATGATGTCCGAGGTGAATTTAAGCCGATCCAAACACAGACGCCCGGAGTTTTAGTATCTGAGCATTTACCCATGTTGGCGCAGCGGAGCAATAAATGGGCATTGCTGCGATCACTTACTCACCCATATAACGAACATTCCGAAGGTCATCATGTAATGTTGACCGGTCGCAGTGATTTACCTCGCGGATTTAGTGGTTCCCGACCTAATCCTACTGACCACCCGTGTATTGCTTCGATGGTGAGCAAAGTATTACCACGGCGTAATAATCTGCCACCCGCAGCGGTTCTTCCAGAAAAGCTAGTGCACGTCACCGGTCGTACGATCCCTGGTCAGTTTGCTGGTGCCATGGGTTCTGAAAATGATCCCTGGTTTATCGAAGCAAGTCGATTCCGTACGTCAGAGTACATTCACGGAGCATTTCCTGAATATGGATTTCATCGCTGGGAAGGTCCCAGGAACCCTGAGAAATATAAATTCGAAGCTCCGCGGCTTGAATTACAACATGGAATGCTGAAAGATCGATTTCAATCCCGATTGAATCTTCTGTCTGGGCTGGATGAGCAACGCCGAGCGTTAGATAGGGCGGGAAGAGTTGAAGATTTTGGGCGATTTCGTAGTGAAGCAGCTCAGTTGCTTACCGGTGAAGGGGTTCATCAAGCACTTGATGTTCACGAGTCAGATCATACGCTGCAGGAGAAATATGGAAAGAATACCTTTGGCTGGTCTTTATTGATGGCACGGCAATTAGTGGAAGCCGGTGTTCGCATGGTGCAAGTCAACCTTGGCAATGACGAATCATGGGATACCCATGAAAATGCATTCCATAATTTGAAGGAATATTTGCTACCGCCGACGGATCGAGCTCTGTCCGCTTTGTTGGATGATCTGGAAGAACGCGGTATGCTTGATGAAACATTGATTGTCATGGCTGGCGAGTTTGGCCGTACTCCGCGCATCTTTACCTTTAACGGTGCCAAGAGTGGTAAGCCGGGACGTGATCACTGGGGTCCGGTTCAAAGTGTTTTCTTTGCCGGTGGCGGAATAAAGGGTGGTAATGTCGTGGGTGCTTCTGATCGTCAGGGCGGATATCCAGCGGCGGATCCTTATACACCAGAGGATATGGCAGCGACAATTTACTCGGCTCTGGGATTGCCTGAAACGGTCGCCTGGTATGATAAATTCAAACGACCGCATCAGGTGTATCATGGAACTCCGATCCGTGAGTTGCTTTAATTTTGTGGAGTTTCATCAGTCTTAGCTTGTGCCTAATTGGCGTGCTACAATAACGGCTTTCCTAGGACCTGTCACTTGGGGGATGGCTGAAGTGGTATATCTACGCCCTTTCTTTTTTCTGATAGTATTTTTTATTACTCTCGATGTCGTAGGCCAGTCACTTACGTTTGTCTCAGTTGAGCCACAGCCCTTGGGTGCTAACGTAACCCGAGTGATCAAGAGTCTTCAGTATTTGGGACACCCTCTTTCTGATTCTTTGCAGAAAGAGCTGGAAGATGCAATTGAAGCTGAAGATTCGATTGCCATTCAGCGTCTGTTAGATGAACTGGTGGTTGCCGAGGTTGAGATAAACCCGGAGGTTAGGGTGAAGGGGATCCGCGGACCTGGAAAAGCAAATATTCAACAACATGGATTTGTCCCACTCTTGCTCAAAGTACATAACATGGCGCAGGTTGAAACCCCTCTTCATGTTAGTTCACCGAATTCAGGGCCCGTTTATGCAGGTAGTTCTGTGGGGATTTTGAAACGGCAGGAACAGACCGAGTTGGCTGAGGATGAGAACAGCAAGGGTGTTAAGAACCGATTTTTGGAGGTAAACGTTTTTCGAACACCTCCGATGACGTCTCGCTTGAGTGGCCTTGAAGTTGAGTACGTGATTATGACAGTTTCGTCGACTCAGTCAGGGCGTCGTGAAGCGCTGTTGCAATTTGATGTGGGGCAGGGGACACAGGATCTCGGTTTCCGGGGCGAAACGCCGGTTTTATTTAATGTGGCAAAAGCGTTTGCTGTCCCCTTTGAAATCCGTGATGAACATGCGAAACCGTCGATCGCCCGTCTGATCATCACGGACAAGACCGGTCGGGTCTATCCTTCACAAATCAAACGAGTTGTTCCCGATTTCTTTTTTCAACCTCAAATTTATCGAGCTGATGGTGAGCATGTATTTCTGCCCGCCGGCGAATATGAAATCACCTACAGCCGGGGGCCTGAATATTTAGTGGGGAGAATGGCTTTGACGGTCTCCAAGGATGAAGTGTTGCCGGTACAAGTTAATTTGCAGCGTTGGGTGAATCCAAACGCTTTTGGTTTTTACGGAGGAGATCATCATATCCATGCCGCCGGCTGTTCGCATTACACATTGCCCACTGAAGGCGTCACTCCTGAAGATATGTTTCGGCAGGGGAAAGGTGAAGGATTGAATGTTGGCTGTGTCTTAACCTGGGGGCCTTGTTATGACCATCAGCGTCAGTTTTTTGCCCCTTCAGCTCATGATATTAGCGAACGCAATACGCTTCTTAAATATGACCTTGAAATCAGTGGCTTCGGTTCGGCGGCATTAGGGCATGTGTGTTTATTGAACCTGAAGAATCAAACCTATCCAGGATCGGATGGTACTAAGACACAGGGCTGGCCCACCTGGACCGTCCCTGTGTTGAGATGGTGTAAAGAACAGGGAGGGGTAACAGGCTATCCGCATTCAGCGCTTGGCGTTGATCCTGAAGGTGGAGCTGCCTGGGCTTTACTAAGATACGATGCCGATCAAGATGGCAGCCTTAGCGAAGACGAGGCAGAGGGGGCGTTGCTCCCTTATGATTTTTCTCGGGTGGATATAAATCGTGATCAACGTCTTGATGAGGGCGAAATCAAACTGGCACTTGATCGAGCTTCCAACCAACTTCCGAATCTTGCAATTCCGGCAATGTCAGGCCGCGGAGCCATGGAAGTCTTTGTGAGTACCCCTCTTGGAGTTTGTGATTTTTTAAGTGCGATGGATACTCCTCGAATTTCAGAATGGAATACGTGGTATCACCTGATGAATTGCGGCTTTCCGATCAAGTTAAGCGGTGAAACAGATTTTCCGTGTATGTCGAGTCGTCGGGTGGGGCAGGGGAGAGTGTATGTGCAGTTAGGTCAGTCGAAGCGTTGGACCTATCAGCAGTGGTGTCGTGCTTTGGGAGCTGGACAATCCTACGTATCAGATGGTTATGCCCATGCATTGGATTTTCGAGTGAATCAAAAGGCTCCTGGTACCGAAGATGTTCAGTTGTTAGAGCCAGGGTCTGTCTTGATTGAAGCCGTCGTGTCCTTCGCTCCAGCCACGCCTGAAGGTGTAGCCTACGGTACGGTTGCTCCAGAAGCTAATCGACTGACGGGTGATACCAGATTATTGCACGCTCCGCGTAGCATGGAGTATGTGAAAGGGGGTGAGCGGGAGTTGGAAATCATCGTCAACGGGGAGGTGATTACTTCTCGACGTGTGCCGGCTGATGGTAAACAGCATAAACTTCGGTTTGAAATTCCGGTTTCGCAGAGTAGTTGGGTGGCGATGAGGCAATTTCCACAGTTGCATACAAACCCTGTGAATGTTCTGGTTGGTGATCGTCCAATTCGCGCTTCGCGTCAAAGTGTGCAGTGGTGTATTGAAGCCACCAGATTACTTTGGACAAACCGTAACAGTTATATCTCCGACACGGAGAAAGAAACAGCCCGCCAAGCCTATGATCAGGCACTCGCGATTTACGAACAAATCCTTGCCGAAACTAAAATCCGATAAGGTTCATCGGTGTAGGATTAGAGATTACTCTTATCAATTCTCACTTTTTTTAACTACTCGAATATTAGGAATGTGAAATGCATCCGCGTCAAATACTGTTTTCACTACTAGCTCTAATGGTTGCTCTGTCAAATTCGGGAGAGGCTCAAACGATTGGTTACTATCGGTATCCAGCAATCCACAGTGACACTGTTGTTTTTACAGCAGAGGGGGATTTGTGGAAAATCCGTCTCGGGAATTCGCAGGCAACACGTCTTACCACTCACTTGGAGCAGGAATTACACGCGGCGATTTCACCGAATGGTAAGTTGGTGGCGTTTTCTGCGTCCTATGAAGGGCCGACGGAAGTTTATGTAATTTCCATGGAAGGGGGCCAGCCGGAACGATTGACCTATGATGGTGAATCAGCACGTGTTGTCGGCTGGACTCCCGATGGACGTGTTTGTTATGCAACACGCCATTATTCCACACTTCCCAATACGCAATTAGTACTCGTTGATCCACAAACGAAGCAGATCGAACGAATTCAATTGAATCAGGCTTCTCAGGCGGTTTGGTTGGAGAAGCAAATGGGACTGGTTTTTACTAGACTTTCCAAACAAGGTTCCAGTACAAAACGATATCACGGGGGATCTGTGGAAAACTTATGGAAGTATGTGCCTGGGGAAGATGAAGCGGTCGCTTTAACGACAGATTACACGGGAACCAGCCGTTCGCCGATGTTGCATGCAGGTCGGGTTTATTTTAATACGGACCGAGACGGTACTCTGAATATCTGGTCGATGGATCTCGAAGGGAAGGACCTGAAACAACATACGAAACATGAAGGATTTGATTGTTTACGTCCGGATCTGCATGATGGTCGAATTGTTTATCAGTTGGGTGCCGATTTACGGATACTTGATTTAACCACCGGTCAGTCAGGTATGTTGCCGATTACTCTTTCTTCAGACTTTGAGCAGCGAAGGGAATTCTGGGTTGAGTCTCCAGAAGATTATCTTGATTCCTATTCCTTGAGTAACAATGGTGAGAAGCTGGCACTAGCCTTTCACGGGGATGTATTTGTAGTGCCAGTGAATCGTGGAAGGACAGCCCATTTGACACGTAATTCCTCCGCTCGTTACAGGTCGCTCCTGTTTCAACCTGAGTCTGATCAAGTATTGGCTTTAGCAGATGAGTCGGGAGAGTATGAAGTTTGGTCGTTGCCATCGAACGGTCTCGAAGCCGGAACACAAGTGACTAAAAACGGCAAGATTTTTCGTTTTCAACCAGTGGCTTCGCCAGACGGTAAATGGCTCGCGTTTACGGATAAAAATCATCACTTGTGGATCACAGATTTAAAGACAGGAAAGCAGGAACGTATTGGTGTTTCAGATTATGGCAATTTCTATGATTTAGAATGGTCCCCGGACAGTCGTTGGCTAGCTTACGCAAAATCCGCCGAGAACTGGACTGATCAAATCTGGTTATGGTCTGTGCAGAAGAAACAAGCCGTCGCAGTAACAACAGACCGAGCAGACAGTTATGACCCCGCCTGGAGTCCTGAAGGTGATTTCCTATATTTCTTGTCAGACCGTCACCTGAATTCATCGGTTTCAAGTCCCTGGGGTCCAAGACAACCGGAACCGTACTTTGATAAGACAACGCTAATTTATGAATTGGCACTTCAAGACGATGTTTCGTCACCATTTCGTGAACGTACAGAATTGGATGAAGAACAGGAAGAAGAACAGGAAGAAGAACAGGAAGAAGAACAGGAAGAAGAACAGGAAGAACTCGGTGAACCGGAGTTCCAGATCGAAATAGACTTCGAGAATATCACGCGACGAATTCGGAAATTGCCTATTGATGCTGGCAATTACAGCGAATTAAGTGTCACAGAGAATCATTTATATTGGGTGAGTTCGACCAAAGGGACGTCATCTTCGAACGCCCTCAAATCACGAGCTCGTAAATTTGAAGCCGATGTCCTTACGGTGGCAAGTTCTATCGATTCATACGAATTATCAACCAACGCTAAACATGTTGCCTTACGGAAGTCGGGAAGCTTCTACGTCTTTGCTGCCAACGGTAAGGCAGGAGGTGGAAGCGATAACATGGTTTCTTTAAGAAACGTTAAGTTCTCGATTGATCCGGTCAGGCGTTGGCGACAGATGTTAATGGATGCCTGGAGATTAGAACGGGACTATTTTTACGATCCCAATCTGCACGGTGTGGAGTGGAAAGATGTTTTAGATTTACATCTAGCATTAGTCGATCGTATTACCGACCGCGCGGAGTTAAACGATTTACTGGAGCAAATGGTGGGTGAACTCGAGGCCCTGCATATTTATGTACGTGGAGGGCAGCAGCGAACCGATAATGACAATGTGGGCATTGGTTCACTGGGTGCTGTTCTGCGTCATGATCGGAACCGGAAAGGGTATGTTGTAGAACATGTTTATCTTTCCGATCCGGATTATCCCCAGCAACGTTCTCCGTTAGCTCACCCCGATGTTCACGTGGCGGAGCAGTCCGTGATTCTCAAAGTCAACGGCGTTGATGTGAATTCAGTGAGTCACATCAATGTTCTGCTGAGAGAGCAGATTGGTCGCCAGGTGTTGCTTGAAGTAGCCGGACCTAATGCTGACGATGAAGTGCGACGCGTTGTTGTGCGACCGATTTCAATGTCACGTGAAGCGGACTTAAGATATGACCAATGGGAATTCTCTCGACGTCTGGCAGTAGAAGAGGCGAGCCAGAAGCAAATCGGCTATGTGCACTTAAGGGCGATGGGTAAAGACAATATTGCTGAATGGACGCGGGAATTCTATCCGGTATATAACCGGCCGGCTTTGATTGTGGATGTCAGACATAATCGAGGAGGCAATATCGATAGCTGGATTCTGGAAAAGCTTGGGCGGCAGGCCTGGTTTTATTGGCAACCCCGAGTAGGCAAGCCTTATTGGAATATGCAATACGCTTTTCGTGGGCATATGGTCGTACTATGTAACGAACGTACTGCTTCTGATGGCGAAGCATTTGCCGAGGGCTTCCGGCGTTTAGGCTATGGAGTTGTCATTGGTACCAGAACGTGGGGTGGTGAAATCTGGCTGAGTATTAATAACCGTCTGGTAGATAAAGGTTATGCGTCGGCTGCGCAATCGGGTGTATTTGGGCCGGAAGGTAAATGGCTGATCGAAGGGCATGGTGTCGATCCGGATATTGTGGTGGACAATCTACCACACGCTACATTTGAGGGGCAGGATGCGCAATTGGATGCAGCTATCAGGTACTTACAACAAAAGCTTAAAGAGGACCCCATTGAAATTCCAATGGCTCCGCCCTATCCTGTTCGTCCGGGCACCAAGAAAACGCCGAATCGTTAGATCGAATCTGCAGCCGGTTTCCAGTCTTCGAGATGGAGTTCCACATTGCGCTGGCCGCGAAAATCGTTTATGACCGGTTTGAAGACGACATCGATGGGTCCTTGTACTTGGTCTAATTCCTCAGCCCAATCACCTTGCCCAAAAGCGACGGCGCGTAATGTCTTCCCATATTGAGATACTTTCACACTTAGGTGACGTTCTCCGCCTCCCATTCGCTTGGCAGAGCCGGCTACAACGTTGACATTGCTGGTACAAAGTAGGGGAGCGGGGTTTGCTTCACCGAACGGACCGAGCTGTTGCATTTGATAGATTGTCTGAGGGGTGAGTTGGCTCAGCGAAGCCTCTGCGTCGATCACCACTTCCACAATTCGATCTTCTTCAGTAATGCTTTCCTGAATGTATTCACAAAAAGCTGAGCGAAATATGTCGACTTGATTTTCGTCAATCGTGAGCCCCGCAGCAGCAGCATGCCCTCCGTGTTTAATCAGGTGTTCCGTGCAGTGTTGCAGAGTTTCGTGAAGATTGCCGATCCCGCCGTTGCGCGCCGAACCAATTCCGGGTTTGACTCCCATTTGGTCGAGAGCAATCAGGATGACAGGGCGCCCGTATTTCTCTGCAAGTCTTCCACTTACCACGCCGATCACACCGGCATTCCAGCCGTGGCCCGCCAAAACAAAGGCCGGGTCATTTTCGGTGTACTTTTCTTTGATTTGCTTAACAGCCGCAAGGTTGATACTGCGTTCAATTTTTTTGCGGTCTTCATTTAGATTGTCTAAATAGTCGGCCAGTTCCTGAGCTCGTTGTTGATCATCGGTAACAAGTAATTCCACCCCCAAGGGCGCTTGTCCTAAACGACCGGCAGCATTCAGTCGGGGGCCGATATTAAAACCGATGTCCTGAGCATCAAATTGTTTCTTGTTGGCCAGACCGGTCAGTTTCATCAAGGCTGCTAAGCCAAGCGGAGGTCGGTTTTTGAGGCTTCGCAGACCATGCGTGACAAGAATACGGTTTTCGTCTTGCAAAGGGACGACGTCAGCCACGGTACCAATCGCTGCTATACCCACTGCCATCATTAGAAAGTCGCGGTGAGCGGGCTTTACGCGTGTTGCTTCGCTGTCCAGCTTGCACAATGCCCAGGCTAATTTTAGAGCTACGGCTGCTCCACACAGACCTCCAAAAGGATAGTCCGTTTCCGGTAGTCTTGGATGTACAATCGCATCTGCCTCAGGTAAGCGGTCTGCAAATTCATGGTGGTCAGTCACTACGACCTGCATGCCAAGTTCTTTTGCGACGGCAATCTCATCGGCGTTCGCAATGCCACAATCTACGGATATGATGAATTCGAATCCCTGATCGTGATGACGTCTGATTTGGTTGGCACTCAGACCATATCCGTCCGACATGCGATTGGGCGCAAAATAGGCCACGTTTGCTTGCAGTAGGTTTAGACAGCGATAGAGGATAGCCGAGGCAGTCATCCCATCAGCATCGTAGTCACCATAAATAAGAATCTTCTTGCCGTCTTTAACTGCCTGATAGATCAGTGCAGACGCTTCCGGGATTCCAGGTAGGTTTTCAGGGTCGCGTAGACCTGAGAGCTTGGCTTCGATAAACGAGGAAATGTCATCCGCACGATCAATACCTCGATTCAACAAGAGCATGGCTACCACTGTGGGGATTTGAGCCTGAGCTTCCAGCTGCTCTACCTGATCAGGATCAAAGGGGAGTATTCGCCAACGTTTTTGCATTATCCAAACCATCCGTGCTTTGAATGACCGATCTCTAGGATCGCGTGCTACCAATAAAAAAGGTTCAGGACTAGTTTACCCAGTCATGAACCTGTTCGCATCTGTTTTTTTGCCGATTCAATA